>Ga0268298_10001525_pt1 | contig 27161 bp, 23 predicted proteins | sample WWTPWeurt_MetaG_FD_194462 | JGI IMG/M metagenome (GOLD analysis project Ga0268298, IMG submission 194462) | Activated sludge microbial communities from WWTP in Nijmegen, Gelderland, Netherland - WWTP Weurt | ecosystem: Engineered > WWTP > Aerobic digester > Activated sludge | place...
TGCGATCTGAAGGCTGGCACCAAGGTCTTTGGTTTGCAGGAAGGCTCCGTTGGCGCCACATTCCTGTACAGCGATGACACCGTCTTCCTGCAGGAAGGCCCCGCTGATATGGTTTCTGCGCTGAAGGAAACTGTCATCCCGGCAGTCAAGGAAGCTGTTGAGCAGATCAAGAACGGCGAAATGTGCGTTACCGATTTTGTCGAGGTTTTCCCCTGCGACAAGCCGGCCCCTGAAGGCGGCTACAAGCCCTAGTTATTTTGACTTTTGGGGGGCTGTCCTAACCACCGTTAGGGCAGCCTCCCTTTTTATCAAACCGAATAATTTCTGATCACCAGTAGGGTTGTCAGAATAAACGAATATCGATTTTGACTTTTGCGGTCTTTTGCTGGTAGGACCCGGCGAAAGACCGCAAAAATCAAGATCAGGAGGTATGAGCGTGGCGGTAGCGATTGAAATGACAGGTATTCGGAAGGTCTTTCCAGGGGTAATCGCAAACGACGGTGTCAATTTCACCGTTGAAAAGGGCGAAATTCACGCCCTGGTTGGCGAGAATGGTGCTGGAAAGACGACTCTCATGAATGTGCTCTATGGGCTTTACCGACCAGAGGCGGGGACGATTAAGATTCGCGGGCAGGTTGCCCACATCCGGAAGAACTCGGATGCCATCGCCCTTGGGATTGGTATGGTTCACCAGAGTTTCAAATTAGTTCCATCCTTTACGGTAGCGGAAAATATTACTCTAGGGGCTGAACCCCGCCGCTACGGTGCGTTGACTGATTTGAAGTTGGTGCGCCGAAGTGTTCAGGAAATCTCCCAGCGTTTTGGGCTGGCAGTGGACCCTGATACACACGTGCAGGATTTGCCTGTGGGTGTCCAACAACGTGTTGAAATTTTAAAAACGCTCTACCGCAGCGCCGATATTCTGATCCTGGATGAACCGACAGCAGTTTTGACACCACAAGAGACTGACGACCTTTTCGGCGTGGTTCGCTCGCTGGTGGCAGGTGGGAAGACCGTTGTGTTCATTACACATAAATTTCGCGAGGTTATGGAGATTTCGGATCGAGTAACTGTAATGCGAGATGGTAAGGTAATTGCCACTAAGGCGACAAAAGATACCAATCCGATTGAACTGGCGCGATTGATGGTTGGACGCGATGTTCTTCTGCGGGTAGATAAAACCCCCTCGAATCCGAAAGAAGAGGTATTGAAGATTGAAGACTTGCATGTCCTGGATAACCGTTTTTTGAAAGCCGTCAATGGGGTCTCCTTGAGTGTTCGTTCTGGAGAAGTGTTGGGGATTGCGGGCGTGGAAGGAAATGGGCAGCGCGAGCTGGTCGAGTCGATTGTTGGTCTTCGGCCTGCTGTAAATGGCAAGATTTCTCTTAAAGGTAAGGACATCACACACGACGAGGTCCGAAAACGCAGGGATGCCGGGATTGCCTGTGTTCCTGAAGATCGCAATGTGCGCGGAGTAGCTCTGCGAGCCACACTCGAAGATAATCTGATTGCTGAGAATTATCACAAAGCTCCGATTTCGACCGGGCAGCTTCTGAATTTGAAGAAAATTGGCGAATATGCGCGCGATTTAATTAAGAAATTTGATGTTCGAACGCCCTCAGCCGACGTTGCTGCATTTACCCTGTCTGGCGGGAATCTGCAGAAGGTGGTGCTGGCGCGCGAGATCAGCAATGAGCCCGACTTGCTGATCGTAGCACAACCAACACGTGGTCTGGATGTGGGAAGTATCGAATTTGTTCACCGGCGAATTATTGAAACTCGAGATCGCGGAGCGGCTGTGCTGCTCGTTTCGGCAGAGCTGGAAGAAGTGATGTCATTGAGTGATCGAATCGCTGTTCTTTATGAAGGAAAAATTGTTGGAACGATTGAAGCCCGCCAGGCAACCCAGGAACAAATGGGACTTTGGATGGCTGGAATTACTGACACAGGTACACACGAATCCGCTGGCGCTAAAACTGGAGTTGAATTATGACCGCAACCACATTTTCTGCACGCCTAAAACGGAATCTCCCTGGCACACTGAACCGCACACTGACGGTTTTGCTCAGCATCTTGCTTGGTGTGCTGGTTGGTTCATTGATTATGATCTATTATGGTTTTGACCCGATTCAGATCTACTCCAGCTTGCTGCAGGGAGCATTTCTTTCAGAAAAGGGCCGATTTGTCACTATTCAACGAGCAACACCTTTGATTTTTACGGCGATTGCCTCGGCTTTGGCTTTTCGGACCGGCGTATTCAACGTGGGTGTTGAAGGACAGTTTTTTATCGGAGCAATTACTGCTACTTATATCGGGTATGCTGTAAAACTTCCGATGATTATTCATCTACCCCTGACATTGTTTTTTGGCTTTTTGGGCGGCGCCGCTTGGGCGTATATTCCTACACTGATGCGCCAAAAATTGGGTGTAAGTGAGATTATCACCACAATTATGACAAATTATATTGCGACTAATCTGGTTTCATATTTATGCAACTATCCGATGAAAGCAAAACCAACCGTTGCGGAAACCCCCTTTGTTCAGCCGACTGCAACCCTGCCACAGTTCATTGATTTCAATCCTCAGTTGGGACGCGGCACCCAGGCGAATGTCGGTATCTTTATTGCGATCGCGGTTGTTATCATCATGTGGTATGTTTTCAAGAGAACAAAAGTTGGCTATGAATGGCGGTTGGTTGGCCTTTCTTCTGCGTTCTCCGAATTCAGCGGGATCAATCTCACCCGAACATTTATTGGCGGCATGCTGGTTTCCGGCGGTATCGCTGGTCTGGGTGGTGCAGTGGAGATTCTGGGTGTCTGGCGGCGTTATAAGGACCTTTTTGCTCTGGGTTTTGGGTTTAAGGGTAACCTTGCTGCCCTGCTCGGCGGGCAAACAATCCTTGGATCAGGGTTTGCGGCCTTGTTTTATGGGGGTATGGAGTCCGGCGCATTGGATCTATCCTTTACAATGGGTGTGCCCAGGCAGCTCATTGATATTGTGGTGGGAATGATAATCTTCTTTATGGCGGCTGAGGGCATCTGGGATTTCACCAAGAAGATCAAATGGGCTCGAGACGAGCAGGTCCGCCGAACGACTGAAAACCTTGAAGTTTAAGCGGAACTGATTCAACGGAGGATAAAGCGATGGATTTTGAAGTTATTACCGATATTCTCATGCGTTATGTGTTTAATATCGCCAATATGCAGGGCATGCTGCGGTTGGCTACGCCGATTGTTCTGGCGGGTTTGTGCGCCCTGATTACCGATCGAGCTGGGATATTGAACATCGCTGGCGAAGGGATGATTTTGTTTGGCGCCTGGACCGCAGTCGCTGGAAGTTACTTCTATCATTCCCCGATTGTGGGGTTGATGGCTGCGATCGCGAGCGGTTTGATCGTGAGTGGTCTTTTTGCTCTTTTTTCGCTCAAATTTCGGGCAAATATTATCGTCATGGGTATTGCGATTAATATTTTCGCTACATCCTCAACGATATTCCTAACCCGGGCCGTGTTTAAGGTGGCTGGGTCGTTTTCCAGCCCCGACTTGATCGGTTTCTATCCGATTCAAATTCCATTGATTAAGGATATTCCGATTCTTGGTGAGCTGTTGAGTGGTTACACATTCCCTGTTTACCTGACCTGGCTGCTGGTTTTCTTAACCTGGGTGTTTCTCTACCGCACACCCTGGGGGCTGCACCTCAGGGCTGTTGGCGAGAATCCCCAGGCTGCGGAAACCCTCGGGATTAATGTCGGCATGATCCGCTTCCTGGCCGTTATGGCGAGTGGTGTTTTTGCTGCATTGGCAGGGGTTTACCTTTCGTTGGGAGATCTGATTGGCTATACCGATCAAATGTCTGCGGGACGCGGTTTCATTGGGATGGCAGTAAATACATTTGCCGGGGGGGCACCGGTGGGCGTGTTCTTATCAAGCCTTTTGTTTGGTTTCATCGACAAAATTGGCGGACGTTTACAAGCCGAAAACATTTTCCCAATTTACTTTATCAATATGCTGCCTTATTTGATCACGCTTTTGGCGCTGACTTATTTCACTATTCGTAAAACCCGAATGGCACGTGCAAAAGTAGCCAAGATTAAACATGAAAAAGTGCCAGCCTAAGCAGCTGCAGGTCGATCTTCGAAATTGATGGTAGATCGAAAGGGACGAACACTGGCTAAGGTTCGTCCCTTTCTTCCCTAACCGTCTAGAATTAACATAAGTTCGGTAAGAGATTTTTGGGTGTTTTTTTTTTGCTACGTTACCCCTAAAACGCCCAAAATAACCTCTTTTGGAACTAACCCGAATTGGGTTTAGAATTAATCTGTTTAGCAACAAGAAAGCAGGAGAATTATGGAGTTTCATATCCTTTGCAATCCTCAGGATATTGCCCCGTATGTCTTTGTGCCTGGTGACCCAGACAGGGCAAAAAAAATCGCTGCACACTTTGACAGCCCGCGTTTTGTGAGCGACACTCGCGGCTATGTTATTTATACTGGAACAGTCGAAGGAATCCCGATGACGGTTTGTGCTACGGGGATGGGGGGGCCCCAGGTAGCAATCGGAATTGAGGAATTGGGACACATGGGCGCCCATACGTTTATTCGAGTAGGCTCGTGCGGGACTTTGCAGGATGATATCATGCCTGGCGATGTGATTATCGCCAGCGGTGTCGTAAGGGCTGGTGCTACTGCCAACCGGTATTTACCACCGGCATTTCCGGCTGTCCCTCATTTTGATGTCCTCACAGCTCTGATTGAGGCCGCTGGTCGTCTGGCGTTGCCCGTTCAGGTGGGGATTGATTGGTCTGGGGATTCTTTTTATGCAGAGGGCGATCCGCTTTATTGGGCCAAAATGAAGCAGGTTGGAGTTAAATCAGCAGAGATGGAAGCCGACACTTTGTTTATTGTCGCAAATTACCGCGGGTGGCGGGCGGGAGCACTTTTTGCGAGTGATGGCACTTCCAAGGAAGTAAAGCCTGAATGGGGTGCTGCTTCCTTTCGAGCGGGGGAAGAAAATGAAATCAGGATCGCAATTGAGGCGATGAGATTAATCGCCGTGGCAGATTTGGCCAAGCAAAAACAGGAAGGCCGGTAAATTATGGAGTTTCATATTCAGTGCGACCCCAACGATATTTCCCGTTATGTTTTTATTCCCGGGAGCCACGATCGAGCAAAAAAAATCGCCGCTCATTTTACGGACGCAAAGCTGGTTAATCAGAGCAGGGGTTATCTTGTTTATACCGGGTTGGTTGATGGAATTCGAATGACGGTATCGTCCACTGGGATGGGCGGCCCGACCACAGCGATTTGTATTGAGGAACTTGGGCATATGGGGGCAGACACTATGATCCGAGTTGGTTCCTGTGGAACTTTTCAGGATTATGTAACCTGTGGTGATGTTGTGATTTCCACCGGGACATATCGGGATGGTGGAACTGCGAACACCTATTTACCAATCGAGTTTCCGGCTGTTCCGGATTTTGAGGTCACCACGGCCCTTGTAAGGGCAGCACGTTCACTTTCTATTCCTGCGCATGTTGGGTTGGGAACCGCTGGCGATGCATTTTATGCGCCGCGCGACCCGGCAAGGCGTGAGCTTTTTAAGCAGGCCGGGATTGTGTCTGCTGAAATGGAAAGCGATACGCTTTATATTGTTGCCGCTGTTCGCGGCTGGCGAACTGGAGGAGTTTATACCAGTGATGGGACAGCCAAAGAAACGAAACCTGCTTGGGGCGAGGAAGCCTTCCGGCAGGGAGAAGAAAATACGATTCTGATTGCACTGGAAGCGATGAAGCAAATAGCATTGGCAGACTTGCGAAGAAAAGGAAGTGTGGAATGAAACCAAGAAATGTAATTATCGATTGTGACACCGGCATCGACGATGCCCTGGCGCTGCTTTTGGCTTTACGCTCCCCGGAGTTTAACGTACTGGGGATAACCTGCGTTTGTGGTAATGTGCCGCTCGACAAAGTTGTGCGGAATACTCTGGTGGTGGTGGAGCATTCTGGAAAAAGTGTGCCCGTCTATCGGGGCGCTTACCGGGCGCTTGTTGGGGCCGGACATACTGCCGAATATGTACACGGCAGCAATGGGTTAGGCGATCTTGTATTTCCGGAGCCAAAAATCAAAGAAAACCCGGAGCATGCGGTTGATTTTTTGATCCGCAGCTTTACGGAGGCGACTGAGCCAATTGAATTGATCACCCTGGCTCCGTTAACGAATATTGCCCTGGCGATACAGAAGGAACCACGCCTGGCGGCGAAAATCCCTTCGGTTGTCATGATGGCAGGCGGGATTGAAAATGGCAACTCAACCGTGGCGGCTGAATTTAATATTTATGCAGATCCCGAGGCAGCAGAGATCGTTTTTAGCAGCGGAATACAACGCAAAATGATGGTTGCCCTGGATCCGAATCGCCAGGGTGGCGGGGTTTATTCTGAAGATGTCAGTCAAATTGAGGCTTCCAGTGCGGCATGGTGCCAGATGGGCGCAGCGCTGCTGCGGTACCAGCTTGAACGTTGGAAAAACTTTGTAGGAAAAGAAATGCCAACTTTCCCGCCTGATATGACTGCAATGGGAATTGCGATCGATCCCTCTCTGGCGAATGCCGAGATGCTTCATGTTGATATCGAGACCGGTGGGGTTCATACTCGCGGTATGACTGTTGTGGACAGAAGAGCAATGCGCGGTATATTTCGTGCAGCTCCCGAGCCCAACATCAATGTAGTCTGGACTTTGGATAACGCCCGGTATCGTAAACTTGTACTTGATACCTATTTGGGTTAGGTAAAGGCTGCTCGAACAGAGGCAGCGGCTGCAGGAGAAGTGATGGAAAACGAAAAGCAAAACATTGACTGGCGCTCCAGACGAATTGAAGCGGCAGAATTTATTCGCAGTCTATTAAAAATTGATCTCCAAATCGGGTTGATTTTAGGTTCTGGGCTGGGAGATCTAGCGGATGAAATCGAACACCCGGTCGTGATTCCGTATGGTGAGATACCCCATTTCCCTGTCTCGACGATCGCAGGACACGCTGGCGAGTTGGTGGTTGGAGAATTAGAGGGCAAGAACGTGATTGCCATGAAGGGACGCTTTCATTTTTATGAAGGCTATTCGATGCAGCAGCTAGCATTTCCGGTCTGGGTAATGCGGACATTGGGTGTTTCTGTACTGGTGGCAACCAATGCGGCGGGAGGAATAAACCGATCCTTCTCGCCAGGGGATTTGATGCTTATCGTTGACCATATCAACTTGATGTGGGATAACCCATTAATTGGCCCAAATGATCCCGAATTGGGTGTGCGTTTTCCAAGTATGCGAACTGCCTATCCGTGGGAGCTTGTTGAGACAGCCCAAAAAGCGGCAGAGCGAGCGGGTGTGCAGGTTAAGCGCGGTGTTTATGTAGCAACTCAGGGACCCAACTATGCTACTGGGGCGGAAGGAGAGTTGTTTCGACTGCTGCGCGCAGATGCAGTTGGAATGTCGACTGTGCCAGAGGTTATGGCGGCAGCCCATGCGGGAATGAGAACATTGGGTATCTCATGCATAACAGATGCGAGCCGAGATCCTAAGGCTGGGCCAGCTGTCGGTATATTAACGCACGAAGAGGTTGTGCGTGTAGCCAATGAGACCAAGCCGAAATTTATTCGGTTAATGAAGGCGATTCTTCGGGAAATTGTTCTTTGATAAGGGTATTCTGATGAAAATATATTTTGCCGGCCCTTTGTTCACAGAGTATGAACGGGATTATATCTCCAGGTGCGCTGTAAAGCTGCGCGAAAATGGAATTCAGCCATTTGTACCTCACGAAAGCTTCAATCCGCCGATTCCTGATGATCCGCGTTCTAAAGCGATTCGCTGCCTGGAGAATGACCTGGATGGAATCGTTGGCGCCCAGGCGATGGTGGCATTAATCAATGGGAATGAGGTGGATGACGGTACAGCCTGTGAGATTGGTATATTTTACAGTTTGATGCAGTCTGACCCGACAAAAAAGGGGATCGTGGCTTTGCATGGGGATTGGAGAACAAAAGATGGGGGTGAGGGGAAAGGCTTAAATGGATTTGTTTTGGGTTGTATTTTGAAAACAGGCGTTGTGTGTACGAATTTGGATGATGCTATCGCTCAATTAAAAAAATGGAAATCGGAGGGTGAGGCATGAAAATTTACTTTGCCGGTCCATTGTTTACGCCGTATGTGCGCCAATTTATTTCTGAGCAGGCCCGAAAACTTCGGGCTAAAGGAATTGAGGTTTTTGTTCCTCATGAAAGATTTAACCAGATGATTACTCCGGAGCGGGTTGATTTGTTGGTTAATCAAGGTGTGCTGCCAGAAACAATGCGAAAAGGTTTTGATCCAGAAGAATTGATGGGGATGGTGCGAGATGGAAAACTGTCACGCGAGCAACTGGGTTTGCCCAAAATGACCCCCGAAACCATCTTTGATACAGATTTTGAAGGATTGAACAGCGCCAATGCTGTCCTGGCTCTCCTGGATGGAACTCAAGTTGACGATGGGACTGCCTGTGAGATTGGTATATTCTTTGGCCAAATGCAGCTCGACAGGCACAACAAAAAAGGCATTGTCGGATTTATTACGGATTCGCGGGGTGTACGGCTGCGTTCTAGTGGCTTTGGACAAAACCTGTTCGTGTTAGGCGCTTTGGAGGCCAGTGGAGAGATTTTTACTGATTTTGACCTGGTGACCGAGCTGTTGTTACGATGGAAAACCGAGTTGGAGCAATGAATTTTCGGATGTCAAATCAAGCGAAAAGCTTGGATATTGCCCATTTGTCAGGCTGCAGGTAATGACTATTATCGAAGCGACTGACACACACCGTAGCAACAAAAACGGTTGGTTGAACCGCAATCTTCGGCTGCTTTTTATCGGATCCGCATTAAGTGGGATTTCGAGCGGAATTTTTGCGGTTGTTTTTAACCTCTATATTTTGGAAATTGGAATTTCCCCGGAGATGTTGGGGGGGATTTTGAGCGCTGGACCTTTTGCACAGGCGATCGGTTCGATCCCGATGGCGTTCTTGATGGAGCGGGTTGGCTACAAGAAAGTGTTTGTGTTTATTTATGGAATCACAACCCTGGGAAGATTTGTTCAGATTGCAACGACGAATGTGCCGCTTATGGCAGCGGCTGCTTTTGGGGGAGGTCTGGCGTTTGCAGGAGATTTTGTTGTCAGGCTTCCTTTTATGGCGGCCAATTCAGCCCCAGAGGATCGAAATAAGACTTACAGCACGAGCAGTATTTTGTACAGCGTTTCGATGGCAGCTGGGGCGCTTTTTGCTGGTTATGCTCCAAATTTCTTAAGACAGTTCATGGGTGATCATTTGGCAGGTGGGTACCAGATTACACTGCTCCTAGCCTGTGTATTTGCGCTTTTAGGGGTTCTTCCTTTTTTCTTTATCACTGAGGAAAAGGTAAAAATCGGTGCAAAAATTAGTCTGGCCCCATATTTTTGGGGAATGGACCGATTTACGATTCAACAAGCTGCTGTTTCACTATTTGTTGGGATTGGGTTTGGACTTATCAATCCGTTTATGAACATATACTATGTGTACCATCTGGGGACAACACGTGAGTTTTTTGGTGTAGTGTCGGCGTTGGTCATCTTTCCTGCGATGGCGGCGACACTTATAGCGCCAATGCTGGCAAATAAAATTGGCTCAGTGCGCATAGTAACAATCGCTCGGGTGATTATTCCTGGTTTTGTTTTGACCCTTGCCTTTACGACCAACCGATGGCTGGGCACCTTTGGTTATTGGGGAACATCGATATTGATGACCATGTCGCAACCATTGTCGTTCGCTTTTGCGATGCTGGTGGCGACCCCAAGAACCAAGCCGGCGGCATCTGCCTGGTTGAATGTAACATTTTGGTTAGGTGTGGGGCTTTCTGCACCGCTGGCGGGGACTTTTATGGCACAGGGTAATTATCAGGCACCGCTTATGATTGCTAGTGCTGCAATACTCATGGCAGGCTTGGTGAATGATTGGTTTTTCAGGCCGATTGAATTAAGTATGCAAGCAAAGGAGATTGGATCATGAATCAGCGAACTTTATTGGTTAATGCTGCGCGCGGTTTGGAACCGCTGGATTTGCTGATAAAAAATGTTCGTCTTGTGAATGTGTACACACTGGAAGTATACCCTGTAGAGATTGGAATATATGGCGGGCGAATTGTTTCGGTGGAGCCACCGGGCAAAGTGGAGCGCCAGACGGCAGCCCAGTTCGACGGGCAGGGCCGCTACGCCATCCCAGGGATGATTGATACCCATGTCCACATTGAGAGCAGCATGATGAGTCCAGCCGGGTTTGCTGCGGCGGTTTTGCCGCGCGGCACAACGACTGTGGTGACCGATCCACACGAAATAGGCAATGTTCTTGGCTTACGCGGGATTCGGTATATGCTCGATGCAACTTCCAAACTGCCATTGAGGGTATTTGTGCAGGCGCCGTCCAGTGTACCAGCCGTTCCGACCCTCGAGACAGCTGGCGCTGAGTTTGGTGCTGAAGAGATCGGTGAGATGTTAGATTGGGAACGTGTGATTGGTCTGGCAGAGGTTATGGATTATGTGGGGGTTATCAATCAATCTGAAAGAATGCAAACAATCATTGAGGCAGCGGCGGGACGCGGAATGGTAATAAGTGGACATTGCCCTGAAGTAACCGGCACTGATCTGTCTGCCTATATTGTCGGTGGACCACTTTCAGACCACGAATCCAGGACGAAGCCAGAATTGATCGAGAAACTGCGAAAGGGTATGACGATTGAAGGGGTGGTGTCGTCTTTCAACGAAAGCATGACGACCCTGGCAGAAGTCGTTAAAGAGTTTGGCCATGTCCCACCGAATCTGGTGTTGTGCACGGATGATATCTACCCAAATGACCTGTTGCGCAAAGGCCACCTTGATGAAGTTCTTCGGACTGGAATACGATCTGGGATTGCGCCGGTAGAGCTGGTGAGGGCAGCCACTTTGAATGGCGCTGTTCGGCATCGACTCTATGACCTGGGAGCTATTGCGCCAGGGAAGATGGCGGATATTGTTCTGGCAGACGATTTAGATGACTTTTATGCGGCCGAGGTATTTGTTAATGGTGTCCATGTCGCCACTCAAGGGAATATGTGCTGTGAACTCGAGGATTCGCGATTGCCTATTGAAGCCGAAAATACTGTTCACTTACTCAGAACTCTGACCGAGGCTGATTTTCGTTTGAAGGCCCAGATTGCAGATGGGTATCAACGGCAGAATGTACTGGTCATCACACCCAGTCTACGTCGAAAGCTCGAAGTTCGCGATATGCTGGTTGTTGATGGTTGGATTGATCTGAGCGAGTCGCCTGATATTTGTTTGGCTGCGATTTTTGAGCGGCATGGTAAGTTGGGGAATCATGCTCTGGCACTGGTCAGCGGACTGGGTTTACAGGAGGGGGCAGCAGCAACAACTGTTGCCCATGACAGTCATAACCTGGTGATTGTGGGGCGAAATCCAGTTGATATGGCTCTGGCAGCTTCCCGGTTGGCGGAGCTGGGCGGTGGTTTTTGCAGCGTTGTTGAAGGACGCGTGAAAGCCGAACTTTCACTGCCGATAGCGGGACTGATGAGTCCACTGCGGATGGAAGAGTTCGTCCCCAAACTAGATCAGGTTAATTCTGCTCTGCGGTCTCAAGGCTTTAATTTTGAACAACCACTCAAGGGGCTTATCTCACTGGCGCTGCCAGTAATTCCAGCTTTTGGAATGACTGATCTGGGGCTTGTAGATGTCGCCCTACAAAGAATTGTGCCTGAACCGGCTTGAATGGAGGTGGAAAATGGCTGAATATGCGCGTTTGCTGCGGGTGGCGCTAGGTGAAGAACCAGCAGATCTGGTTATTCGGAATGTGAATTTACTCAATGTTGTGACCCGGGATGTTTATCCGGTGACGATTGGAATTTGTGAAGATACGATTGCGTATGTGACTACGCTTGATGATCAACGTGTCTTCTCTACCCAGACGATTGATGGGACTGGGATGTGGGCAGCTCCTGGGTTAATTGACAGTCATATGCATGTCGAAAGCACGCATGCTACTCCTGAATATTTTGCTTCTGCAGTTGTCCCACACGGAGTAACCACTGTTGCGCAAGATCCCCACGAAATGGCGAATGTTTTGGGGGTTGAGGGTGTTACTTATATGCGCGATGCCGGTATTGGGCTTCCTTTGCGAATTTTGACGTTTGTTTCAACTTGCGTTCCGGCTGTACCTGGACTTGAAACCTCTGGCGCTGTATTCGAGGAAGGGGAAGTTGCCGGGTTGTTGAAGGATAAGGACACCCTGGGGCTTGCGGAGGTGATGGATTATTGGGGTGTGATCCGGCAGTCACCGCGGATCAGTAAAATTGTACAGGAAGGTATTCGGAGCGGCAAAATTATAACCGGACACATCCGAGGGCTGGGAGGGCGTGAATTAAACACTTACCTGGCTGCTGGTGTGGATTCGGACCATGAAGTCTTGTCTCCTGAGGGAATTCTTTACCGCTCCAGGCTTGGAATGACTGTGGAAATTTGTTGTTCGCATCATCGTGATAATATCCCCCAGGCTGTGGAAAGTTGGAAGCAGCGCGGGCATCTCGAGAATGTTGTCTTTGTGACAGATGATGTCCCGCCGCATGAACTTATTTTGGAAGGACACCTGGATCGTGGAGTAAGGAGAGCGATTCAACTGGGAATGAGCCCGGTTGACGCTGTCCGGGCAGCCACTTATGCTCCAGCAAGGCGGCTGCGCCGGTATGATCTGGGGCAGATTGCTCCGGGTAAAATAGCGGATATTCTTTTGATATCGGATATCGATCATTTCACAATTGATCAGGTAATTGTTGCCGGCAGGGTTGCCGCTCGCCAGGGAGTAATGCTGGAAAACCCAATAGCCCAGGTTCCGGTGCCAGTCGCCTCTCAAAATTCGGTTCATCTGCCTCCCTTGACTGCTCAGGACTTTGCATTAAATGCACCAGGCAGTTCAGTTACAGCGAATATTTTGACTCAACGCGGCCGGGGCAACCTTGTGCAAAAGGAGTTTGCGGTATCGGCCGGCGAGGTTGTTTGGGATTCCGCTCCCGCCCTTGCCTTGGCTTCAGTCTGGCACCGGCATGGATTAAATTCCAACCATAGTTTTGTACTATTGGCAGGGACAGGTTTGCACGAAGGTGCTTTGGCCACTACCTATGCTCATGATAGCCATAATCTGGTCGTTTTGGGACGCAGTGCTGAGGATATGGCTGTGGCTGCACGGGCATTAATCGCCTGTGGGGGAGGATATGCTACTGCCAGAGATGGAAAAATCACTGCTCTGGTTGAACTGCCTGTGGCAGGAATTCTGGCAGAGGAGCCAGTAACGGTTTTGGGGCCAAAATTTGCTGCTTTTATCGCGGCAGCGCAGGAATTGGGGGTGAGTGAGAACCCAATTGGCTTGCTGACATCGCTTCCCCTGCCCGTTGTACCCAATTACCGACCAACAGATCTGGGTCTGGTCGATGTAAATGCTCAGACGCTGATCCCGGCGTTTGTGTTTCAAAAATAAGAAAACAAGGAGAACGTATTATGTCAGTACGACCAAAGGTGTGTGTTGTCGGCAGTTATAATACAGATCTGGCAGTCAGAACCCCGCGTATTCCTGTGCGCGGAGAGACTATTTTGGGAACGGGTTTTGTAACAGGACCTGGCGGTAAGGGTGGGAATCAGGCGGTTGCTGCAGCCCGCCTTGGCGCTGATGTGACGATGCTGGTGAAGTTGGGGACGGATTCTTTTGGTGACCTTGCAGCCCAGAATCTAATTGGTGAAGGGATTCGCCCTGAATTTATACTGCGCAGTCCAGAAAGCCCAACCGGGGTTGCCTTTATCATTGTTGATCAACACGGTGAGAATGTAATTGTGGTGGCGCCGGGTGCAAATAATACATTATCGCCAGATGATATTGAAAACGCACGCGAATCCATCATTCATTCGGATGTGTTGTTGATCCAGCTTGAAATTCCGATTGAGACAGTAGAAGCTGCAGCGATGCTGGCTCATTCGGCCGGAGTCAAAGTGATTTTGAACCCGGCGCCGGGGCAAAAATTGTCAGGACAGCTTTTGCAGAATGTAGATGTACTCACCCCTAACGAAACTGAAGCTCAGATCATCAGCGGAAAGCCAGTGGAGAATTTGGATGGCGCCAGGCAGGCGGCATACAGCATGCTCGGTGAAGGAATTGGAGCGGTGGTTATGACTCTAGGCGATAAAGGCGCCCTGGTTACGACTGCTGCGAGCAGCCAGCATGTGCCCGGAACCGTTGTTGAAGTTATCGACACAACTGGGGCTGGAGATTCTTTCAGCGGAGCACTGGCGGTGGCGCTGGCTGAAGGCAAAGATCTGATCCAGGCAGCGAGGTTTGCGAATACCGCGGCCTCAATTCAGGTTACTCGTTTTGGGACTGCACCAGCAATGCCTTACCGATCTGAAGTGCAAGCTAAATTAGAGAAAATTTGAGTAAATCGTGAAACTTACTTTTCGGACATTCAGAATAAAAAATGGGGCCTGGCTTTCTTATCTTGTGCAATTAGCAGGAAGTTTGATCGTCAGCATTGCGTTTGGCTCTATCCTGGTTATAGCCGTTGGTGAGAACCCGTTCAATGTGTATTCCGCCCTGATTTCACAGGCTTTTCTGAGCCCTCTTGGACTTGGGATTGCAATTCAGCGCGCTACACCATTAATCCTGACTTCGGCTGCGGCTGTTTTGGCTTTTAAGGGTGGGGCAATTAATATGGGGATTGAGGGGCAGTTTCTGGTGGGCGGGGCGATTGCTGCCCTGGTGGCATCTGCGCTGCCTGAAATGCCTAGTGTACTGGCGATTGCGATCATTGTGTTCTTTTGTGCTTTGGGTGGGGCATTTGCAGGTTGGATTCCGGCTTTCTTTCGGATGGTTTCCGGGGTGAACGAAGTGATTACCGGGATGATCGCTAATTTGGTCGTTCCGCCGCTGATGAGTTTTGTATTAGGTTTTATTATGCGCCTGCCGTTTATGCAAATGTTCCGAGGAGGTGGAGGGAGAGGTGTGCCTGAGTGGTCGCGTTTTGCTCAGTTTGCCGAGTTATCAGGTGGAGGTTTTGGCGCGGGGACGCGGGCAAACACCGGGATATTTCTGGCGGTAATTGTGGTGATCATTCTTGCTTATGCATTCAAGCGTTCTAAAATTGGTTACGAAATCAGGATTTCGAGTGCCAATTTTATGATGGCAGAATATTCTGGGATTAATGCGCGCAGAAGTTTTTATCTGACTCTGATGTTGAGTGGTGCGATTGCTGCGATCGGCGGTGCGACAGAAGTGCTAGGTGTCTGGAGGGGGTATAGTTCTGGAGGGTTGGCGCAAATTGGCTATAATGGGCTGCTGGTTGCCCTGGCTGGTGGAAATAACTTTTTAGGAGCGCTGACTGCTGCCTCCATTTATGGCGGCTTGCAATCTGGGGCGATGAATGCTTCCTGGGCGACATCGATACCAAGACCACTGATTGATGTATTAGTTGAGATCTTGATCGTTTTTGCGGCAGTTCCCAGCATGAGACTTTTTTTCTCCGGGTCGGGGCAGGATGATTCTGAGCGACTGGGAAGCAAATTTACGCATATGGACAAGCTTTGAGTGGGCTTTTTACGATTGGGCGCTTTGATGGGAATATGATTGGTCAAAATATGTAAGAGTTTTGATAGAAATGTCTGAGGGTTAGCAGAAATGCGGTATAATTTTGGCGCATTCTGAACCGACCTTGGATCAAAATTAATTTATCTCCACGTTGTGGAGAGCGTAAACGAAGGGAATTGCTGCTTTGAATATCGAAAAAACATACACGGATGACCATCAGGTCAAACTAACGGTGACGATTGACCAGGACCGACTGGATGCTGCGAAGCAGCGTGCTGCTCGTAAAATCGCCCAAAAAACACGTATTCCGGGGTTTCGCCCTGGCAAGGCGCCATATGCAGTAATTCTGCGCACTGTAGGAGAATCTACTGTGCTGCAGGAGGCTGTTGATTCGATACTTGATACGGATTATGCTGCGATTATCACGGAAGCGGAAATTAAGGCTTATGGCCCAGGTTCTTTAGATTCCATACTGAGTATGGACCCACTGAAGTTGGAGTTTACGGTTCCGCTTGATGCAGAAGTTACTTTGGGTGACTATAAGAGTCTAAGATTCCCGTATGAACTGGAACCAATTTCAGAAGATCGAGTTACCGAATTTATTGAAAATTTGCTTGATCGAGCATCTACTTTGGAACCTCAGACCCGTGCGGCTGCGGAGGGTGATGTTGTTTTCATGACCCTCGGAGCGGATCGCAAAGAGGTTGCTGAAGGTCAGACAGCTTCGATTATCAAAGATCGACAGACCCAGATTACGATCAAGTCTGAAGATGGCGACCATTCGAATGAATGGCCTTTCCCTGGCTTTTCACGCAGGTTGGTTGGTGCGAACGTTGGGGATGAAGCCGATTTTGAGTACACCTATGGCGAAGACAGCTCGCTCGAGTCGCTGCGTGGCACTTCTGCCAACTTCCGGTATAAGGTGGAAGAAATCAAGGAGCGAAAACTGCCAGCCCTGGATGATGAATTCGCCAAGACAATGGGTGAATTTGAGACTCTTGATCAGATGAAGATTGAAATTCACAAGGGACTTGAAGAGCAAGCCCGACAGGATTACGACCGAGCGTTTGATGAGAAAGTTTTCGAAGTGCTTATCCCCCAGAGCACGATTAAATATTCACCCCAGATGCTTGAGAATGAGGTTGATATGTTCAAGCATCAGCTCGAACATCGCCTTGAAGATCAGGGATTGGATATGGCGACTTATCTTAAGTCTCGCCAAATTGACGAAGCTGGTTTGTTTGACGAACTTAAACCTTCTGCCGAAGCCCGGTTGAAAAAGACCCTGGTTTTATTCGAGGTTGCCAAGGTTGAGAACATCCAGGTCGACGAGAATCAAGTACAGGCCGAAGCAATTCGGACACTCAACGAAATTAGCCAGTCTTATTCTCAGAAAGACGCTAAGAAGATGTTGAATGAGCAGTTTATTCAGAATATGATTGGCAATATCACAAGTGATTTGTTGATAAAGAACTCACTTAAACGCCTTGAAGCTTATGCCAAGGGTGAAGAAGTGAAAGTTGATGCAGGAGTTGAAACTGCATCAGAAGAAAGTCCAGTTGAAGAAACAGGCGAGGGTGATGCGACAGATAACGCGGATACAGCTGTTTCTGATGCTGAAACCCAAGCATAATTTATTGGTGGCCTTTGGCCGAAAAACTATGAGGAATAAAGAATGATAACGAACCCATTTCAAGCATTGGTTCCTATGGTGATTGAATCGAGTCCACGAGGCGAGAGAGCATATGACATTTTTTCTCTCTTGCTGCGAAACCGAATCATTTTTCTGGGAACTCCCATTGACGATCAGGTTGCAAATCTGATTGTTGCTCAATTGTTGTTTTTGAACCAGGAAGATCGAAACGAACCAATTTCGATGTATATTAACTCCCCAGGTGGCCAGGTTTATGCCGGGCTGGCGATTTATGACACGATGCAAATGATTACGAATCCGATTCGTACATTTGCCGTGGGTGTGACTGCATCGTTTGGAACTGTGTTGTTGGCTGCGGGCACTAAGGGCGAACGTTATGCTTTGCCGCACGCCACGATCCATATGCACCAGCCATTGGGTGGGGCACAAGGACAGGCAACGGATATCGAAATTCAAGCAAAAGAGATTTTGCGATTGAAAGCCCGGTTGAATGAGGTAATGTCCCATCACACTGGAAAAACCCTGGACGAGATCGAACATGATACCGATCGTGATTATTATCTGGACGCGAAAGCTGCAGTCGGATATGGTTTAATTGATCAGGTTCTGGCAATTCCGGACCTTAAAAAATGGTAATCTGAATAACAGGGCGGTTCTTTATAGAACCGCCCTGTTCATTTTTCTTTATGGGAGATCTTTCATGATTCATCCATCGACCTTTTCGATCGTTGCGTGTGATTTGGAAGAAAGAGCCTGGGGGGTGGCAGTTGCCTCCAAGTTCCCTGCTGTTGGGACAGTTGTGCCGTGGGCCAACGCTCGCGGCGGAGCTGTGGCAACTCAAATGTACGCGAATACGTCTTTTGGGGCTAAGGGATTGGAATTAATGGCAGGCGGATTGTCGGCAGAGGAAACCATAGAAAAGCTGCTTGCGGATGACCCCGAGAGGGAAACGAGGCAAGTTGGAATTGTCGATACACGAGGACGGGCGGCAACTTACACGGGTAAATCGAGTTATGCCTGGGCAGGCGGGATTGCAGGGGATGGATATGCCGTTCAGGGTAATATTCTGGTTGGTGAAGAAGTCGTGAACGCTATGTCTGGGGCTTATTTGAATTCAATAGGACCTTTATACAGACGGTTGTATGATGCGTTGTTTGCAGGAGATAGAGCAGGCGGGGATCGGCGCGGCAGGCAGTCAGCTGCGATATTGGTTGTAAAGGAATGCGCCGGATACGGCGGGTTTAATGATCGTTGGATTGACTATCGAGTAGACGACCATACAGACCCAGTTTTTCGCCTTGGAGAGTTGTTGGATCTACATGATTTATATTTTGGTGTGAGTTCTGAGGAAGATAAAATCGCGCTGGCTGGCGAGAGTCTTGTTGAGCTGCAGAGAATTCTGGGACAATTGGGGTATTATCCTGGATCGGCTTCCGGATATTTTGACTCTCAAACGAAAGCTGCATTAAAAATATTCATCGGCAACGAAAATTTTGAAGAGCGTGTTGATTTTGATAGAGGCCTGATTGACCTGCCGGTTTACAAATTTTTGGTTCGTCGATTCGGAATGTCTATCTCATACAGCCGTTAAGGTAAATTTCATGGCTTCTATTCGAGCTTTTATTCTAGATATGGATGGCGTTTTATGGCGCGATGAAGAGCCAATCGGAAATCTGCGCAAGCTGTTTTCTGATATTCAGCAGGCGGGAATAAAAATTACCCTTGCGACAAATAATGCGTCGCGTTCCTCATTCCAGCATCTCGACAAGCTTCGGTCTTTTGGCGTTGAGGGTCTTGAGCCCTGGCAGGTAGTCAGCTCGTCGGATGCGGTGGCAGCATATCTCCGTAAAAAATATCCTCAAGGTGGGGGGATATATGTGGTGGGAGAGCCCCCTTTGGTTAAGGTTATTGAGGATGCCGGTTATTTTTTTGATGAACTAAAGCCAGTGGCGGTTGTTGCTGGGATTGATAGGACGGTCAATTATTCAAAATTGAATATTGCGGGCCGATTAATTCGGAATGGGGCCGATTTTGTGGGCACAAACCCTGACAAAACATATCCAACGCCAGAAGGCCTGGCGCCAGGGGCTGGGACGATATTGGCTGCACTCGAAGCCGTATCTGGTGTAAAGCCATGGATTGTAGGAAAGCCCTCGCCAGCGATGTACCAGATTGCGCTCGAAAGGTTGGGGATGGAGCCAAATGCGGTATTGGTTGTGGGGGATCGGATTGAAACAGATATTGTTGGCGGGCAAGCGCTTGGATGCAAAACAGCACTTGTTCTGTCTGGCGTCACTACGTTAAGCCAGGCGAAAACCTGGCTGCCTCAACCTGATTTTATCATGACGGATTTAACGGCGTTGTTTGAAGCCATCAATTTGGCTTAAAACACTCGCTGGTAATCTTGCGGCTAGGCGTTTTTTAATCGGTTGACAAATTGCGCTGTTATCCACTGGGGGCGTGAAATTGGGCTGCCGACCACGACCGCATAAGCACCAAGGTCTAATGCGTGGGCCGCCTGGTCTGGAGTGGTAAAACGGCCTTCGGCGATTACGGGGATTTTTAAACGATTTGAAAGCTGGGCAATCAATTTGAAATCTGGATCGAGGCTGAGCTGGGCAGTGTGGATGTAGCCGGATAGGGTTGTGGCGACAGCGTCAGCGCCAGCTTCTTCAGCAGCAAGCCCTTCTTCAAATGAGGCAATATCCGCTAAGACACAACGCCCAGTCTCTCGATGGATTGCTTTGATGCGGTCTGAATTTGAAAGGCCGTCAGGGTGAGGGCGGTTTGTGGCATCGACAGCGATGATATCAGCACCGGCAGCGGCAATTTGCCGAGCACTTTCGAGGGTGGGCGTAATTCTTACTAAAAATCCAGGCGTATCAACTCGCTGAGAGCCAATGATGGGTAGATTAACAGCCAGGCGGACAGCACTGATGTCGAGTAAACCACTGGCTCGAATTCCTAATGCACCGCCAATTTGAGCTGATTTTGCCATAGCAGCCATGAAATGGGCTCCGTGGAGAGGTTCATGTTCTTCTGCCTGGCAGGCGACTACCAAACCGTCTTTTAGTAATTTAATTACGTCTTCGCGCATGAAATTTTCTTATCCCTTTTCTCCGGCAGCTTTTGAGGCGGCTGCGGAACGAGTGTGAACATTAAGTTTTTCGAAAATTGCCTTCAGATGCCGTTTTACGGTGTTGGTCGTTATGACGAGTTTTTCTGCAATATCCTTGTTCGTGAGGCCTTGGGCAACAAGATTGAAAACCTCACGCTCTCGTTCAGTCAGGGTACTCAGTTCACTTTCTTCGTGTTTGAAGGATCGTGATTCCTGAACGATTTGGCGAAATCCATTACGATCAAAGGCTTGTTTTTCAATATAGGCAAATATTGATTGTTCCGAATATGCTTTCTGGATATCCTCAGGAGAGGCGACGCCGCTCACGACAATGGTGACAACGCCTGATGCACGGGTCATCGTCAGTAATTGATATCCTTCAAGATTTTGCGAAGTTGTATTTTGACTCCAATAATTCGATATTGATCCATTGAGTGACATGTCGACAATTGCTAGTGAAAATTTTTCCCGGCGTAAATATCCCAGGGCTTCTCCAAAACTAACACAAACCTTGACTTGAAAACCCATGTCTACGAGAAGTTCTTCTAAAATACTTCTCCAGCCTGCATCATCTTCGACTACCAGGGCTTTGTCGTCTGAACTGCTTCGGTTCCGTTCTGGCAATAATGATCCTGCACTGGTTTGGGCACCCTCAGCAGGTAGATTAAGATTTAGCGACTGATTTGGTGCACTTGCCAGTACTTTATTAATAATATCACGAAATTGCCCTCTATTAAAGCTCTCTTTTCTAAGAAAGGTGAATGCGTTGTATTCCGTCAGGGCGGCAACAGCAAGTTCAACGGTAGCGAAACCAGTCAAAAGTATATTTTTGCAATTAGGATCGATCAACCTGGCAGCCTGGAGGACTTGAAGACCATCCTTGTTACTGTGGCCTTTTTGGGACAGCGAAAGATCTACAACGGCAAGTCGGTGCGGTGTTGATTTGAGATGGCGGATTGCATCTTCGAGACTGTCTGCGGTATCGACCTGGAAATCATGGTCTGAAAGTATTTCGGCTAATATTTGCCGCCAGGAGCGGTCATCCTCAACAACTAATGCTCGATAGGGAATTGGATTCATTTTATTTCTCTGCTTTCTGAACGTGGCAGCGTCAGTCGAAAAGTTGTTCCATTTTGGCCGTCACTTTCGACGACAACAGAGCCTCCAAGTCTGGTCATTAAGGTTTTTACCCACCACAGGCCAAATCCAAGGTTTTCTGACCCCTGATTTTTTTCGCCCAGGAAACTCAGTTCGAATATTCGGTCATGCAGCTCTGGGTTGATACCAGGTCCGCTGTCGCGAACTGTAATCTCAACCCACGAGGATTTACTGATGCCTTCGATTACGATTTCACCTACACCTTGCATAGCGTTGGCAGCATTCTCGATCAGGTTGGTGAACACAAAAGTCAAGCTTTGCGCTCCGGCCATGACGACCGGTAGGCGATCTAAGCCAATCGACTGAATCTGGACTGTTGAGGGAATTTGTGCTTTTTGAATAGCCTCTTGAACCCGCGCTGCGACGAAAATTGGTTCTATCCGAATTGGGCGTAAATGCGAGAGGTTGTCTCGAACAGTTTGCATCGCTTCCATGGCGCAGCGTTCAATTTCATTCAAGTTGTGAGCGAGATAGCCATCGGCTTGGATCGTAGAAGCACACTTGTCTTCTATACTTTGGACCCGAACCGGAATTGTTCCGACTTTGTTGTTCAGGTGATGGAGCAGGTTGGAGGCGATGTCTCCGACGGCCGCGAATGTTTCGGCGACAGAACGCTGTTCTTGAACTGCACGGAGGGTTTGCTGTCTGACTTCGTTTTGAACGGCCATTACCGCATATTGGGCCAGAAATGAGAGGACTTTTTTGTCCCAATCCGAGTCGGCAAATCGCCCAGAGCCTAAACTTGTGCTGTATACTGCAAAAGCACCGATTGGACTATCTTTGTCTCCAATCAGCGGAACCACGAGGGCACGCTGCCAACTGTATTTCGCCGCCAGATCTGGCCGATAAAATCTGGAATCGTTTGTTACATCATCCGAGACAACGGCATTTTTTGTAATGACCGCCAGGCCGGCAAGACTTTGATGTAAGGGTATTCGTTCTCCTTTCCTTTCTGCTCCCCAGGAGGAGCGTAAAAGCAATTCGTCTTTTTCAACAAGCCAGATAGCTCCTGAATTTGTGTTGAGTAAGTCACACGCCACTTCAGAGAGGCGGTTAAGAACTCGCTGGGATGGTTGAGAAAGCAAAAGAGCTGCTACTTCCTGGAGAGCATCCAGAAGACGAACTTCCTGAATGGCTGTTACGGCGTAGGTTGCCAGAGATTGGAGCATATGCCGGTCGTTTTCTGTGAACGCTCCTGGAGTTGGGCTTTCGAGATTCAGGACACCCTCCAGCCGGCCGCTGGCATTGATAATTGGTACAGCAAGTTCAGAACGCATTTCAAGGGCGGCATCGAGCGGATAGTAAATTTGGGACCATGGTCGGGCGTGCAGATCCGGTATCAGGATTGTTTCGCGACTGCGTGCGACGTGCCCCATAACGCTGTTTGCCTGAATGGGCAGAGCTTCAATGAGGGGGCGATCAAGGTTTTCGCCTGCGATGGCGCTTGTAATAAGGTTTTGGCCGCTTCGGTCGAGCAGCCTGAATATGCCATATTTGCCGTCGGTGATATCCAGCGCCAGTTGTAATATTGCTTCAAGAGTATCTTTCAGACGCAATCGGGATGAAATTAGTAAAGAAGCCCGTCTGAGTTGTTTCAATTCCTCTTCTTTGCGGATGAGATTTCGGTTCATATCGGCCAGGCGACGGGTATGGAAAATTGCCATTGCAGCCTGGTTTACAAAATTTTCCAACATCAGGAGTTCCAGCCGAGAGAATTCACGTTTTTCGTGAATGTAGACATAAAGAAGGCCTACTGCTTGAAATGCGACGATCAATGGAAAACAACACACAGCTTGAACACCCAGGCTGGCGTGAAATGGGTGAATGGCGATGTCGATTTCCTCATAAGAGATCACACGCTTCTGGCGTTCGATTGCGCGCATTCCAATCCCATTTAACCTGGGTTGATCTTCGACTTTAAGTAATGGCGAGACCGGGGGAATGCCATCAGGCCCAGCGAAAACGCGCGATTCGCGATCAAACACCTCGGCTTCTTCATTGTAGGTGTAAATGACCGCCGAAGAGCCAGGAATCACACGAGTTGCGCTTTCTACAATCAGCTGGAGTGTCTCGCTGATGTTGATTTGATCTCCAGGAGCCAATCGGTTGATTGTATAACTGATTTGATTCAGGCTGTCGAGTGCTTCGAGAAGTCTTGAGTCTATTTCATCGGGACGGAAAAACTCATTCAGGTTCATTTTTGATAACCTTGCAGTGAAAATATTGTAACATGACAGAAAATCAGGTGAAAAGCTGGGTTATCTCCCAGCAAAGCTGAACTGCGAAAAAAAACAGGGCCAGACTGCATAGTAAATTGATAATTCGAAAAAATGTAGACGTGACATATTGCCTACCCCAGGCAATGAGAGCTGCCAGGAAAAAACACCAGGCAAGTGTTCCCAAAAAGAACGCGAAAAAGAATGATGCGAAATGATACCATTGGGGAACTTCAGGAACGTTGATGAATATTGTCGAACTTGCACCAGCCCAAAATGCGATCGCAAATGGATTGCTTAGCGATAGAAGAGCGCCCGTAGTGAGATCATTGCTTTGAGATGTTTGAGTCAGGTCCATTTTGGGGTTCTTGATGAAATCAAGAAAACCTTTATATGCTAAAAACAGAAGAAGTAAGGCGCCAGTTATGGAAAGAATAAGTTCAGAAAGCCTGTTCTGGAATAAAAGTGCGGCGCCTGCCATTGCGATCGATGCCCAAACAAGATCTCCAAGGATTGATCCGACCTGAACCCAAAGAGCCGGGAAAAAGCCGCGTGCAATGCCGCGACGGACAGTTTCGGCTGTGACGATGCCCGGAGGAGCACAAAAAGCAATTCCCAGCAAAAAAGAGGAGATAAAAAGTGTCATGAATCAGTATTTGAAAGGCCGAGGTTTTTCCTCGGCCTTTCATTCCTTATAATCAGAAAGATTTTTTGTTTAGCAATCAAAATAGAGCGTGAATTCGTATGGTGTAGGGCGAATTCGCACGGGATCAAGCTCGACCTGGCGCTTGTAATCGATATAAGCTTCCAGGAAGTCAGTCGTAAAGACATCGCCTTTGAGCAGGAATTCATGATCTGCTTCGAGAGCTTCAAGAACCGCTCCAAGGGACCCAGGTACCTGCTTAATGAGCTTAGCTTCTTCAGCGGGCAGTTCGTAAAGGTCTTTGTCTACCGGCTCTCCGGGATCGATCCGATTCTGAATTCCATCCAGGCCGGCCATCAAAATTGCAGCAAAGCACAGGTATGGGTTGCTGGAGGGATCTGGGGCACGGAATTCGACGCGCTTGGCCTTTGTGCTCTTGGTTACCGGGATACGGCAGATTGCTGAACGGTTACGCTGAGAATATGCCAGATTTACTGGGGCTTCATATCCGGGGACCAGACGGCGGTACGAATTGGTTGTGGGGGAAGTCAGCGCCAAGAGAGCTGGGGCGTGCTTCAGCAAACCACCAATGTAATACTTAGCATATTCTGAGAGACCAGCATATCCGCTGGCATCGTAAAACACGTTTTTGCCGCTTTTCCACAAACTGGAGTGAACATGCATACCTGATCCATTGTCGCCAAAGAGAGGCTTAGGCATGAAAGTGGCTGTTTTGCCATTCTGGCGGGCGACATTTTTGGCGATGTACTTGTAGAGCAAAGTGTTGTCGGCCATGCGGGTGAGGGTTGTAAATTTCATACCAAGTTCGGTTTGACCGGCTGTTGCGACTTCGTGGTGATGAATTTCCATTTCGACACCAGTTTCTTCGAGCGCCATTACAATTTGGGAGCGAAGCGTCTGAAGAGTATCTGTAGGTGGAACCGGGAAGTAGCCACGCTTGGGAGAAATTTGGCCGCCAAAATTCGGACGGTCAGAACGTCCACTGTTCCACCAGCCCTCTTCGCTGTCGATGTGGTAGTACGATTCGTTTGTACCGCTGGAATAACGGACGTTGTCGAAAATAAAGAATTCTGCTTCGGGGCCGAAGAAGGCTGTATCGGCAATGCCGGTTTGCTTGAGGTAATTTTCTGCTTTGCGAGCTACATAGCGAGGGTCTCGCGCATAGGGCTGAACGGTGATCGGATCGTAAACATCACAAGTAACAACCAGGGTTGGAATTTCAGCGACCGGATCTACAAAAGCGGTATCGGGGTCGGGGATGAGCAGCATATCTGATTCGTGGATTTCCTGAAAACCACGAATAGATGACCCATCGAAAGGCAAACCTTCGGTAAACAACTCTTCGTTCAGGCGCCGAACTGGGATTGTGAAATGCTGCCAGGTGCCAGGCAGATCGGTGAAGCGGATATCCACCATCTTCACATTCGAACCCATTTCGAGAACTTCTTTAACTGTCTTAGCCATTGCTTGACTCCTTTTTAACACAAAAAATATAACGATGACAACGAAGAGGATTATATAGCTGTGCTGAAAAGGGGGCTATTACCCAAACGGGTACTTTTCGTCAATATACTGAGAGGTATTTGTTCAATTCCCAATCGGTAACTTCGAGGCGGTAGTCATTCCATTCGAGGCGTTTTGAACTTATAAATCGTTCGCAGGTGTGAGCGCCAAGTGCATTGCGAATAACCTCATCTTTTTCGAGAGCGTTCAGCGCCTGGTTTAATGAGGCAGGAAGCACTTCGAGATTGGATTTGGTGGGGTTGTCCATTAAATAAATATTTTCGTCACGGGCTTCAGGAACAGGTAAATCACGGCGAATTCCGTCCAACCCGGCACTCAGCATAACCGCGAAAGCGAGATAGGGATTGCAGCTTGGGTCTGGGCAACGCAGTTCGATTCGAGTTGATTCGGCAGTTGAAGCGCGCGGCACGCGGATCAAGGCGGAGCGATTGATACGAGCCCAACTGATGGAGACGGGGGCTTCGTACCCGGCAACCAGGCGTTTGTAGGAGTTGACGAGGGGGGCTAAAACGGCGCACATCCCGGCGGCGTGGGCGAGCTGACCAGCGATGAATTGTTTTGCGATTTTTGAGAGACCATGTGGGTCGCCTGGATCTGCAAATGCGTTCCTGCCATTCGCAAGGTAGGACAGACTCTGATGAACATGCATCCCGCTGCCGTTGATGCCACGGATTGGTTTGGGTAAAAATGTGCAGTAGAGGCCATTTTGCTGGGCGATGACTTTGAGGGCGACACGCATGGTAACTGCGCTGTCGGCGATTGTAAGGGCATCGGAATAGCGAATGTCAATTTCTTGTTGACCAGGTGCACCTTCATGGTGCATTGCTTCAACTCTAATACCAAAGGCCTCGAGAGTATGAGTCATTTGTCGGCGCAGACCTGCAGCCATATCAGATGGGGCATCAAAGTAACTTGCGCTGTCTTGCGGTTTGGGCGGGAGAAGGCTGCCGTCTTGGCCTGGTTTGAACAAGAAGAACTCGAGCTCAGGGCCGGTATTGTAGCTGAAACCCATTTGGGCAGCCTGATCCAGAACTTTTCGCAAAACAGCGCGTGGATCGCCGCTGAATGGTTGACCATCTGGAGTATAGACATCACAAATCAAGCGGGCTGTGGCATCCTCGCCCTTAAGCCAGGGAATCATAGAGAAAGTTGTGATATCTGGGCGTAAATG
>Ga0268298_10001526_pt1 | contig 27148 bp, 17 predicted proteins | sample WWTPWeurt_MetaG_FD_194462 | JGI IMG/M metagenome (GOLD analysis project Ga0268298, IMG submission 194462) | Activated sludge microbial communities from WWTP in Nijmegen, Gelderland, Netherland - WWTP Weurt | ecosystem: Engineered > WWTP > Aerobic digester > Activated sludge | place...
CCGCGGCACCAGCAGGCTGGACGCGTACTCGGGCACCAGGCCCAGGCTCACGAAGGGCATGGCCAGGCGCGCTTCGTCGCTGACGTAGACCAGATCGCAGTGCAGCAGCATCGTGGTGCCGATGCCCACGGCCGCGCCGGTGACGGCCGCCACCACGGGCTTGTCGCAATCGAGCAGCGCGCGCATGAAGTTGAACACCGGCGAGTTCTCGCCCTGCGGCGGCCGCTGCATGAAGTCCTCGAGGTCGTTGCCCGAGGTGAACACGCCCGGCTGCCCGGTGATCAGCACCGCGCGCACGGCAGCATCGGCCGTGGCCGCCACCAGCGCCTCGGCCATTGCCGTGTACATCGCCTGCGTCAGCGCGTTCTTCTTCTCTGGCCGCGCAATCTCAATCGTCGCCACGCCATTCATGATGGCCGTCTTGATACTCATCGTTGTCTCCTCAACACGCACAGTGTGCCCCGCAACCCAGCAAACGCCACGGATCTGGCTCCGCCAGGCCGTCGGCGCTGCCCCCCTTGGGGGGAGGCGGCCGCCAGGCCGCTCCGGGGGGTAGCGTCGTCAGACGCGTTCGAAAATACCTGCGGCGCCCTGGCCTGTGCCCACACACATCGTCACCATGCCGTACTTCAGGTTCTTGCGGCGCAGCGCGTGCACGACCGTCGCGGCACGGATGGCACCAGTGGCTCCCAACGGATGACCCAACGCGATCGCGCCGCCCATGGGGTTGACCTTGCTCGCATCGAGCCCCACGGTCTGGATCACCGCCAGCGCCTGTGCGGCGAAGGCCTCGTTCAACTCGATCCAGCCCATGTCGGCGAGAGTGAGCCCGGCGCTCTTCAGCGCGGCCGGAATGGCCTCGATGGGGCCGATGCCCATGATCTCGGGCGGCACGCCGCGCGAAGCAAAGCTGACGAAGCGCGCCAGCGGCGTGAGCCCGTATTGCTTCACCGCGCGCTCGCTGGCCAGGATCAGGCAGCCGGCGCCATCGCTGGTCTGCGAGCTGTTGCCCGCCGTCACCGAGCCCTTGGCCGCGAACACGGTCTTGAGCTTGCCCAGCGCCTCGAGCGTGGTGTCGGCGCGCGCGCCTTCGTCCTGGCTCACGGTGCGGGTCTTGAGCGTGATCTCACCAGTTTCGAGGTTGGGTGAGCGGTCCACCACCTCCACCGGCGTGGTCTCGTCGGCAAACTCGCCCGCCAGCTGCGCGGCGATGGCCTTCTGGTGCGAGGCCAGCGCAAAGGCGTCCTGCGCGTCGCGGCTCACCTTCCACTGGCTGGCCACCTTCTCGGCCGTGAGGCCCATGCCATAGGCGATGCCGATGTTCTCGTCGCGCGCAAAGATGGCCGGGTTGAACGAGGGCTTGTTGCCGCTCATCGGCACCATGCTCATGCTCTCTGCGCCGGCGGCGATCATCACATCGGCCTCACCCACGCGGATGCGGTCCGCTGCCATCTGGATGGCGGTGAGCCCGGATGCGCAGAAGCGGTTCACCGTGACCCCGCCTACCGAGTTGGGCAGGCCGGCCAGCAATGCGGCCACGCGGGCCATGTTCAGGCCCTGCTCGCCCTCGGGCATGGCGCAGCCGACGATGGCGTCCTCGATGGCCTTCGGGTCGAGCGTGGGCACCTGGCGCATCGCGCCCTGGATGGCGGCCACCAGCAGGTCATCCGGCCGCGTGAAGCGGAAGAAGCCCCGGTGCGAACGGCCGATCGGCGTGCGGGTGGCGGCGACGATGTAGGCGTCTTGAAGTTGCTTGCTCATGTCGTGCTCCGATCAGTTCCGAACCGGCTTGCCGGTCTGCAGCAGGCCCATCATGCGTTCCTGGCTCTTGGGGTGTTCCAGCAGCGAAGCGAAGTGCTTGCGCTCCAGCGCCATCAGGTATTCCTCGGTCACCAGGGTGCCGCCGTCCACGTCGCCACCGCAGACCACATCGGCGATCAGGCTGGCGATGTGGAAATCGTGCGCGCTGATGAAGCCGCCGTCGCGCATGCCCACCAGTTGCGCCTGGATGGTGGCCTTGCCGCTGCGGCCGGCCACCGGGAAGCTGCGCTTCATCGGCGCGCGCCAGCCGGCGGTGCTCATGGCCTTGACTTCGTCCAGCGCCACCTGCAGCAGCTCGTCCTTGTGCGCCACGATCACGTCGCTCCAGAGCAGGTAGCCGAGCTGGCGGCCCTCGATGGCGCTGGTGCCCACCTTGGCCATCGCGGCAGCCTGGAAGCCGCCGGCCACCGCCGCCAGCAGATCGCTGCCCGGCACGGCCGCGGCATTTTCTGCCGCTCGCCTTGCGATGTAGGTGAGGCCACCGCCACCGGGGATCAGGCCCACGCCGATTTCCACCAGGCCGATGTAGCTCTCCATGTGCGCCACGCGCTTGGCGCAGTGCACCGCCAGCTCGCAGCCGCCGCCGAGTGCCAGGCCGCGGATGGCCGCCACCGTGGGCACGCTGGCGTAGCGCAGGCGCAGCATGGCGTCCTGCAGCTTCTTCTCTTCGGCGGCGATGCCCTTGGCACCTGCCTTCATGAAGATCGGCATCATGGCTTCGAGGTTGGCGCCGGCCGAGAAGGGCTCGTCGGGGGACCACACCACCAGGCCCTTGTAGCGCGCCTCGGCAATCTCCAGCGCCTTGAGCAGGCCCTCGCCCACCAAGGGGCCGATGAGGTGCATCTTGCAGGTGATGCTGGCCACCAGCACCTCGCCATCGGGCGACCACACGCGCACGTCGTCGTTCTTGAACTCCTCAGTGCCCATGGACAGCGGCGCCGCAGCGCCCTCGCCCGACAGCGCCTCGGGGAAGCGCTGGCGTGCATACACCGGCAGCTTGGAGCGCGGGATGTAGCGGCCTTGCGCGGCACTCCACGACCCTTCGGGCGTGTGCACCGCCGTGCGGCCGTCGAACACCCAGGCAGGCAGCGGCGTGTTGCAAAGCGCCTTGCCGGCATCGATGTCGTCCTTCACCCACTGCGCCACCTGTTGCCAGCCTGCGTCCTGCCACAGCTCGAACGGGCCCTGCTTCATGCCGAAGCCCCAGCGCAGGGCCAGGTCCACCTCGCGCGCCGAATCGGCGATGTCGGCCAGGTGCACGGCCACATAGTGGAAGCTGTTGCGCAGGATGGCCCACAGGAACTGCGCCTGCGGGTTGGTCGATTCGCGCAGCAGCTTCAGGCGCTCGGCGGGCGGCTTCTTGAGCATGCGCTCGACGATGGTGTCGGCCTTGCCACCGGCGGGCACGTAGTCGCCCTTGTCCAGATCGAAGCGCAGGATGTCCTTGCCCACCTTCTTGTAGAAGCCGGCACCGGTCTTCTGCCCCAGCGCGCCGGCGCCGATCAGCTTGGCCAGCGCGGGCGGCGTGGCAAAGCTCGGGTAGAACGGATCGTTGGCCTGGTCGGGGCCAAGCGTGTCCTGCAGGGTCTTGATCACATGGGCCAGCGTGTCCAGGCCCACCACGTCGGCGGTGCGGAAGGTGCCCGAGCTGGCGCGGCCCATCTTCTTGCCGGTGAGGTCGTCCACCACGTCGTAGCCCAGGCCGAACTTGGCGGCTTCGGCGATGGTGGCCAGCATGCCGGCCGTGCCGACGCGGTTGGCCACGAAGTTGGGCGTGTCCTTGGCGCGCACCACGCCCTTGCCGAGCGTGCGCGTGACAAAGGTCTCCAGCTGGTCGAGCATGCCCGCATTACTGGTGGGCGTGGGGATCAGCTCCACCAGCTGCATGTAGCGCGGCGGGTTGAAGAAGTGGATGCCGCAAAAGCGCGGCTTCATCTCGGCCGGCAGGGCCTCGGACAGCGCCGTGATCGACAACCCCGAGGTGTTGGAGGCGATGATGGCATGCGGCGCCACATAACCCGCAATCTTGGCGTACAGATCGCGCTTCCAGTCCATGCGCTCGGCGATGGCCTCGATGATGAGGTCGCAGCCGCGCAGTTGCTCGAGGTGCTCTTCGTAGTTGGCCTGGCCGATGAGCACGGCGTCGTCGGCCGAGCCCAGCGGCGAGGGCTTCAACTTCTTCAGGCCGTCGATGGCCTTGGTGACGATGCCGTTCTTGGGGCCGTCCTTGGCAGGGAGGTCAAAAAGCACCACCGGCACCTTGACGTTGACCAGGTGGGCGGCGATTTGCGCGCCCATGACGCCGGCGCCGAGCACGGCCACCTTGCGGACGTTGAATTGAGTCATGCTTGCTCCGTGAGGATCAGTGGGCTGCGTCACTCGACGCGAACCCAGGTTTGCGTGCGGCCCAACAGAGGCGCGCCGATGTAGCCGCGCACGTCGAGTTTCTTGCCGCCATCGGCGGGCTTCAGGCGCACCTTGTAGACCTCGCCCTTGGCGGGATCGAGGATGTCACCGCCGTCCCAGAGGCCCTTGTCGTCGGCGTGCTGCTTGACGTTGCGGATGATGGTCATGCCCTGGATGACCATGTCCTTGCGCTCGTCAGTGCACTTGTCGCACTTGGCGTCCTGCTTGCCGGCTTCGAGCACCTTCTCCACCTTGCCGGTGAACACGCCACCCGCCTCGCTGATGCGCACCAGAGATTTCTCGGCCTTGGTCGATTCGTCAAAGGTCTTCCACAGCCCCGCCGGCGTGGCTTGCGCCATCGCGGCGGTGGACGACAGGACCAGGCTCAGGGCGGCCAACGTGTACTTCATGGGTGTCTCCGTTTTCATCAGGGTGGGGTAAAGCAGTGCGGACGCTATCAGAACAGCGCCTCGTCCATTTCCATCAGGGGCGCCAGGCCCGAGCGCGCGCTGCGGATCAGCGAGGCCGTCTCGGGCAGCAGCTTGGCAAAGTAGAAGCGCGCAGTGGCCAGCTTGGCGGTGTAGAACGGGTCGCCTGAAGCCTGCTTGGCCAGCGCCACCTTGGCCATGCGCGCAAAGAAGTAGGCAAAGCACAGGTGGCCCGCCACGCGCAGGTAGTCCACCGCAGCGGCGCCCACCTCGTCTGCATTGCCAAAGGCCTTCATGCCCAGCTCGGTGGTGAGCTTGGTCACCTTGTCGCCCAGGTCGGCCAGCGGGTTGACGAACTCCTGCATGGCCTCGTTGGTGCCTTCTTCTTCAACAAAGGCGGCGATCTTCTTGCCGAACTTCTTCAGCTTGGCACCGTTGTCGCCCAGGATCTTGCGGCCCAGCAGATCGAGCGACTGGACCGTGTTGGTGCCCTCGTAGATCATGTTGATGCGCGCGTCGCGCACAAACTGCTCGATGCCGCTCTCGCGGATGTAGCCATGGCCGCCAAACACCTGCATGCAGGCCGAGGTGGCCGTCCAGCCGTTGTCGGTGAGGAAGGCCTTGATGATGGGCGTGAGCAGGGCCACGGTGTCGTCCGCGTCCTTGCGCTCGTCCTCGTCATCGGTGTTGAGCATGGTGTCGAGCTGCAGCGCGGTGTACATGGCCAGCGCGCGGCCGCCCTCGGCATAGGCGCGCGCGGTGAGCAGCATCTTGCGCACATCGGGGTGCACGATGATCGGGTCGGCGGGCTTGTCCGGCGCCTTGGGGCCTGAAAGCGCGCGCATCTGCAGGCGGTCCTTGGCGTAGGCCACGGCGATCTGGTAGGCGCCTTCGGTGAGGCCGAGCGACTGGTTGCCCACACCCAGGCGCGCCGCGTTCATCATCACGAACATCGCGTTCAAGCCCTTGTTGGGCTCGCCCACGAGCGTACCGATGGCGCCGTCCAGCCGCATCTCGCAGGTGGAGCTCCCGTGGATGCCCATCTTGTTCTCGAGGCGCTCGCAGAAGATGGCGTTGCGTTCGCCCAGCGTGCCGTCGGCCTTGACCTTGAACTTGGGCACGATGAACAGCGAGATGCCCTTGCTGCCGGCCGGTGCGTCGGGCAGGCGGGCCAGCACCAGGTGGATGATGTTGTCCACCATGTCGTGCTCGCCGGCGGAGATGAAGATCTTGGTGCCGCTGATGCGGTAGGTACCATCGCCCACCGGCTCGGCCTTGCTGCGCAGCAGGCCCAGGTCGGTGCCGGAATGGGCTTCGGTGAGGCACATGGTGCCGGTCCACGCGCCGCTGGTGAGCTTGGGCAGGTAGGTGGCCTTCTGCTCGGGCGTGCCATGCGCGTGCAGCGCCTCGTAGGCGCCGTGCGACAGGCCGGGGTACATGGTCCAGGCCTGGTTGGCCGAGTTCATCATCTCGTAGATGCACTGGTTCAGGATGATGGGCAGGCCCTGGCCGCCGAATTCCGGATCGCAGCTCAGCGCGGCCCAGCCGCCCTCCACATACTGGGCATAGGCGGCCTTGAAGCCTTGCGGGGGCGTCACTTCATGCGTTGCCTTGTCCAGCGTGCAGCCTTGCTCGTCACCAGGCAGGTTCAGCGGCGCGAGCGCCTCGGCGGCAAACTTGCCGCCCTCCTCGAGCACGGCGTTGACGGTGTCGGCATCGAGGTCGCCGAACTTGGGGCACAGCTTGAGGGTCTCGACGGCATCGAGCACCTCGTGCAGCAGGAACTGCATGTCGCGCAATGGGGGGGTGTAGTGGGGCATGGCAAAGCTCCTGTCAGAACAAGATGAACAGCAACGGGGGCGCGCGCAATTCAGCGCGACGCGGTGCGTGGCTTGGCAGTCTTTTGATCGGCCGACGCAGACATGTACAGATGAACGATGCGATCGAAGCCGACCCGCGCCCGCTCCACCGCGCCAGGCAGGCGCAGGAAGCGCGCATCGTGGTGCAGCGCAAGGATCAGACCGTGGGTCTCGAACAGCATTTGCAGGGGATCGGTGTCGGTGCGCAGGTGGCCGGCCTCGATCGACTGGCTGATGGCGCGGCTCAGCGCCGCCTGCCAGGCGCACACCATCGACGCCAGCGCGTCGCGCACCGGGCCGGGCCGGTCGTCAAATTCCACCGCGCCGCTGATGTAGATGCAGCCTGAGTCGAGCTCCACCGACACACGCTTGACCCAGCGCTCGAACAGCGCGCGCAATCGCGGCAGGCCGCGTGGCTCGCGCACGGCGGGGAAGAACACCTCCTCCTCGAAGCGCGCGTGGTATTCGCGGATCACGGCGATCTGCAGTTCCTCGCGCGAGCCGAAGTGGGCGAACACGCCCGACTTGCTCATCTTCGTCACCTCGGCCAGGGCGCCGATCGACAGGCCCTCCAGCCCCATGTGCGAGGCCAGTGCCAGCGCAGCATCGAGGATGGTGGCGCGGGTCTGCTGGCCCTTTTGCAGGCTGCGCGCCGACGAGGCGGCCCGCTTGCGGGCAGCGGGTGCAGGCGGGGCTGACAGGGAAGAGACGCTCACGGTGTGGGGCTCGGCAGAGGGTGAAACAGCGGTACTTGCGAATGGAACGAACGGTCGTGCTATTTTGCAGAAGCCCGGCCACCCGTGTTGTGTCGTTTGGCAGCTTTTTCTAGGGTCTTGCGACTAGATCGTGCAGCATCGGCGCTCTTGTTGCGACATCGCAGCCTGAGTCGCCTCGATTCGGGCGGCGGGCCCGGAATGGTTTACGCTCGGGGCTGTGAGGCCCGCGACAGCGCTCTCGCGCAGCGGCTCGCCTCATGGTGCTCAGGCCTTGACTTGAGGGAGGTGACCGTCTCTTGGACGTGCTGCAGCTCGATGTGTCTGGACGACCGCAGGCGTGGATCACTCCGCGCGAGGCCGCCCTGCTGTATGCCTGCGACGCGGTGGCCTGGACGCTCGGCCGCGCCTGCCACGTGCTGCGCGGCGGCATCCAGCGCACCACCGGCCTGCAATCGCGCATCGAGGTGCACTCCATCGTCGCCGTGAAGGGCGCCGTGCCCAGCCGCGCCTGGCGCCACACGCCGGCGATGACCAACGCCAAGCTGTTCGTGCGCGACCGCCACGTGTGCGCCTATTGCGGCGGCCGCTTCGGCTTCGACACGCTCACGCGCGAGCACATCCGGCCCACCTCGCGCGGCGGGCGAGACACCTGGATGAACTGCATCACCGCCTGCAAATCCTGCAATGGCCGCAAGGGCAACCGCCTGCCCGAGGAGAGCGGCCTCACCCTGCTCTTCCTGCCCTATGTGCCCAGCCTGCACGAGGACATGATCCTGCGCGGCCGCCGCATCCTGGCCGACCAGATGGAGTTCCTGCTGGCCAGCGTGCCGCGATCGAGCCGCCTGCACGCCTGAGAAGCCTTGATTGTTTCTGCTGCGCGGGCCGCGTGATTGAATCGGCTCCATGAAGTTTGCTGCCCTCATTGCGGCCTGGTGGTCCACGCTGGCATTGGCCACTGCCGCCCCAGTGTCAGTGCCCGACACCCTGGCCCAGCGCCTGGCCCCCTGCACCGCCTGCCATGGCCAGCAGGGCCGCGCGGTGAGCGGTGCCTACGTGCCACGCATCGCCGGCAAGCCGGCCGGCTACCTGTATGAACAGCTGATCAACTTTCGCGACGGGCGGCGCCAGAATGCCACCATGGTCGCCTTGCTGGCCGACCTGCCCGACGCCTACCTGCGCGAGATCGCCGCGCACTTTGCGGCGCTCGATCTGCCGCATGCGCCCGCGCCCGCCGTGGCTGCCAGCCCGACGGCGCTGGTCCGCGGCGAGGCCATCGCACGGCGCGGCGATGCAAGCGCCAAACTGCCAGCCTGCGCGGATTGCCACGGCGAGCAACTCACTGGTGCCCTGCCCGCGATGCCCGGCCTGCTGGGCCTGCCGCGCGACTACCTCATCGCCCAGCTCGGCGCCTGGCAGACCGGCTCGCGCCATGCCACGGCGCCCGACTGCATGGCCGACATCGCCAGGCGTCTCTCGCCCGCCGACAGCAGCGCGGTGGCCGACTGGCTGGCCTCGCAGCCAGTGCCGCAGCCGATGCGGCCCGCCGCGAGACCAGAGCGGCCCGCACCCTTGCGCTGCGGCAGCGCGGGGCACGCGCCATGAAGCTTACTTTGACAGTTGGGCGGCTGTTTGCCGGCCTCGCCCTGGTGCTGGCCGGCGTGGCTGCAGCCGCCTGGCTATGGGATGACGACATCGACCCCGCAGCGCTCAGCGCCACGCAGCCTGCCAGCACGCCCGAGCAGGCCGCACGCGGCGCGCAGCTCGCGCTGGCCGGCAACTGCGCCAGCTGCCACACCGCGCGCGGCGGCCAGCGCTACGCGGGCGGCCGCCCGATCGACACGCCCTTCGGCACGGTGGTTGCCGGCAACCTCACGCCCGACCCCGACACCGGCCTGGGCCACTGGACGGCGGCCGACTTCTGGCGCGCCCTGCACCACGGGCGCGGCAAGGACGGGCGCCGTCTGCTGCCCGCCTTCCCCTACACCAGCTTCACGCAGATCACCCGCGAGGACAGCGACGCGCTCTTCGCCCACCTGCGCAGCCTGCCTCCCGTGCAGCGCGCCACCACCCCGCACGCGCTGCGCTGGCCCTATGGCACGCCCTTGGCGCAGGCGCTGTGGCGCGCGCTGTACTTCAAGCCCGGCAGCACACCGCCCGACCCCACCCAATCGGCCGAATGGAACCGCGGCGCCTACCTGGTTCGCGGGCTAGGCCATTGCGCCGCCTGCCACGGCGCGCGCGACCTGCTGGGTGGGCAGCACGCGGGCGGCGCGATGACGGGCAGCCACCTGGCGCACGGTGGCTGGTATGCGCCCTCGCTGACCGATCCGGCCGAGGCCGGCGTGGGCCACTGGCCCCTCGATGACCTGGTGCAGTGGCTGCGCAGCGGCGTGACGGCCCAGGGCACAGCGCAGGGCCCGATGGCCGAGGTGGTGGTGCGCAGCACCCAGCACCTGCCCGAGGCCGATCTGCGCGCCATGGCGGTGTACCTGCGCTCGCTCTCACCGTCCGCGCTGCCGGCGCCCGCGCCCGCTGAAGCACAGGCGACCCCGGTGGTCGATCCCGCCCGGCGTCAGGTGGGCGAGAAGCTCTACGTCGACCACTGCGCCAGCTGCCATGGCCAGCAGGGGCAGGGCGCACCCGGCATCTACCCGGCCCTTGCCGGCAGCCGCCTGGTGACGATGGACGACCCCGGCAACCTGCTGCGCGTGATCACGCAGGGCGGCTTTGCACCGGCCACCGCCGCCAACCCCCGGCCCTACGGCATGCCGCCTTTCGACCTGGGCCATGCCGAGCTGGCCGCACTCACCACCTACCTGCGCAGCGCCTGGGGCCACCGCGCTGCGCCGGTGAGCGAAGTGCAGGTGCTCACCACGCGCTGACGGCGCCGCTCGCGCAGTGGCTGGGCTGCTCAGCCGATCTCGATCTCCAGCCGGTTGAGGTGATCGCGCAGCGCGGCCTGCAAGGCCGGCATGGCGATGGATGCGCCGCCGGTGCGGTAGCGATTGGCCATGGCGTTCAGGGGCAGTTCCACACCGTTGCAGCGCACGCGTCGCGGCCCGTGGCCCGCTGGCCCGACGCGGTAGCTCACCTGGAAGTCGCGGCCCTGCAGGTGCAGCGTGGCCTGCATGCCGTCGAGTGCGGGCGGGATCACCGGGTCCACGATCCACTGGTGGGCCTGCACAGTGAGGCCCAGCAGGCGCTGCACCACCAATCGATAGGCGATGCCCGCGCCGCTGCTGTAGACGCGCCAACCGCCCTCCAGCGCCACCTGCCCCTCGGCGATGCGCTCGTAGTGCGCCCAGGCCTCGTCGCGGTCGGCAAAGGCCGCGTCGGAGCTGGAGTAGTAGCAATTGGCCTGGCGCGGCGCGGCCTGCGGCACCAGGGCCTGCAGTGCGATGGGGTTGGCCAGCCGCAGCGCCTGCAAGAACTCGTCGGCCCGGCCCAGGTGTGCCAATGCCTCGGCCCAGCGCAGGTGGGCATGCATGTACATCAGGCCGATTTCGCGGCCAAAGTAGGCCGCGCTCTCGCCGCGCTGGAACAGGCGCATGGGGCCACCCGCATAGCGCAGCGGCCTGTCAAACAGGCGCAGCCCATCCGGGCCGCTCAAGTGCTGCTGGATGATGGCCACGTGCGCGGCCGCCTGCTCGGGCGTGAACAGCTCGTCGATGATCGCGTGCACCATCGGCAGGGCGCTGTGGTGGATGCCGGTGCGCGCATCGCGCGGGTGCAGCAGGTGCTCGACCGGCCGCTCGGGCTCGAACGAGGCATAGCCCACCACCACACCATCCACCACCAGCAGGCGCTGGAAGTCTGCAATCACCGCATCGCACCAGGCCTGCATCTCTGCAGCGCGCTCGGGCTGGCCCAGGCGCTGCCAGGCCCGCGCCCAGGCGCGCAGGGTGCGCACGTGCAGCGTGACGGTCCAGGCGCTGCACAGGCGCTCGCGCAGGCGGGGGTCGGCCGGCTGCAGCGCATCGTTCCAATCGCCGTGGCCATAGGCGGCCAGCTCGGTGCCGTCGATGCGGCGCGCACGCACCACGGCCAGGGCGCGGTCCACGTGGGCGGACAGGGTTTCGGTGATCGCGTCGTTTGAGTGATAGACCACCTGCTCATCCAGCAGCGCCGCGTCGCCCGTGGCTGCCAGGTGGTCGGCCAGCGCCAGCAGAGGCCAGAACACGATATCGCCGTGCGAGTCGCCGGCCCGCACCTGGGCATCGCGCTCGAAGAACATGAACCACTGCGGCCAGTCGCCATCGGCGTTCTGCGCCGCGAACACACGCAGCAGCACCTCGCGCGCCACATCATGGCGGCCGAGTGCAGCCAGCCACTCCGCCGGGCCCTGGCAGACATCGCGCGTGCCCCAGCCGCCGCCCGAATACTGCTCCAGCCCGCGCGGGGCCAGGTAGTGCACCAAGGCGTTGTGGTTGAGCCAGGGCAGCCACTCGCTCAAGTGCGCCAGGCCGGTGCTGGCCTGATGGGCCACCATCGAGTCAGCCTGCTGCGCGGGGGCTTGCAGGCGCACCGCGCGCTCGCCGGGCACATCGTCGCCGCGCAGGGCCGTGCTGGGCTCGGTGATCAGCTCGCCACGCAGTGTCAGGGCCAAGGCGCGGGTGGGCTCATAGTGCAGGCACAGGGCGGGTTGCGAACGGCTGCGCCCATCGCTGAACAAGGCCTCGTCGCCCTGCACGCGGCCCCAGGCCGAGCCGCCTGCATGCAACAGCTTCCAGCAGCCGCCGGGGAAGCGCAGCGCCGTCTCGCTCTCGGGCGCCGGCCACAGGCTCAGCCCGCCATCGCAGGGCTGCCAGCGCACGGCGCCTTCGTCCAGCCCGTCGTCGTTGTCCATCGCCACGTGCAGCACCGCCAGCACCCGAACCTGCGGGCCTTGCAGCACCTCGAGCGCCAGGTGCACTTCAGGCGCATTCAGGGCCGCCTCGGTGTGCACCACGATGTGCGCGTGCTCGCTGCGGTAGTGCCAGGTGCAGGCCTGCGGCGTCATCGAGAAGGCCGAAGGCTGGTGCAGCAGGCGCCAGCCTTCGCCCGCGTCGATGAACAGGCGCAGGCCCTGCGCGCGCTGAAAGCCCAGGTGGCCGCGCAGGTTGGACAGCAGCCGGTTGGCGCTGGCGTGGCCCTGCGTCAGCGCCGAATGGAACACGCCGGCCATCCACACGGTGCTGGTGAGGGCGCGTTCATCGGGCGTCCAGTGCGTGCCGCTGCGCAGCAGGTGGCCGTGCGGCCGCAACACTGCGCCGGCCTTGGCCTGCGTCACCACATGGGTGTCGGCGCCGGCAAAGAAGGAGCGCAGGCCGCCCTGCGCATCGGCCTCGACATGCCGCCACGGCCCGGGGTACCAGGCATGCAGTTCGTGCGCGTCGGCACGCGCCTCGCGCGCCGCAAACAAGGGCGCGGTGGCAAACAGGTTGCCCGCCTCGCCGCCATCGTCGGCCACGGAGGGCGGCGGGGTCCAGCGCGCCTCGGGCAGGGCCAGCACCTGGTCCACTACGCCCAGGTCATCCGGGCCGCTGGCCGTCGGGTGGTCGGCTTGCAGCCAGCCGAAGAAACCGCGCTGGGTGCGCGCACCTGAGGCCAACATGATGCGCTCGCCCTGCAAGGCCACCAGGCTGTGCTCGTGTTGCCAACGGGTGGACGGCAAGTCGGCCACCAGCGCGCTGGCCTCGGCCGTGCCGGCGGCGCGGGCTGGCCACAGCTGCCGCGCGTCGGTGGACCAGGCCACGCCGACGCCCAGGCAGCCGCTCAGCAGCCAAGGTGCGCGGCCGTCCACCGGCTGGTTCTGCCGCGATGCGATCAGCGTGCCGTGGCTCGGGTGCGCCAGCGGATGGTGGTCGATGTAGTGGCTGACGTAGGCCTCGTTCAAGCGCACCGCAGCCCACGGAGCGAGCGCCAGATCCTGCAGGAGCAACAGGTCGACCTGCTCGCTGCGCAGCGTGGCGTTGAACAACTCCACATGCCAGAACCAGGCCGTGGCCTGCTCTGCCAGCACCAGCTCCAGCCGGTAGTGCATGCCGTCCCAATCGCCCTCCACCCAGCGGCGCTCGCCGCGCTGGCGGGCACGGCCGGGCGCCGCGGGGCCCATCAGCGGCGTGGCGCGGCAGCTGCCGTCGGCCGCGTGGCGCCGCAGCACCAGGTTGCCCGGCCCCGCCTCCAGCTCATTGGCCGGAAAGAGCTTGATCGACAACTCGCCACTGCGCAGGTGGCGCAGGCTGCCGTTGGCATTGAGCGTGGCCTGCAAGGTGTCGGCCGCATTGCGCCGGACAAGGGGGCCCCAGGGCGAAGTGACTGCAGAGGGATTCATCGGCACAGGGTGGTGGGGTGCATCGCGAGAGGCGGCTCAATGTAATCGATTACACCAAGCCCCTGCACCCGTGGTTTCGCTGAGGCCGGCAGCAACTGGCCATGCGCGCGGCGGGACGCAGCCCTTGCGCAGCGCGGCTCCTTTCGCTGCGGTGCGCCCCTCGTGCAAGTCGCCGCGCCAGCTGCTGGTGTTTACCCTCAACCACCAGCGGCGCAAGCCGCCCTAAGATGCCGTGGTAACGTTTTCATGCACGCCCCGCCGGGCCCAGCCCGCCCGCCATGACCCTCACCGCATCTGCCTTCCCGCCCGACTTTCTCTGGGGCGCCGCCACCTCGGCCTACCAGGTGGAGGGCTCACCGTTGGCCGACGGCGCCGGGGTGAGCAACTGGCAGCGCTTTGCCCACACCCCCGGCCGCGTGCACGGCGGCGACACCGGCGACGTGGCCTGCGACCACTACCGCCGCATGCCCGAGGACGTGGCGCTGATGCAGCAGCTGGGCCTGAATGCCTACCGCTTCTCGGTGGCCTGGTCGCGCGTGCTGCCCGAGGGCACGGGCCGGCCGAACCCCGCCGGCATCGGCTTCTACGACCGGCTGGTGGACCAGCTGCTCGCCGCCGGCATCCAGCCCATGCTCACGCTGCACCACTGGGACCTGCCGGCCGCGCTGGACGATCGCGGTGGCTGGCTCAACCCCGACAGCGCGCACTGGTTCGCCGAGTACACCGCCCTGATGGCCCACCACCTGGACGACCGGGTGAAGCTGTGGACCACCTTCAACGAGCCCTGGGTCATCACCGACGGCGGCTTCTTGCACGGCACGCTGGCCCCCGGCCACCGCAGCGCCTTCGAGGCCGCCATTGCCGCGCGCCACCTGATGCGCGCGCACGGCCTCGGCGTGCAAGCCTATCGCGCGAATGGCGCGCACCAGATTGGCCTGGTGGTCAACATCGAGCCCAAATACGCTGCCAGCGAGGCCCCGGCTGACCAGGCCGCGCGCGCCCGCGCCGAGGCCTACATGAACCGCCAGTACCTCGGTCCGGCCCTGCTGGGCCAGTGCCCGGCCGAGCTGCGCGAGGTGTTCGGCGAGGCCTGGGTGGATTGGCCCGAGGCCGACCTGGCGCTGGCCCGCCAGCCGATCGACTACGTGGGCATCAACTACTACACCCGCCAGGTCACGCAGCACGACGCCGGCGCCTGGCCGCTGCGCGCCAGCGGCCGGCCGCAGCCGCAGTCCACCCACACCGAGACCGGCTGGGAGGTGTTCCCGCCAGGCCTCACCGACACCCTGTGCTGGGTGCGCGATCAATATGGCGACATCCCGCAGTACGTCACCGAAAACGGCGCGGCCTTCTACGACCCGCCGGTGGCCGGCCTGTACGGCAGCAGCGGCGTGCACGACCCCCTGCGCGTGGACTACCTGCGCAGCCACCTGGGCGCCGTGGCCGAGGCCATCCGGCGCGGCGTGGACGTGCGCGGCTACATGGCCTGGTCGCTGCTCGACAACCTGGAGTGGGCGCATGGCTACTCCAAGCGCTTCGGCATCACCCATGTGGATTTCGCCACCGGCACGCGCACGCCCAAGGACAGCGCCCGCTGGTATGCCGATTTCATCGCCAGCCACCGTGCCGCGCACGCCACAGCCGCGGGCCGCTTGGGGTAAGTGGGGATCGGCGTGCGCATGGAAACCTTTACATTTCGAGCTGCCTGCCCTGGGCTGATGCACGTCTCACACGCCACCATGGCCACCACGATCAAGGATGTAGCGCGCGCTGCCGGCGTGTCGGTGGCCACTGTTTCGCGCGCCCTCAACGGCACCGAGAAGATCACGCCCGAGACGCGCCAGCGCGTGCTGGCGGTGGCGCAGGAGTTGCGCTTCACGCCCTCGTCCGCCGCGCGCAGCCTGATCACCCGGCGCACGCACGCCGTGGGCGCACTGTTGCCCGACCTGTACGGCGAGTACTTCTCCGAGCTGATCCGCGGCATGGACCTGAAGGCCCGCGCCCGCGGCCTGCACCTGCTGGTGTCCAGCTCACATGGCGACGCGTCCGAGGCCGCCGCGGCGCTGCGCGCCATGCACGGCCGCGTGGACGGGCTGCTGGTGATGTCCCCGCACCTCAACACCGCCGCGCTGGCCGACAACCTGCCGCCCGGCCTGCCCGTGGTGCTGATCAGCACGCGCCTGCCCGACAGCGGCGTCTCGTCCTTCGCCGTGGACAACCACGCCGGCGCCTTTGCCATGACGCGGCACCTGATCTCGCGCGGCCACCGCCGCATCGCCTTCATCGCCGGCCCCGAGAACAACTACGAGGCCCAGGAGCGGCTGCGCGGCTACCGCTCGGCGCTGGCCGAGCTGCTGCCCGAGGCCCGCGAGCTGGTCTTCGCGGGCGACTTCAATGAAGAATCCGGCTGGCGCGCCGGCAGCGAGATCGCCACCATGGCCGAGCGCCCGCAGGCCGTGTTTGCCGGCAACGACATGATGGCCATCGGCTGCCTGGCCGCGCTGGCCGACGCCGGCCTGCGCGTGCCCCAGGACGTGGCCCTGGCGGGCTTCGATGACATCCCCATTGCGCGCTATGTCTCGCCGCCACTCACCACCGTGCGCGTGCGCATTGCCGAGCTGGGCAGCCTGGCGCTGGACCGCCTGGCCAGCGCCATCGAGAACCCCGGGCGCAGCGCCGCCCACCACCAGACGCTGCGCGCCGAACTCGTCGTACGGCAGTCCTGCGGCCCTGGCTGAAGGCCGCCCCAGCCTCGCCCCCAACATTCACATCACCCACCGAAGGAGACAACATGAAGAACTCGCGAAAAGGTTTCCACAGCCAAGTCCATCGGCAGTTCCAACGCCACGCCCTGGCCACCGCCGTGGTGCTGGCCCTGGCCGGCGCCGCGCAGGCGCAACTGAGCACGGCCACCATCCAGGGCCAGATCAGCAGCGGCACGGCCGCGGCCCAGGCCGGCCTGCCCGTGGTGGCCACCAACCAGGCCAATGGCAACACGCAGCGCACCACCACGCGCGCCGACGGCAGCTATGTGCTGGCCGGGCTGGCGCCGGGCGCCTACACCATCACCGTCTCGGGCCAGAAATCGCAGGTCATCACCGTGCAGGTGGGCGAGACGGCCGCGGTGGACCTGAGCCTGGCCGCAGCCGCCGGCCAGCAGATCACCATCGTGGGTACCACGCAGCGCAAGGACGTGCGCAACTCCGAGGTGGGCACCACCGTCTCGCAGAAGCAGATCGACAGCCTGCCGCAGAACTCGCGCAACTTCCTCGCCTTTGCCGACCTGGCGCCCGGCGTGCGCTTCGACACCGACCCGTCCACCGGCCAGGTGTCGCTCTCCAGTGGCGCGCAGAACAAGGACAACGTCAACGTCTTTATCGACGGCGTGAGCCAGAAGAACTACATCCTGCGCGGCGGTGTGTCGGGCATGGATTCCACGCGCGGCAACCCCTTCCCGCAATCGGCCATCGCCGAGTACAAGGTGATCTCGCAGAACTACAAGGCCGAGTTCGACCAGGTCTCCAGCGCCGCGATCACGGCCATCACCAAGTCCGGCACCAATGAGCTGCATGGCGATGTGTTCATCGACCGCACCGGCAACAGCATGGTGGCCTACAGCCCCTTCGAGAAGGCCAACGAGAAGAACGGCAACAAGCGCGCCTCGTTCACGCAAAGCCAGTACGGCGTGAGCCTGGGCGGCCCGATCAAGCAGGACGTGGCGCACTTCTTCGTCTCGTACGAGGGCAAGGACATCTCCACGCCGCGCGCCGTGGACATCGTGCAAAACCTCGGCGGGGTGAGCCTGGCCAGCGTGGGCCTGGGCCCGCAGTTCATGGCCATGCAGGGCTCGCACAACCAGAACTTCAAGGAAAACCTGCTCTTCGGCAAGATCGATCTCGAGCTCAGCGCCGATCAGCACCTGTCCATCTCCACGCGCCTGCGCCGCGAGGACGATCTGGTGGCCGAGAGCGTGGGCCTCAGTGCCCCGGGCAACGACAAGAACCGGCAGAACAACGAGACGCGCCTGAACCTCAAGCACGAGTGGACCAGTGACACGCTGGTGAACGAGTTCAACCTCGGCTATGAAGACGCGTTGTGGCACCCGCATGCCAATTTGAACGAGCCCGAGATCAAGTGGGCGGCCTACACCGGCCTGAGCGGTGGCTCGAACTCGTTCCGCGAGTTCATCTGGACGGGCGGCTCGCCCGATGCACAGCGCCGCGAGCAGAGCGGCTGGCTGTTCCAGGACGACCTCACCTACACCGGCATGGCCGGCCACACCTTCAAGACCGGCGTCAAGCTCAAGACCACCACCTTCGATCTGTCCGGCACGGCGCGCAGCGTGGACATCATGAAGAAGGCGCTCGACCCGATCACCGGCCAGCCGATCAAGGGCCTGTTCCCTGGCGACCCCACGGTCGACTACTACTACATCGACAAGGCCCTGCCCGCCGTGCCGGTGAAGTACAAGAACAACCAGTTCGGCATCTACCTGCAGGACGACTGGAAGCTGAGCAAGCAGCTGGAGCTGAACCTGGGCGTGCGTTGGGACTACGAGTCCAACATGCTCAACAACGACTACGCCACGCCGGCCGATCGCGTGGCCGCGCTCAAGGGGCTGGACGGCCGCTCGGACATGCGGGACGTGAACGGCAAGATCATCCCGCTGGCGGCCGGCCAAACCTACGCCGAGTCGCTCGCCAAGGGCGGCGTCAACATCAACGACTACATCGCCACCGGCGGCGGCCGCAAGCCCTTCAAGGGCGCACTGGCCCCGCGCCTGGGCTTCTCGTACGACCTGAAGGGCGACAAGGAAAGCGTGGTCTTTGCCGGCATGGGCCGCAGCTACGACCGCACCATGGCCAACCACGCGCTCGATGAGATGCAGAAGAACGCGGTGGCCGGCGGCGAGATCTGGCTCATCAACAACAAGTTCAAGATGCCCTTCACCGACCAGTTCACCCTGGGCCTGCGTCAGGCGGTGGGCGAGTGGAACACCGAGGCGGGCATGACCTACTCGCACTCCAAGAACCAGTTCACGTGGTCGGGCGGCAACCGCGATCCGCAAGGCGGCTTTGCCAACCAGAGCCCGATCGATCCGCTGTGGGGCGGGCCCAATGGCTACGGCACGCTGATCCTGGGTGACTTCAACACCCAGGCCAAGACCAACAGCTTCTACCTGAAGGCCGACAAGCCCGCGACCAAGAGCTCCAACTGGAGCGGCGGCATCACCTACACCTACAGCGAAGGCAAGACCACCAACAAGGAGTGGACCAACGACATCTTCAACTGGACAGCCGGCCGGTCCACCTCGGGCTGGAACCCCAGCAAGGATGTGGAGCGCCATCGCATCGTGGCCAATGGCTCGGTGGACGGCTGGCTGCCCTGGGGCTTCACGCTCTCGGGCAAGGCCACGCTGGGCTCGGGCAAGCCTTATCGCGTCACCAATTGCGGCGCCGGCTGGAACCAGTGCGTCTCGGCCTACGGCGAAGGCGGCGATGTGCAGACGCTCGATCTGGCCATCAGCAAGGACGTGCCCTTTGCCATCGGCCGCTTCACCTTCCGCCTGGACGTGCTGAACCTGCTGAACAAGGTGAACTACGGCGGCTATGACGACTGGGGCGGTGGCCCGGGCAACCCGCAGAACTCATATGGTGGCGACAACGGCCACGTGGGCACGCCGGGCAACATCTCCACCAACATGCGCATGGTGAAACTGACGGCCCGCTACACCTTCTAAGCAGTCCGCTGGCCGGGCGGTGCCCGGCCAGATTGCCACACCCTGCGGCCGCCCTATCCCGGCGGCCGTCTTTTTGCTGGAATGCAAGCCTTGAACGGTATCAACTCCCCTCTGACCCGTCGCGCCTGGCTGGCCCGGGCTGCCGTACTGGCCTTGGCCGGCTGCGGCAATCAGCTGCCGCTGGTCACCGAGCTCGGCGGATCGCATGGCGAATCGCTACTGCCCGACGACGCGGGCCTGCTGGACGATCTGGAGCGCCGCACCTTTCAGTTCTTCTGGGACACCGCCAATCCGGTCAACGGCCTCGTGCCCGACCGCTGGCCAGGCAACCCGCACATGGCCAGCATCGCCTCGGTGGGCTTTGCGCTGACTGCGTATGTGGTGGGCGTCGATCGCAGCCTGGTCACGCGCGAGGCCGCGCGCGACCGTGTGCTGGCCACCGCCCGCTTCTTTGCGCAGGCGCCGCAGGGGCCGCAGGCCAGCGGCATGGCCGGCCACCACGGCTTCTTCTACCACTTCCTCGACATGCAGACCGGCGCGCGCTTCGGCCCGCGCGTGGAGCTGTCGTCCGCCGACACCGGCCTGCTGCTGGCCGGGTTCTTGTGCGCACAGGCCTACTTCGACCGCGAGGACGCGGCAGAGGCCGAGATCCGCCGCCTGGTCGACCAGATCCACGGCCGCATCGACTGGCCCTGGATGCAGCAGCGGCCGGGCCTCATCTGCATGGGTTGGAACCCGGAGCATGGCTTCCGCGATTTCATCGACTACCACGGCTTCGACGAGGTGATGGTGGTGGTACTGCTGGCGCTGGGCTCGCCCACCCAGCCGCTGGGGCCGGAGGCCTGGCCGGCCTTCACTGCCACCTACCACCGCACATGGGGCGAGTACATGGGCCAGTTGCACCTGGGTGGCGCGCCCTTGTTCTGGCACCAGTTCTCGCACGTTTGGGTGGACTTCCGCGGCATCCGCGACCCGTACTTGCGCGAGCGCGGGCTGGACTATTTCGAGAACAGCCGCCGCGCCACGCTGGCGCAACAGGCCTACGCCATCGCCAACCCCGGCGACTGGAACGACTACGGCGAACAAGTCTGGGGCCTCACGGCCAGCGACGGCCCGGGCACCGTCAGTGGCCTGGATCACAAAGGACGCGTGCGCCAGTTCCAGGACTACAAGGCACGCGGCGCCGGCCTGCGCGACACACTGGACGACGGCACCATCGCGCCCACGGCCGCGCTGTCATCGTTGCCCTTCGCACCCGAGATCGTGCTGCCCACGCTGCGTGCGCTGCGCCAGCGCTTCGGCGCGGTGATCTATAGGCGCTATGGCTTCGTCGACGCGTTCAATACCAGCTTCCGCGCCAAGGGTGCCAAGCTCAGCGATGGCCGCTATCTGGACGGTTTTGGCTGGGTGGACGACGACTATCTGGGCCTCGATCAGGGGCCTATCGTCGCCATGCTGGCCAACCACCGCAACGGCCTGATCTGGTCCACCATGCGCCGACACCCCGCACTGCGGCGCGGCCTGCAGCGCGCTGGCTTCACGGGCGGCTGGCTCGAAGGGGCCTGACACTGCATGGCCCTGTCTCGCCGCACCCTGCTCGCCTCGGCCATTGCCGCACCGGCCTTGGTGGGCTGTGCACGCAAGTCCGACGGCCCATTGCGCTTCTGGGCCATGGGCCGAGAGGGCGAGGTGGTGGGCGAGCTGATGGTGGACTTTCAGCGTGAGCATCCCGGCATCAGCGTGCGCGTGGAGCAGCTGCCCTGGACCGCTGCGCACGAGAAGCTGCTCACCGCCTTTGCCGGCGATGCCACGCCCGACGTGGCCCAGCTCGGCAACACCTGGCTGCCCGAGTTCGCCGCGCTCGGCGCATTGCGCCCGCTGCAGGCCTTCGTGGATGCCACGCCCGAGCTGCAGCCTGCCGACTGGTTCGCAGGCATCTGGCAGACCAATGAGATCGATGGCCAGTTGCTCGGCCTGCCCTGGTATGTGGACACGCGGCTGATGTTCTACCGCCCCGACCTCTTCGCCCGAGCCGGCATCGCGCGCGCGCCGCAAAGCTGGGGCGAGTGGGTGCAGGCCTTGAACGCGTTGCAGCGCGACGGCACGCGCTACCCGCTGCTGCTGCCGTTGAATGAATTCGACGTGCTGCTGGCCCTGGCCCTGCAGCAGGGCGAGCCGCTGCTGCGCGAGGGCGGACGCTTCGGCAACTTCCGCTCGGCGGGCTTCCAGCGCGCGGCCGGGTTCTTTCTCGATCGGTTCAGCGCTGGCCACGCCCAGCCCATCACCAACAACGAGATCTCCAACCTGTGGCAGGAGTTCGGGCGTGGCATGTTCGCGATGTTCGTCTCCGGCCCCTGGCAGATCGGCGAGCTCACGCGGCGGCTGGGGCCGGCCCGGCTGGCGGACTGGGCCACCGCACCGTTGCCGGGGCCAACCGGGCCGGGGGCGTCCACGGCTGGTGGTGCAAGCCTGGTGGTGTTCCAACGTTCAAAGCGACAGGCAGATACCTTGAAGCTGCTGGCCTGGCTGGCGCGGCCCGCCACGCAGCAACGTTTTCACGCCCTCACCGGCAACCTGCCGCCGCGCCGCAGCACCTGGCAGCGGCCGGGCACGGACGGCCGGCCCTTGATCGAGGACGACAAATCGCGCGCCTTCGCACAGCAGCTCGAGCGCGTGCGACCGACGCCTGCTGTGCCCGAGTGGGAGCGCATCGCGCAGGAGATGCAGTTGCTGGCCAACCGCGCCGTGGCCGAGCGCCTCACGCCGCTGCAGATGGGCACGGCGCTGGATGTGCGCGCCGATGCCTTCCTGGAGAAGCGGCGCTGGATGCTGGAGCGCCGATCATGAAGCCGCGCAATCTCGCCGGCTGGATGTTCGTCGCCCCCGCGCTGGCGGTGATCGGCCTGTTCTTCATCCTGCCGGTGGCTGCAGGCCTGGCCTTGAGCTTCACCGATTTCGACCTGTATGCGCTGGCCGATCTGCGCAATCTGCGCTTCGCCGGGCTGGACAACTATGTGCGCGTGCTGAGCCTGCCGCTGTTCTGGACGGCCCTGCTCAACACGCTGGAGTTCGTGGTGCTGGGCGTGCCGCTGTCCATCGGCCTGTCGCTGGGTTGCGCGGTGCTGCTGCAGTCGCCGCTGGCGCGCTTCAAGCCCTTCTTCCGCACGGCTCTGTTTGCGCCGGTGGTCACCACGCTGGTGGCGGTGGCGGTGATCTGGCGCTACCTGTTCCACGTGCGCTATGGCCTGATCAACAGCGGCCTGGGCCACATCGGCATCGGCCCGATCGACTGGCTGGGCGACCCGCACTGGTCCATGCCCGCCATCGTGGTGTTCGCGGTGTGGAAGGGCTTTGGCGCCAACATGATCATCTTCGTGGCCGCCCTGCAGGCCATCCCCGACGAGCTCTACGAGGCAGCGCGCATCGACGGCGCGCGGCGCTGGGCGCAGTTTCGCCACATCACCCTGCCCATGCTCGGCCCCACGCTGCTGATGGTGAGTGTGCTGACGATGGCCGGCTACTTCCAGCTCTTTGCCGAGCCCTATGTGATGACGCAAGGCGGCCCGCTGCAGAGCACGGTGTCGGTTCTGTACCTGATGTACGAAGAAGGCTTCCGCTGGTGGAACCTGGGCCAGGCCTCGGCGGTGGCTTTTCTGCTCTTCGTGCTGATGGTGGGCGTGACGCAGGCCATGCGCCGGCTGGGGCGCGGCACCGAAGAGGCGGCGTCGGCATGACAGCAGCATCGAAGCGCCGCCGCGACCCGGTCGCCCTCGCCGTGAACTTCGCGCTGGTGCTGGCCGCGTGCTTTGCGCTCGCGCCGCTGCTGTGGATGCTGAGCGTGAGCTTCATGCAGGCCGGCGAGGCCAGCAGCTACCCGCCGCCACTGTTGCCCGCGCACCCCACGCTGGCCAACTACGTGCAGCTGTTTGCGCAGGCGGGCATGGGCCGCTACTTCGTCAACAGCCTGGTGGTGGCCACGGCCCTCACGCTGGGCTCGGTGCTGTTCAACGTGATGGCCGGCTATGCCTTCGCCAAGCTCAAGTTCAAGGGCCGCGACGCTGCATTCCAGGCGCTGATGGCCGCGCTGGTGATCCCGGGCCAGGTGGCGATGATGCCGCTGTACCTGATGCTCAAGCAGATGGGCCTGGTCAACACCTGGGCCGGCGTGGTGCTGCCAGGGCTGGCAGGCATCTTCGGCATCTACATGGTGCGGCAATACGCACGCAGCATCCCCGACGCGCTGATCGAGGCCGCGCGCATCGATGGCGCTGGCGAGTGGCGCATCTTTTGGCAGGTGGTGCTGCCCATGCTCAAGCCCGTGGTGGTGACGCTCGCCGTGTTTGCGTTTCTCGGCAGCTGGAACGATTTCATGTGGCCGCTGATCGTGCTCACCGACGGCCAGTTGCACACGCTGCCCGTGGCGCTGGCCTCGCTCTCACGCGAGCACGTGCAGGACAGCGAGCTGATGATGGCCGGCGCGGTGGTCACGGTGCTGCCGGTGTTGATCCTTTTCCTGGCACTGCAAAAACACTACATGCAGGGCCTCATGATGGGCAGTGTGAAATGAATCCCCCCCGAAGCGCCTTCGGCGTCTCCCCCCCAGGGGGGCGGCCGCTGACGGCCCGGCAAAGCCGGTTCCGTGGCGGCTGCTTGCTGGGCTGGAGCCTGCGGCTCGTGCGCTTGGGTCTGGCGGCAATGGCCTTGTTGCTTGGAGGCACAGTGCATGCTGAGCAGGTGCGGGTGCTCGACGACTTTCGGGATGCGTCGGTGTGGCAGGCGAAGGCGAGTGACCAGGTGGTGGCGCGGGTGGAGCGCGATGCACGTGGCGGTGGCTTGTGCCTGCACTACGACTTCGGGCGCGTGTCGGGGTATGCGGTGATGCGGCGCGCAATGCCGTTGCAGCTGCCGGCGCATTACGGCTTCAGCTTGCGGCTGCAGGGCCAAGCGCCGGCGAATGCATTTCAGTTGAAGCTGGTGGACGCCAGTGGCGACAACGTGTGGTGGATGAATCGGCCTGATTTCGCGCCGCCTTTGCGCAGCAGCACGCTGCGCATTCGGCAGCGGCAGATCGAGTTTGCCTGGGGGCCGACCGAGGACCGCGTGCTGCGCCAAGCGGCGGCCATCGAGTTGGTGGTGGCCAGCGGCCGCGAGGGCGGGCGCGGGCGGCTGTGCTTCGAGCAGCTCGCCTTGCAGACACTGCCGCCTCCGGTGGCGGTGCCGGCGCCCCGGCTCACCCGTGGGCCGTCGGGCACGGTGCTCGATCTGGGCTTGCCGCAAGAGATCAACGGGGTGACGTGGCGCTGGGCCGCTGCCGATCGTGCGCACGATGCGCAGCTGCAGTTGTCCGACGATGGCCGGCGCTGGCGCACGCTGCACACGCTGCGCGGCAGCCGGCGCGAGTGGCAGGCGGTGTGGCTGCCCGAGCAGGAGGCGCGCTTCGTCCGCATCCAGACGCGCTCGGCGGTGGCCGAGCTGCGCCACGCCGGGCCCAAGGATTGGCCTGACCGCAATGCCCTGCTGCGGGCCATGGCCGAGAAGGCGCCGCGCAGCCAGTTCCCGCGCGGCTACCACGCCGAGCAGAGCTACTGGACCGTGATCGGCACCGACGGCGGTGGCGCGCATGCCGCGCTGATCTCGGAGGACGGCGCGGTGGAGCCGGCGCGCGGCGGGCCGTCCATCGAGCCCTTGCTGCGCAACGGTGCGGGCCAGCTGCTGGGCTGGGCCGACACCACCAGCGCCCGCACCAGCCTGCGCGAGGGCTACCTGCCGATCCCGCGCGTGGACTGGCAGTTTGCGGGTCTGGCGCTGCAGGTGGAGGCCACCGCCAGCGGCACGGCCGACACCGCACAACTGCTGCTGCGCTACACCGTCACCAACACCGGCAGCACGCGCCAGCGGCCGGCGCTGGTGCTGGCGCTGCGGCCCTGGCAGGTGAACCCGCCGCAGCAGTTCCTCAACACGCCCGGCGGCTTCAGCGCGGTGCGGCAATTGGCGTGGCGGCAGCGCACGCTGCAGGTGAACGAGCGGCCCTGGCTGCAGGCGATCGACGCGCCATCGGACGTGCGGCTGGCCGGCTTCGATCAGGCCGATGTGTTGTCGACTGAGGACAGCACAACTTCCAAAGCAAGCGCACTTTCGTCATCGACGATCACCGACGCCACCGGCCTGGCCAGTGGCCGCCTGCAATGGGATCTGGATCTTGCGCCGGGTGAATCGCGCAGCGTGCACCTCGTGCTGCCAATGGCCGGGCGGCCTGCAGCGCCCGGTGATGCGGCGGCGGCCGCAGCGGCCACCGAGGCCGCGGCCGCGCAATGGCGCGAGCGCCTCAACCGCGTCGGCTTCAGCTTGCCGCCGCAAGCTCGGCCGCTGCACGATTCGCTGCGCAGCGCACTGGCCCACATCCTGATGCAGCGCGCCGGCCCGGCCCTGCAGCCCGGCACGCGCAGCTATGCGCGCAGCTGGATCCGCGACGGCGCGATGATGGTCAGCGGCCTGCTGCGCCTGGGCGAGGTGCAGGCCTCGCGCGAGTTCGTGCACTGGTTCGCCGGCCACCTGTTTGCCAATGGCAAGGTGCCTTGTTGTGTGGACGCGCGCGGCGCCGATCCGGTGGTGGAGAACGACAGCCACGGCCAGTTCATCCACGCCGTGGCCGAGCTGTGGCTGCACACGCAGGACCGCGCCGAGTTGACGGCTTTGTGGCCCAAGGTGGACGCCGCGGCGCGCCACCTGGAGCAACTGCGCCAGTCCGAACGCAGCGAGGCCAACCGAGCGCCGGGCCGCGAGGCCAACTTCGGCACCCTGCCCGCCTCCATCAGCCACGAGGGCTATTCAGCCAAGCCCATGCACAGCCATTGGGACAACTTCTGGGCCCTGGCCGGCTGGCGCGATGCGGCGCAGCTGGCGCGCGTGCTGGGCCACGAGCCCCGTGCCGACGAGCTGAATGCGCAGGCGGCCGAGTTCAAGCGCGAGCTGGCGGTGTCCATCGCCACCACCATGCGCCAGAAGGGCATCACCCACCTGCCTGGTGCGGCGGAGCTGGGCGACTTCGACCCCACTTCCAGCACCATGATCTTCAGCCCGGCGGGCGCCGAGGACCTCGTCGATCGCGCCACGCTCGACGCCACCTGGCAGCGCTACTGGGACGAAGCGCGCCAACGCCGCGAGCGCAGCGACTGGAAGGACTACACGCCCTACGAGCTGCGCTCGGTGTCCGCGCTGGTGCGCCTGGGCCAGCCCGAGCGCGCGCTGGCCATGCTGGATTTCTTCTTCGCCGACCAGCGCCCCGCAGGCTGGAACCAATGGGCCGAGGTGGTGGGCCGCGTCGCGCGCGAGCCGCGCTTCATCGGTGACATGCCGCACGCCTGGATTTCGTCGGACTACATCCGCTCGGCCCTCGACCTGCTGGCCTTCGAGCGCGACAGCGACCAGGCGCTGGTGCTGGCCGCTGGCGTGCCATCGGCTTGGGTTGACGGCGCTGGCATCGCCGTGCGCGATCTGCGCACCGCACACGGCCACCTGAGCTACACACTGAAGCGTGACGGCGCCGAGGTGGGCCTGCAGTTGGCGCCGGGGCTCCGACCCCCGCCTGGCGGGCTGTGGCTGGCCTGGCGCGGCCAGATGCACCGCGTGCCGGGCGACGGGGCGCTGCGCGTGGCCTGGTGAGCCTGGCCACGGCCGTCAGTCGCACCCCGGACACCCGCCTTTTCCGGCGATCGGCCGCTGCGCTCGCTGGCTAGAGTGGTCGCTCGGCACGAGCCTGCCTGCGTGGCGGGCGCGCGCCCTCACTGCGCACTGCTGCGCAAGGTGGCCGCATGATCGATGACAAAGCATCCGCTGCGCCCCGGCCCGAGGTGATCAATCGGGTC
>Ga0268298_10001527_pt1 | contig 27145 bp, 20 predicted proteins | sample WWTPWeurt_MetaG_FD_194462 | JGI IMG/M metagenome (GOLD analysis project Ga0268298, IMG submission 194462) | Activated sludge microbial communities from WWTP in Nijmegen, Gelderland, Netherland - WWTP Weurt | ecosystem: Engineered > WWTP > Aerobic digester > Activated sludge | place...
TGCGGGTTTGCCCGGCCACACTGCAGCGGCTTTGTTTGAACAACTGAAAATCGTGTTGGCATCAAAAGCAGAAGTTCTTGGCGAGGATTTGTTCGGTATTCCAATCGGCCATTAACTACGCTTTTTGGGTGTGACGATTCTTTTTACCGCTGTAATGCCGTTTTTGTCTTTTTTGGACGCTCGACTAGTATTACAGCGCAATGTCAGACAACTTGAGTCACTTTTACGGGTAAAACCGCTTGAAGAATGCTTTGTTTGGTGACGTTTTCCAGCCAAAAGGTTCCCGAAAATGGCAACTTTGTGCTGTAATACTGGTTGGTCAGTAGAGTCCCACTAGGAAAATTTCCAGTATTGTATCGCTCGCCCGCAATGCTTTTTGTTTGGCACGTGAAACGGTTTATATTGGATCAATACATTTTCAACCTTTTCGAAGGTACGTCAGACGGTTGACTCTCTGACACCTTAGGTTAATCTGATATGAAATTCGGTGCTATACTCACGCCAGTACATCAAGGTCAGATCAAATGGTCGGCGCGGCAGTGTATGGTTTGCCTGCCAAAGTCACGCAAGCCTGATTCTACTACTGCCAGCATTTGTTCATAGTTACAGCGCTGGAGGCTTGTGTAACGTTTGAATTCTTCGTCATTGAGCAGCTCTACAATTTCGTGCCTCATGTGCCTATTAATGCGAACCAATGCAAGAGGTCTTTTATAAAATGATAGCACAGCCAGTGACTACACTTCATGAATTGATAGAACGCCAGGCCCGCGTATTTTCTGATTCAGTAGCCATCATGGCGCCTGACAGAACCCCTCTAACGTATCGGGGCTTATCGCTTCTAACAACCTATATGCATACGGTACTTCGTGGCATCGGCATAAAACATAATGACCGAGTAGCTATTATTCTCCCGAATGGACCAGAAGCAGCTACTGCGTTTTTAGGTGTAAGTAGCTATTGTGCGAGCGCTCCATTGAGTTCTGAGCACAAACAAGAAGAGTTTGCCTATTTTTTGTCCCGTTTGAAAGCCCGAGCCATAATTGTCCAACGAGGGCATGAGACGAATGCCATTCCGGCCGCCAGGAGTAAAGATATCCACGTCCTTGAATTGGTACCCGAATTGCAAAATTCAGCGGGTAGTTATTCTTTCCAACCTAACGTTTCCTATCCTACAGATGTTGGTAAAACCTTACCTCAACCCTCAGATGTTGCGTTATTATTGTTCACGTCTGGGACTACATCTACACCAAAACTTGTCCCGTTGACTCATCGAAACATTTGTAATTCGATCTACAATATCAGCAAGAGTTTAGAACTTACCGAAAATGATCGTTGCCTAAATATTATGCCACTATATCACGCGCATGCAATCTTTACTCCCTTGTTGGCTTCGCTTCAGGTTGGTGGTACTATAATTTGTAGTCCCGGATTCAATGAAAAACACTTCTTCTCTTGGTTATTTGAGGAGCAGCCGACTTGGTATAGTGCCGTTCCTACTATCCATCAATCAATTTTAAGGAGTTATAGGCAAGGTGAGAAAATAAAGTTGGCGAAATCTCTACGTTTTATTCGTTCAGCGTCTTCATCCTTACCGCCGACAGTATATAAGGAGCTAAGAGAAATATTCGATGTGCCAGTGATAGAAGCCTATGGGTTATCTGAGGCAGCTTCTGTGGTTACAACTAATCCTCTGCCTCCAAAGGCCCAAAAGGTCGGATCCGTAGGTACACGAATAGGAACAGATGTAGAGATTATTTCCGAGGAGGGGAAATTTCTTTCAGCCAACGAAGTAGGAGAGATAATCATAAGAGGCGCAAGCGTCATGTCCTCTTATGATTATCTCTCTGCAGAAGTAGTAGAGGAAGAAAGATTTATCGATAATTGGTTTAAGACCGGAGATCAAGGGTATTTTGACGATGAAGGATATCTATTTATTGTAGGAAGAACAAAGGAAATTATCAATAGGGGTGGAAAGAAAGTTGTGCCACTGGAAGTGGATAACATATGTCTCAGTCATCCTTTGGTGGACCAGGCAGTGACATTTGGAGTTCCTCACCCTACGCTTGGCGAGGATGTAGTTACAGCCATTGTGCATCACAAAGATGCACAAATCTCTGACATCGAAGTACGACGTTATTTGTCAATGACTTTAGCGGATTTCAAGATCCCAAGTCAGATTATTTTTGTTGAAGAAATACCTAAGAGTTCTACTGGTAAAGTTCGTAGGAATGAGTTGGGGCTTCTATTCAAAAATAAACTCCGAATGAATTTTGTTACGCCCAGAAATGATATTGAAAATATCATTTCTGGCGTCTGGACACAGATTTTAGCTGTAGAACAAGTGGGAATTGATGATAATTTCTTTGGATTAGGTGGAGACTCTTTATTGTTGGCTCAAGTACACGCCAAAATATGTGACCTGTTGGATCTAAATATCCCAATTGTTGACCTTTTTGAATATCCAAACATTCGTGCTTTATCAGATTATCTGCAAAAGAAGCAATCGGATTCGCTAGATTCACGCCGCAGTTCGGACCGAGCTAATCAGATTAAGCAAGGAAAACTACGAGTTAGAGAATTACGATCAAAAAATAAGAAAAGTAATACTTAGAGGAAGAAAACAGTCTATGGGAATGAATATATCGCAAATGTCCGGATTGGAAATCGCCGTTGTTGGCATGGCATGTCGTTTTCCTGGTGCGAGGAATACTAAAGAATTCTGGGAAAATCTATGCAATGGTAAAGAATCGATTTCTTTTTTTACAGAGCAGGAACTGCTAGAATCGGGTGTTTTACCCAACATTTTTGAACAGCCCCATTACATCAGAGCACGAGGAATCTTAGGAGATACAGATAAATTTGATGCAGACTTCTTTGGAATAAATCCAAGTGAGGCAGAAATTATCGATCCTCAACAGAGATTATTCTTGGAGTGTGCTTGGCAGGCCATAGAGGATGCTGGCTATAATCCTCATCGGTATGATAGACCTATTGGCCTGTTTGGAGGCAGCTATGAGAATAGTTATCAAACGCGTATATATTCCAGATCTGATCTGAGTGAAAAATTGGGGGATTTTCTCATTAGAATTTCTAATGAGAAGGATTATCTTACAACACGTGTTGCCTATCACTTGAGGTTAACAGGACCAGCTGTAACAGTTCAGACAGCGTGTTCAACTTCCTTGGTTGCGGTTCATCTGGCTGCTCAAAGCCTGCTTAATGGTTCTTGTGATATGGCTTTAGCTGGTGGAGTTACCATAAAGGCAGACGAGAAAACCGGATATTTCTATGAGGAAGCAGGGACACTATCGCACGACGGTCATTGTAGGCCCTTTGACAGTCAAGCTCATGGTTTTGTTAGTAGTAACGGCGTTGGTGTGATAGTGATGAAAAGGCTAGAGGACGCACTAAAAGACAACGACACTATCTACGGTGTAATAAAAGGTTCAGCAATAAACAACGATGGTGCAGACAAAGTCGGATTTACAGCACCAAGTGTGTCGGGCCAAGTAGATGTGATTTCATCCGCGTTGGCAATTGCTGAAGTAAATCCAGATTCTATCAGTTTTGTGGAGGCCCATGGCAGTGCCACATTACTTGGCGATCCAATTGAAGTAAAAGCTCTTGAAGAAGTATTTAATTCTTACACAAGTCGTAGGAATTTTTGCGCCATAGGATCTGTCAAAGGTAATATTGGACATACCCATGTAGCTGCTGGTATCGCGGGGTTAATCAAGACATTACTAGCGCTTAAATACAAAATAATCCCACCATCAATAAATTATAGTAAACCCAATCCAAACATTGATTTTGAAAATAGTCCTTTTTATGTAAACACTGAAAAGAAAGAATGGGAGACAAAAGAAACCCCCAGACGTGCAGGAGTAAGTGCATTCGGTATAGGCGGTACCAATGCACATGTGGTTTTAGAAGAGGCACTGGATATCGAGACACCATCAAGCCCGCGACCCTGGCATTTAATAACGATGTCCACGAAAAGTGAGGCAGCGTTAGAAAACATCACATCAAACCTTACAGAAAGATTTAGGATCAACAAGGAAATTGATCTTGCTGATGCAGCATATACGTTAGGTACGGGCAGAAAGTCTTTTGAACACAGACGCATACTTGTATGCAAAGATCGAGAAGACCTATTGACCGCCATGAATGAGCCTAATCGCACAAGGTTACTTACGTCCCATTCACCATCGGAGAGATCCTCTGTGATTTTTATGTTTCCCGGCTTGGGTGATCACTATCTAAACATGGGATTTGAGTATTATCAATATGAACCTGTTTTTCGAAATATTATTGACAACTGTAGTGAGATTCTCCGCTCGCTAATTGGCCGCGATATACGCGAAGTAATTTATGCAAGGCCAATGGAAAGCGAGGAAGCATTAAGGCAAAAACAAACTCAAGGTGCTAGCCTGTCCCAATTATTCAGCAATACAACCGGCCATGGTGACGAGTGGGGTGAACTCTTCCGAACCTCATTAGCACAACCAGCGGTGTTCATAACTGAATATGCTTTAGCACGATTGTGGATGTCGTGGGGAATCAATCCACAGGCTTTGATTGGTTACAGCGTTGGCGAATATGTTTCTGCATGCCTAGCAGGCGTATTATCACTTGAAGATGCATTGTTCCTGATCGCGAATCGAGCGCAGTTAATAGAGAATTTGCCTGGTGGGGGAATGTTAGCAGTCCTTTTACCTCAAGATGAAATCACCCCTTTTCTAAAATCGAATCTTTCGCTCGCCGGAATAAATAGCCCATCTATCTGTACTGTGGCGGGTCCTAATGAGGAAATAGCTTCACTTCAAAACGAATTATCGGACAAAGGTATTGCTTATCGACAACTTAGGACAACACATGCATTTCACTCAAAAATGATGCGGCCGATAATGCAAAAATCTGCAGATCTTGTAGGAAAGATCTCACTTCGCCCGCCTAAGATACCTTATGTATCAACAGTGACTGGTGATTGGGTCAGAGAGAAGGACGCAACTGATCCAGATTATTGGGCTCGCCATATGTGCGAACCAGTTAATTTCCTCGGTGGAATAAAGAAAATATTAGAAAGTGGTGAAAGAGTTCTAATTGAAGTCGGTCCTGGTCAGTCACTTGCTAGCTTATCTGCACCTCATGTAATAGGCAACTTAGAAGGTAAGTCTAGTGTAATAAGCACAATGAAGAACCGTTTGGAGCAAAAATCTGACTATGAATCATTAATAAGTGCATTGGGAAAGCTCTGGCTATTGGGATTTCAATTAGATTTCGCAAAAATCTATAATAATGAGAATAGAAAACGGATATCGCTTCCTTCTTATGAATTTGATAGAAAACGATACTGGTTGAGTTCTACGAGCAAGCAAGATAGTCAATCACATTTTTCCCACACGAATTCGAAAAGGAACATAATTGATGACTGGTTTTATATACCGACCTGGAAGCAATCGATTCAAAAACGAGCTGCATTTTCGAAAAGTAACTTGAAGACAGGCTGGCTTGTTTTCATGGACGAAATTGGTTTTGGCGACGATGTTTTACAGCAGATTCATAAAAACGGAAATTTTGTATTTGGTGTGAGCATGGGTAATAGATTCCGAAAATTACCCAATAGTCGATACATCCTAAACCCAAAGAACTTTGATGATTATGTTACCGTCCTTCGTGATTTTTCTAAACTACAAGTCGATAATTGGACAATTGTATACCTGTGGCCACTGTCTTATCCCACAGGAAAGATAGCAACCAGCGATTTTCCAGGTGATATTGATATCTGTTTCCATAACCTAACGCGACTTGCCAAGGCTGTCTCCCTTCTTAATTTCAAGAGCACGATAAAAATACTACTAGTCTCTAACAATACGTTTGCCGTCACAGGATCAGAAATCCTCTCACCAGAAAAATCCCTTTTATTAGGACCAGCTAAAGTCCTTCCACAAGAATTACCATCAGTTCAATGCGCGATACTAGACTTGGATCTGAGTCAAAATACACTTCGGAACCGTGAGAATATGATTCGTGGTTTGGTAGATGAGTTACTTGGAGAATTAGAAGATTCGCAAGTAGCGGTTCGAGGAAAAAAACGCTGGACACGCGAATATGAATCTATACAATTACAGAATACAGATCAGGTTCCTGCCATACTTAAGCACCAAGGCGTATATCTTATTACGGGAGGACAAGGTGCACTGGGTTTGAAAACCGCTGATTACCTAGCCAAAACCGTGAAAGCCAAGCTCATTCTCATTGGTAGGACTATGATGCCAATGAAAAGAGATTGGGAAAAGTGGTTGGAAACGCATCCCCCACAGGATAAAGTTAGTGTAAAAATAAAAACACTAAACCATATCACTGAACTCGGCGGAGAATTCTTATTACTATCAGCTGATATCACAAACCCTGTAGAGATTAAGAGAGCTATAAGTAGGGCGAAGAGGCGGTTTGGGCGTATTAATGGAGTCATTCACGCAGCTGGCCTTCCTGGACACGGAATGATGCAACTCAAAGAAGATAAAGAGGCAAATGACGTATTAGCCCCGAAAACGTACGGAACTTTGATGCTATATGAAAATTTAATGCGCTCGGGTATAGATTTTCTTGTCTTATTTTCATCTACTTTTTCCATTACTGGTGGATTTGGTCAATCTGACTACGTAGCGGCAAACGCTTTTTTAGATGCGTATGCGCATTACGCCGCTTCATCTTTACCTATTCCGTACACCGTGTCAATTAATTGGGATGCTTGGAAAAACATGGGTATAGCTTACAACAATCTGGCAGCCAAATCTATCGACGTGGTACAGAATGATGAAAAAAGAAACGACTCAAGCGCTATATTTGCAAGAAGCTTTAATCCATTAAAGGACTGGCTTATAGACGAGCATAGAATGTTGGGTAAAGCTATGCTGCCTGGTACAGGCTATCTAGAAATCATTAGAGATATTATAAATGCCAAAAGAAAAAATATTGGACAGGTAATCGAGTTCCATAATGTTACATTCTTATCTCCTGTTGTTTTTAACGAGGGCGAAGATAAAGAAATCACAACTAGACTTAGACAAATATCCCAAGATGAATATGAGTTTTCATGCTTAAGTATACTCAACAAATTTGATCATCGAGAAAACCAAAGGCAGGAAAATGTTATTGGCAAAGTTCTTTATTCGACGCAACAAGCAAGAAAGAAACAGCATGACATTAAGAAAATAATCGAAAGGTATAATCTAAAAAAACTGGATAAAAAGCAATTAATTCATCATGGCCCTATGCAATTTGGACCAAGATCTCTCTGCCTGAAAAGAATCTACGTTGGAAAAACTTGTGCCTTAGCAATGCTTAAGCTTGATTCAAAATACATCAAAGACCTGGAAATTATAAAACTCCATCCGTCCTTATTGGACATAGCTACCGGATTCGTAAATTTATATCTAAACCAAGATACTTTTTATATGCCATTATCTTACGGGAAGATAAAGATTTACCAAGATATACCTAGTCAAATCATAAGCTATGTGAAATACTTAGAGAAGCCAATTACTTGGCATCAAGAGACCTTATCATTTGATATAACCATATTGGATCAGGTAGGGTTCGAAATATTGGTCATAGAAGATTTCACAATGAAAAGAGTCGACAATCTGGCAAATAAGCTCACGGAATGGAGTAAGCCAGGAGTTAATAGGCAAAATAGATTGCATGGCGAAGTCGAATATGCTGATCCAAACAATATATTTAGACAACATTATGAGAGTGGGCTATTGCCAGATGAAGGAATTGAAGCCTTTAGCCGGATATTGGCGCACGGCATTTCTCCTCAGGTAATAGTAGCCACTAAAGATTTTGATGTTATGCGTCAAGAAATCGACGCATTTACTTTTTCAACATTTAATCAGAATCAAGCGACCAGATCGAGTAATCGAACTCTGCACTCCAGACCTAATTTGCCAACGCCATATATTGCTCCGAGATCACCAATTGAGAAAACATTAGCCGAGATATGGAAAGACTTGCTAGGCATTCAAGAGATTGGCATTGAAGACAGTTTTTTTGACCTCGGAGGCCATTCTCTATTGGGTGTGCAATTAGTAGCTAAATTACGTAGTGTTTTTGATGTAGATTTGCCATTGCGATTAGTTTTTGAACACCCGACAATAGCTACGCTTGCAGTCAATATTAGCAAATTTTCACGCAGAGTAGGAGGTACGAATGAGTATTAAGAGAATTGGCGTTCTAGGAGCTGGTGTAATAGGAACTGGAGTTGCACAGAGTCTTGCGCAAAGTGGATATTCTGTGATCCTAATTGATAACGATGAAACAGTACTTGAGCATGCATTGAAAAACATCGCTCAGAAATCAAGACTGCACAAGTTATTTGCTAAAGCAGGAAATGAAATTGTTGACCCAGAAGTAATTCTACAGAGAATTCAAACATCTAGCGATTACAATGTTCTATCTGATGCAGAAATAGTGATTGAGAATGTAACCGAAAAATGGGAAGTAAAGAAAAAAATCTATCCCCAATTAGACGCCATTTGTCTTCCGCATTGTATATTCGCATCGAATACTTCAGCCATTCCTATTACTCAGATTGCCGCGCTGACGCATCGACCGGATCAAGTTGTAGGAATTCATTTTATGAACCCGGTTCCGCTAAAATCGGTGGTCGAGGTTATCCGTGGCTTTTACACTTCGGATGAAACGCTCCAAGTTGTGAAAGACTTGCTTACCAATATGAAAAAAGATGAGATCGTTGTAAATGATAGTCCAGGTTTTGTGTCAAATAGAGTCATGATGTTGATGATAAATGAAGCGATCTTCGTTCTTCAGGATCAAATCGCTCCCGTCGAAGATATAGATAAGCTTTTTAAGCTGTGTTTTGGGCATACCATGGGACCACTAGAAACTGCAGACTTAATTGGTCTGGACACCATCCTTTATACCTTGGAAGTTCTTTTTGAACAATTCAATGATACTAAATATCGACCTTGTCCATTACTTAAAAAAATGGTAAATGCAGGCCTATTAGGTGAAAAAACTGGGCAGGGTTTCTATTCCCATTATCACGTATAAATTATCAAGTAAGGAGATGTATCATATGGAAAATACAGCAATAAGTGTAGAACTAAGATCTTTTATAGCACGCTATTATCGTGCTGACCTGCTCAAAGAGGACGATGATATCTTTGCAATTGGATTTGTCAATTCACTGTTCGCAATGCAACTAGTTTTATTCATGGAGAAAACATTTGATATTAAGATCGGAAGTACTGATTTAGATTTGAACAATTTTAGATCAATCCGCGCGATGGTTCAATTTATTGATCGAAAATCGGCGGAAGCAACATCGAAGGATTAATAGACATGATTTCAGAAGAAAAATTATACCAGGACGATATAGTGAAGAGAATAAAAATCTTTACTAAACAAGAGATTTTTCCTTACGCTGACAGCTTTGATAGAGACGAGTCCATTCCCAAAGAAATAATTGAAAAAATAGCCAACAACGGGTATTTGTCTTTGATAATTCCAAAGCAATACGGCGGAACGGAGATTAATAGCCTAACCTATGGTTTGGTTCATGAAGAAATAGGATCTGCATGTTCTTCTGTTAGAAGTCTCCTAACCGTGCATGATATGGTGGCATACGCTATAAAACGTTGGGGAAATAATGAACAGAAGGATAGGTTCTTGTCAAAAATGGCTGCTGGAGAAATCATCGGTGCCTTTGCTCTATCTGAGCCAAGCATAGGTAGCGACGCTGGAAAAATCCAAACGACAGCTTCATTAACAGCCCGCGGTTATGTAATAAATGGTCACAAAAAGTGGATTTCATTTGGGCAAATAGCGGATTTATTTTTGGTCTTTACGAGATGTGATGGGATGGTTGCGGCTATTCTTGTTGAGAGAAATACTGCTGGGCTGACGATAATTCCGATTCATGGGATGTTAGGTTTACGAGGATCTATGTTGGCCGAATTGAAATTTGAAGATTGTATAGTGCCAGAATATAATGTACTTGGACGAACCGGTTTTGGTTTTTCACATATTGCAACATCCGCCCTCACCTTAGGCAGATACAGTGTGGCATGCGGTTGTGTCGGCATAATGAAGGCGTGTCTAGCATCTTGCCTTCAATATACGAATGAACGAAAACAGTTTGGGGTGCAGATCAAGGAACATCAATTGATACGGGAAATGATTACAAACATGATAGTGAACACGAAAGCAGCAAGGTTTTTATGTAGAAATGCAGGAAACTTGATCGAGAATAATGATCCGGATTCTTTGTTAGAAGCATCTATCGCAAAGTATTTTGCATCTTCATCTGCAATGAAGGTAGCAAGCGACACTGTTCAGATTCATGGAGCTAATGGATGCAGTAGTAATTATCCGGTACAACGGTATCTTCGTGATGCAAAAATTATGGAAATAATAGAAGGGAGTAATCAAATTCAGCAGTTATACATCGCTAAGAATATATATCAGCAGTTTGAAAGCTTAGGAGATGTTGCTTGAAAAACATAGGTCATGCTGATAGAGGCAAACCTTGTATAATCTTGTCAACGACGATATTTTGGGCTACTTGTGGAATGCCTTGGTTACGTAAGACTTAAGATTGATGGCATCCCAATGAACACAAAATATGTTAATGAACTACAGATGATCAACGCCAGCACTTGGAAAAGCTAACCTCATCACGAACTTGATCAGTCGGCAATTGAAGCGGGCGCATATTCCCCTCTGTGTTCGCATCAAGTTACGGAGGTTGTATCCTCAGATATAAATGAAATATTTTAGAGCCTCTTATGAACTTATCGGGATGATAAACTCTGGGAATGACCAGGAAAGCAGACCCGAGTGATGTAACCGACGATGAATGGGCATTCGTAGCTCCATATCTTACATTGATGAGAGAAGAAGCTCCGTAACGAGATCACGATTTACGCACAGTGTTCAATGGCTTACGTTGGATTGTGCGGACAAGCACCCAATGGCGCATGCTGCCCAACGAATTGCCACCGTGGTATACAATGTATCACACAACGCTGGATCGCCGCAACCGTCTTTGAAGACATGGTACATGAATTGAGAGCCTTGGTCCGACTGGCAAAAGGCAAAAAAGGACAACCTTCTGCGGCCTATTTCGATGATCGTACCATCCAATCTACTTTCGAAAGTGGAGAAAGAGCAGGCTACGACGGGTACAAACGAAAAAAGGAAGCAAAATTCACATTGCCGTGGATACGTTAGGTTTATTGCTGGCGGCACACGTCACACCTGCCTATGAACAGGAACGCGCTCAGCCAAGGAACTGGCAGAAGCCGTGGAAGATGCGACAAGCAATTCCGTCGAAGTGGCTTTCGTAGATCAAGGCTATACAGGTGAAGACGCCAAAAACGATACGAAAGAAGCAGGCATGGAACTGATTGTGGTCAAACTGCCCGAAGCCAAGAAAGACTTTGTACTTTTGCCCAGATGCAGGTGGTGGAGCGAAGTTTCGCTTGGACTTCACGTTCCGTCGTTTGGCTCGTGATTTTGAGAGATTGCCTGAAACCTTCCGAAGTCTTCACTTTCTGGCTTTTCCGTTGTCTTGCTGCAAAAATTCGTTAAAACTATTGCTCATGTCCTATGAAAGTGCATAACAGGTGCTAATAAAATGTTCGAAATACTCTTTCTCATCAATTATGAAAGCGAGGAATTATGAACACAGAATCAAAACCTAAAAAGACCCATATAAAATGTGTCGTTTGGGATCTCGATGAAACCATCTGGACAGGTGTTTTATTGGAGGACAAGCAAGTTATTTTAAAAAACGAATTACCTAAAATCATCCAAACATTAGATCAACGTGGTATTTTGCATTCAATTGCCAGCAAGAATGAATATGATGTAGCAATGAATAAACTCAGAGAGCTAGGTATTGAACAGTATTTTCTTCATCCCCAAATAAACTGGAACTCCAAATCAACCTCTATATTACAAATCGCAAAGCTATTAAATATTGGCACGGACTCTATTGCTTTTATTGATGATCAACCATATGAACTTGAAGAAGTCAAAACCTCAATTCCAGATATCACACTTGTTCGCGCAACTGACATTCAGCAAATTGTTGATCTGCCGGAATTTAATCCTTCCGACATTACGGACGAGGCTAAAAATCGTAGAATTATGTATTTGAGTGATTTAGAGCGCAATGAATCTGAGGCGGAATTCTCAGGACCCAAAGAAGATTTCTTAGCAACACTAGAGATGAAATTTACGATTAGCAAAGCTAGGCAAGAAGATCTTCGGCGAGCTGAGGAGCTTACGGTCCGTACCCATCAACTAAATTCAACCGGATACACCTATTCTCGTGAAGAGTTGGATAAATACCGTCAATCCGACGACCACAGTCTGTTGATTGCAAAATTAGAGGACAAGTTTGGATCATATGGCCATATTGGACTTTCATTGATTGAACACGGAAAAGATGTGTGGAATCTCAAATTACTGCTTATGTCATGTCGAGTGATGTCTAGAGGAGTAGGATCAATATTCCTAACCCACATTATCAATCAAGCTCATGAACAGAATGTTCATCTTACAGCCGAATTTGTACCCACCGAACGCAACCGAATCATGAGGATTACCTTTATGGTAACTGGATTCAAGGAATGCATGCAAAAAGAAAACCTTTTGATCTTTGAACACGACTTTAAGAATCTCCAGGCAATACCGCCATACATAGATTTGGAATTGGAATAATTGTCGTGTTAGGTTACTGCAACAATCAAAATCAATTAGCATTGCACATAGAGTTTTTATGATTATAAACTCTTTGAATAACATTACACGCGAAAGCATACTTACCCGATGGGATGCCCCTACCCTAGGAGAACAAGAAATTCATTATTGGCAAATACCATTGGATGATTTTCTGCCTCACAGCCTAGATATTGAAATATTACTTTCGGAAAAAGAGAGAAGCCAATTTTCGAACGTTTTCTTTTTGAAAGAGTACAAATATCGTGTACTAACACAAGGAATCCTGAGGTTGATTCTTTCTAAATATGAAAACAGGTCTCCCCGAGAGATTAACTTTCATTACAACAAATATGGTAAACCTTACCTAGCTAACCAAGGGAAACAAGATATCCAGTTCAATTTATCAAAATCTAATGGTATCGCCGTTTTCGCCATAACGGCTGGTAGAAAAGTGGGTATAGATATTGAAGTAGTACGATCAAATATTGAATACGAAGATATAATTGAACGTTTTTTTTCTGAAAATGAAAAAACACTATTAAGATCCATTCCATTGTTACATCGACTGGAGGAGTTTTTCATATGCTGGACCTGCAAAGAGGCATTTTTGAAGGCCACAGGTACAGGACTTTCATTTCCAACCAGTCGAATCGATGTGTATAACAAGGGCGAGCCTGGCGTATACGAGGAAATAAGGTACAGTAAAAAAAATATATTTAATAAGGAATGGTCTTTCCTAACTTTTTCTCCGATTTCAGAGTTCATTGTTACAATAGCCAAGAATGCCTCAGCGGCCAATCTACGTTATTTTGTCTTACGGTGAGTAACTCATTGAATTGCAATATAACGGTCAAGGAGCATTTAGCATTTAATGTATAGAATTACTCGTCAGGAAGTCTAATCCCGCATTCCTGAAAATCGTTGCGCGCCCGCGTCTTTCATGGAGTATATTTTGCTCCCCAACAGTAATAAGGCCGTTCTATCACGTAGCGTTAGTTTTGCCATATTTTCATTAGACTCTATCGGAAATAGCGTTATGATAGGCAAATGCTGACATATGCTGAACTCAAGGAAAATCCGAGAAAGTTCGTTACATTCACCAGTTTGACGCCAGATGAATTTGATTTGCTCCTGCCTGCCTTTGAGCGAGCCTACCTGAGAAAGTATCCGGCGTCAAAGACGAAGGCAGGTACAAGCCGACAACGAAAAACAGGCGCAGGTCGCAAAGGTTCACTCTCCAGTATTGAGCAGAAATTGCTGTTTGCCTTGGTATACCAGAAAAGCTATCCTTTGCAATCCGTGATGGGCGAGTTGTTTGGGATGGGGCAGTCCCAGGCCAACGAATGGATCCATGTTCTTCTGCCCATCTTGAAAGACGCCTTGAATGATCTTGGGTATGCGCCCGAACGCGACCCCAAGCAGTTCAAGAAGACGGAGCAGGATCGAAACGACGCAGTCGATTCCATCATTGACGGCACGGAAAGACGCCGCCAAAGGCCAAAACAGGCCGAAAAGCAGAAATTGCACTACAGCGGCAAGAAGAAAATCCATAGCGACAAGAACATCGTGATTGCGACGGCCAAGAAAAAGCGAGTGTCTTTTCTCGGCCAAACCCAGCCAGGCAAAACGCATGACAAGAGTGCAGCAGAAATGGAGAAGATTTCGTATCCTGAACACATCCGCTTGCATAAAGACGCTGGCTTTCAGGGATACGAACCCAAAATCAGAAAGGTGTTCCAGCCGAAAAAAAGCCGCGCAAGACAGAACTGACTGCCAAGGAGAAAGAGCGCAATCGTAAGATATCGAAAGTGCGCGTCCAAGTTGAACATGCCATTGCTGGTGTCAAGCGTTCCCGAACTGTGAAGGATACGCTGCGCAACACGAAAGACAATTTCTCGGATTTGGTGATGGAGCTTGCTTGCAGTTTGCACAACCTTCGCGTTGACCATAGAGTGAAGCCGTTGAGATTATGACCAAATCCTTATTTCCGATAGAGTCTATTGGGTCCATCTTGTATAGTTTGAACTGAGCCAAAGAAAAAGATCAGCCAAATTCATCCCGAAGGCGAGACCTGTTTATAAATAGGGAAAATCGCCGTTATCCTACCAAGGAGAACATGGATTGGATATCTCGGTAGCTGTTTTCGTATCCTAGTTTCAAGTTTGTTGAATAAATAACTCACGTGTTATTCTGAACTCGATAGTAATTCATTGATATATATCAATGATTCTTTTCCGGTTTCCATATTCTTTATTCGCACTTGATTTTGTCTTAGTTCGTCTGGGCCAACAATAACACACCAATTAGCGAAAAGTTTTGAAGCTTGTGTAAATTGAGATCTTACCTTTCGTTTCAGGAGATCAATCTCTACCGTCTTGTTTTTAGATCGCAAGTTCTGACAAATACTGATTGCTTTATCTAAACAAGAATCTTCAATTACAACTACATAATAATCAAGTTTTGGCATATACGATGAACGCACAAAATGCTCCGCGTTATCGAGAAGGGTCATGACTCGTTCAAATCCGATTGAAAAGCCTGTCGCAGGAGTATGGGAACCACCGTAGACCTCAATAAGGTTATCGTATCGTCCACCGCCACCAATACTTCCAACAAGCTTTGTGTTATATACACATTCAAAAATTACTCCAGTGTAATAATCTGAACCTCGAGCTATGGCTAAATCCAACATACACTTTCCATCAATACCATAAGACTTAATTTTTTCGATTAATTCACTTAACTGATCTATATTGGGGCGAATTGTATCAAATGCGTAATAATATCTTTTCGCCCTTTCAATTATTTCATCTAAAGGGCCTCGAAGGTTTGTGAAGGCATCTAGATCTTCAAGTCGCTGAGCCGGCAAACCAGCATGAATAACCTCTTTTTCAAAATCTTCTTTGCTAAGTTTCGGGGCTTTGTCGACGGCTCTAATAACCGACAATAGCTTTTCATCATTAACGTTCAAAGTTTTGATAAAACTTTCGAGTAATGGCCGATGTCCAATGTGAATTTTGTAATCTACAAGTCCAATAGAATCATAACACTCACAGAAACAGGCCAATAATTCTGCGTCTGAAAACGCATCACTTGCGCCAAACATCTCCGCATTTATCTGAAAGAACTCACGATACCTTCCAGATTGAGGACTCTCATACCGCCAAACTCGATCATAACAACTAATTTTTACTGGCTTTGGTAACGCACCTAATTGTGGCGCTATTAGTCGTCCAACTGAAGCAGTGATATCAGAGCGAAGACCAAGATGACGATTGCCCTTATCGCGGAATTCATAAATTTGTTCAATTATTTGTTCACCAGCTTTTGCTTTCAATACTGCTATTTCCTCAAATGCCGGCGTCATGACTTGACGAAATCCGTATTTTTCTAATACGCGTAATATCGAAAGTGCAACATTCTGTCGCGCGTAAAATTGATCAGGAAGAATATCATGAGTCCCTTTGGGGGCAGGGAAAACTGGCATTGAAGTACTCCTTTATCTTTCTAATTCGGCTATTTCCCAAAACGAAAATAGAGAATATCGCCATCACGAATAATGTAATCTTTGCCTTCCAATCGCATTTTACCGTTGTTTTTTACTTGCTCAATAGATCCATATGTACGAAGAATGTCCAAATCAGTCACTTCTGCAGCAACAAACCGGTTTGCAAAATCAGTGTGCAATCTTTTCGCCGCACCTACAGATGTCGTGCCATTTGGAACAGACCATTGTTTTAACCCTAATTGACCAAATGTAAAATACGCAATTCGATCTTTCGTATTAAGCGCCGTGGGAAGAATCCGATGTGAAAGAAGTTCCAAGTCGTTGTATAACGACAAGAAATCCTTTCGCTCATCGGTCGGAAGTTCAAGAATATCTGCCTCCAGACGACCGCATAAGGAAATAACATTTTTGTTCAAAAATGGTTCTTGTTGTTTCCAGGTTGTGTTAGCTGCAAATGCTGTGATTTGCTGTTCATTATAATTCAACACAATAAAATATGGTTTATGTGTAATCAATTTTAGGGAATCGAATACTGAGACCTCATGCACATCCCAAGATTTTTCAGATAAAGGAATACCACCTTGAAGAGTATCAACGACTTTCTTGCTTAACAGATTGCTTTCAAACTGTATCTCTGCATCCTTGATTCCCTTAGAAATCATTCGATCAAGTTTGGATGTTCGATTAAGCACCAAATTCTTATCCACCTCGCACAATTCATTCCAGAAGATTTTCGAGTTGTGAAGGAAATCGGTAGTTGAACCAGTAAGAATTGTCTCGGGTTCGTTAAAAGCACGAATTACATAGCACAATATATCAGATACGCGCATCTGCTCTAAGCTTTCAGAAAACCCTGCTGGTGCCTGACCACCTCCTGGCATAACACCGGTGGTGTCGGTTACTTGGAATTTTAATGGAAATATTTCGCTAGGTTGAATAATATCTGCGATCAATGACATTCGTGAATCAGTCCATTCTACAACCCCTTTTATAGGCTTTGATGTTGACATTGGGTATGGACTTACCTCAGAGTTTAATCCTGTGATCATGTTAAATATAAGAGATTTCCCTACATTCGGAAGGCCAACTATAGAAATTGAAAGATCGATATCCATTTTTGTGAACTGCCTAATTAGTAATTTAGTATTTAAGGGCAACAGTGAATACAAATATAGCCGATATCAAGATTCTCTACTTCCGGCTCACTTTAGAAGATCTGCTCGTCCATATTTGGCAAACATTTTTCCTTCATACGCTGCGTATTCGCGGTCCCCATACATGTAGTGCCACCATTCTCCTGGATAGTTGCTAAACCCAGCACTCGCCATAGCTCGGACCAAAATAATTCTGTTGTCGCGTTGGTCATTCGATATGAATTTTGAATTTGTATAGTGCTTCTTATTCTCATCTTCATTGTAAATACCATATGTCGATCCGAAATCTAACAGAATGCCATCCTTGGTAGCTAGGGCAACATCTACGGCTGCTCCTGTTGCATGGGGAGGCGGTTGTTGGGGGTCTTCATTTGGAGGAAAAACCACTTCAAATGCCATCTTACGGACAAAATCATCAGTTTGATCGGGATATTCATATCTTATCGATTGAAGAACTTGATCAAAACGGAGACGTTGATATTCAATGGGCCGATATGCATCAAAAAGTAAAAGATTATAAGTTGACTGGATACTCTTGGCAACTTGAGATATCATTTCGCATACAGATTTGCGTGCATATAACACATTATTCCCTGCATACTCGAGTCTTGCTTGGGACATTTTAATGATTACATTGGGGTTTGACATAGAAATATTAATTAAAGGTTCGTTACATTCAACAATCGGGATCTTGTTTAATACATCTTCTCCCAAAACATCCATCTGTTGGAGAATCCGTTGAATTCGTTCTTCATTCATAACAATGCACCTTTTTTGAATTGCTCTTCGAAAGGCGTGCTATCTGGATACCCTAATCCTGGCCTATCTTCTGCTAATCGCATCTCTCCGTTCATGAAGCTAATGCCAACATCAATTTTCTCTGCAACATAAGAATAGGCACTTAGCCCACATGTCACCATTTTGTGTGACCGAGCGAAATGATAATTAGCCAACATTCCTAAAGAGCTCTCAATCATCGAGCCAAGCATACAACCCAAATTGCTTGCTTGTGCAATCGAAAACAATTTTTTGCCGATATACATTCCACCCGATTTAGCGAGCTTTATATTAAACATATCCGTAGCACCTTCTTTGATGATACGAATAGCATCAAAAGGAGAGTATAAAGATTCGTCAACAATGATCGACATTCGAGTAGATTGTCGCAATAGTTTCAACCCTTCGATGTCATGTGCCTTGATTGGTTGTTCAACCCAAACGACTCCCAGATCTTCAAACTGCTTTAGAGCGCGGAGTGCGGTTTTAGCGTCATTCCAACTTTGGTTTGCATCTACAAATATTCGACCGGATTTGGGAAGTACCTTTGACACCGTTGTTATTAAATCAACTTCTTGCCGAAGATCTACGCCAACTTTGACCTTGAAGGTTGTATATCCCTCGCTTATTAATTTCTCAACCCGGTTTTCAATGTTCTCCACTCCCAAAGGCAAGACTGCATTTACTGGAACAGTAAATCCGCCGCCACCCAACAATACAAATACAGGCACATTTAGATGTTTACCTACGATATCATAAAGCGCCATATCTAGACCGCACTTTGCCGCGAAGGCTCCATAGGCTATACTATCGAAAATTTGAAAAACTCTTTCAAAATCATAAGCATCGACCCCAACTAAAGAAGGAGCAACAAGGTCTATTGCTCCAACGGCTGCCTGCTGAGTTTCTCCCGATGGATCCCAATAAGTAGGACATTCTCCGTAGCCAATAACCCCAGATTCGGTCTCAACCCTTACCCAAGCATAGGGTAGCATTTTCAATTCAGTTGACGCAAATTTAAAAGGCGAAGTCAGAGGAATATCCTGACACATCGCATGTATTCTTTTAATTTTCATTGTGTTATCCAGATAGATCAATCGATGTTGTTGTCCAAATCCTTTAGGTCTTCTAATGAACAGTAATACCAAATGTCCTCAGATTTTACAGGGTTTGGGTCATTAAAGGCCGAAATAACATTTTCTTGTCCGAAGAAATACTGATATCGTACTACAAGTTTAGGATTAATGGTTCGGAAACATACGCCTCGAAATCCTGCTTTTGCAGCAGCTTTTAGCCGAGGATACATAACTGCAGTGCCGATTCCTTTTTGTTGAAAACGAGGATCAACACCAGTTTCTGCCGCATAAAAAGTAATTCTTGGGTCTATTTGTTGCCCAATCAGTAAATGGTTCACATCTTTAAACCAAACAGTGGGGGTGTTTTCTTCAGGAACCGCGTAACCCCAGGAAAAAGCTATAAGCTCTCCAGAAATATACCGTGCTCCAACTCCAACGAATCCCTTTTGAGATAATGCGTTTTCATATACTTGATGAGCTGGCCCACCATACCAAAAATCAATCAGTGTTAATGGATTCCCGCAATGCCTGCATGCAAGCCCATTGTGAAAATTCTTCAAATCATCACCTTCACCATAGGCTTCGCCACAAACTGAACATTTCTTAATTTCATACCAAGGCGGTCCTGCAAAAACACGCGAATATAGATCGGCTACCTCATCTAAAAGTGATGGCTCCAAAGAAATAATTTGATATTCTTCCATTTTAGCCTCCATACAATTTATTCTAGCTCATATCCCATTGCCGTTTCAACAGCATGTATTAAACTTTGTGAAAGAATAAAATCTTTCGCAACCTCGATGTCATCAGAAAGGATTTTGTCCTGTTTCATGAATGGTATTTTTTTACGAAAAGCACTGAATGCGGCTGATGTACCTGCTCCCAGAATACCGTCAGAATTTTCCTCACGCATGCGAAAATCTAATGCCTGAGAGGCGCACAATAATTCGACAGCACATATTCTCGCAACATTTTCGATAATCCATATTGCTTTACGAGCTGCAGTTGTAGCCATGCTTACATGATCTTCTTGATCTTCGGCTACTGTAATAGAATCAACTGTAGAAGGGTGACTTAAAACTTTATTTTCTGACGCTAGAGATGCGGCAGAGTATTGCGCTATCATAATTCCACTATTGATCCCAGGATTATCAATCAAATAACTCGGTAATCCCCTACTTAAAGAAGCGACTGTTAACCGATAACCCCGGCGTTCAGATAAAGTACCTAATCCTGAAATCGCCAAGCCTAGTGTATCTGCCGCATATCCTAATGGTTCCGCGTGGAAGTTTCCACCAGATAGCAGTGTTAATTCTTTTCCTTCGTCAAACACTAGGGGGCTATCGGTCACTGCATTCAATTCTGTATTTACAATATCGTTAACGTAGCCTAATGCGCTTCTGCAAGCGCCATGTACTTGAGGAGTACACCGGTAGGCGTAGGCATCTTGAACTATTTCTGGGCGCGAATCGATTAATTTACTCCCGGTCATAAGCTTATTAATATTTTTCACACATTTGATTTGTCCAGAATAGGGGCGTAATCTGTGAATGCGTAAATCATACGCTGCAGAACGTCCTCGAAGTGCCTCTAAAGCCATTGCAGCGATAATATCAATTGATTTCACGAGTATATTTGCATCCCACACTGCCAAGGCTAAAAGCGCTGTTGTGGCATGAGTGCCATTTACAATTGAAAGACCCTCTTTTGGACCAAGAACAATACGATCAATCCCAGCCTTATCCATAGCTTCATGACCTGCCATCAGCCCACCTTTGTAGTAGGCTTTGCCGCTATCACTCTCATTATCATCTGCATCGCGAGTAACTACAAGTGCCATATGGGCCAAAGGGGCCAAATCGCCACTTGCTCCTAGCGATCCCTGAGACGGAACATACGGATGAACACCCGCATTAAGCATTTTCACTAGTGTTAATGGAATTTCCGCATTTACACCTGAATGCCCTTTTAGAAAACTGTTAGCTTCTACCAACATCATGCCTCGAACAACCTCTTCTGAGAATGGAACCCCGATACCACTCGAATGACTTAGAACAACATTTCTGGAAAATTTAGTCAGTTCATCTCGAGAAAGTTTTACACGCATCAAAGAGCCAAGCCCAGTATTTAAGCCGTATACAGCATCCGAGTTACTGTCAACAACATGATCAATTTTTTTTCTGACTTGACGTAATCTATCACAATCTTGTTCGCCTGCTTTTACACTAGCACCGAACCGACATATCCTGATAAATTCATCAAGGGTTAACTGTTCACCAAGTACGATTTCTTTTCCTTCAAGTGAGTTATCGATCATGTTACTGCTCCTTTTGAGAATATTTTTTTATGGCAATTGTATTTATCAATTATTAACAAACGGCTCAATTAGATTCTCGAATACGAATTGAGGAAAAGCATCAACAATGGCTTGAATTTTGATTTTTTCATTGTAAACAGATCTTATTAAGTCCATACCGACTTCCATAGGCACCGAGTCGATTTTTACAGGCACTTTTCCCATGAGTCTTGCTGCTTCTATGCCAAGAACGCATTTATCCAATATTGGATTCAAAATCTCGCCGGTTCTTGCGCTCCATGAAAAAATAGACCCTTCAAATTTTAGGGTAGAAATACGTTCCCGAATCGTATTGGGAGTATCATCAAAATAAACTCGAAGTTTTTGAGGTCGGCTATCTTTATCGATATAAGGGGTTACGCCGATAGGTTTCAATCTGCTTGATTGTAAATCTGTTGGTTGGCGTAAATGTACAATATCCATAAAGGGGAGAATATATTTGTCATAAACTGTTTCGTCCATGTGCCCTATCTTACACGAAACCGCTTTTTTTCTATTCAGATAAAGAGCCTCAGTAACTTCAATAGGAGTGTACAAAATAGCAGCAGGCCAATCGCCAATTTTCTTCATCAACTTTTCTGGTATCTTCATCAAACCAGGAGCAATATCTCTTAGTTTGTTAACTTGGTTTAATTCATCCTCTCGGCCTCGATACCAAATTAATGTGTCTTTACGAAGCGATCGTTCCGAAAATTGACTCCCAGAGGTTTCAAGAACTTCTAAGAAATATGTCCAATAATCTTCATCCCCCCATAAATCTTCTGTCAACAATACATTTACAGGCAGATTTAATTGCCGGCCAATATTTTCAAAAAGCGACTTTTTCTTCTTCTCTTTGCTTGTATTTATTTCAATGATATTCCTAATTTGTTCACCAGTAACTGTGTTTAAGACCTCAAAAATTCCTGCGACAAATGGATAGAATGTTCCTGTGCTGCTAAACCGACGATTGCGCTCCTCTATACAAGCGGCAGCAATAAAACCGTGAATTTGATCAATTGGCTCCCTATTAGATTTCGTTACATTGTAACCATAATACGAGTTGACTGGAAGTGAAGAAGAGAATTGTTCTGTTCCTTCAATGAAAATAGCGGTATTAGACAGTGCGTCTCGAATCAATGACTTCATTAACTAAATATCTCCTACATTTCTCTGGGTGTAATGTTTTTTATATTATAGTTATTATTTTTGTACAAGTCAAAAAGAGAGTGATGAAACCCTAAAGGATGTATCACTCTCTTTGAATTTGGGGCGGATGATGGGGCTCGAACCCACAACATCTTGATCCACAGTCAAGTGCTCTGCCATTGAGCTACATCCGCCATAATTGACGGGTATTTTACCATTGTTTTTATACTGTATGACGTCAAATGAAGTGGGACAAAAAGAGAGACGAGCTAAGCCTACACCTGAACAATGCGATTATACAACCACAGGCTGAGAATTTAGCAGCCTGCGCAACTGCAACGTGCGCAGCTTGATCTCTTCACGCTTGTCCAGCACCTCCTTCCTGCGAACAAAATAAACATCCGCCGGGGTCAGATTATCGAGCGACTCATGAAAGCGCTGGTTGTTGTAGAACTCCACAAAGCGGGCGATCTCGCGTTCAAGATCCTGCGGAACATAGTAGACCTGCAAATTGACCAGGTTCTTCAACGAGCGATGATAACGCTCGATCTTGCCCTGCGTCATGGGGTGGTAGGGAGCACTGCGTGTGTGCTCCATCTGCATCTGCTTGAGGAAATCGCGTAGTTCCGCCGACAAATAACAGGGACCATTATCCGACAACAAGCGCGGCCGATGACGCACGTGCACCCGTTCCAAGCCGGTTTTCGCCAGCGCCAGACGCAGCGTATCGGTCACATCCGTCGACCCCATCGTGCTGGTCAACTTCCAACTCAAAATGTAACGCGAATAATCATCCAACACCGTCGACAGATAATACCAACCCCACCCTGCGATCTTGAAGTACGTGAAATCCGTTTGCCACAACTCATTCACGCGCCGCGTTGGATGTTGAAAGTGCTCTGCCGCCGACACCAACGTGAAGGCTGGCTTTTCGATCAGATCAAACGCCTTCAAAATGCGAAAAACGCTTGATTCCGAGAGAAAATAGCCCTGTTGGTCCGTGAACTCCCACGCCAACTGACGGGGTGACTGCTCCGGGTGAGCCAACGCCAACTCCACCACCTGGCGCCGCACCTCCTCCGGAATCCGGTTCCAAAACTGACGTCGCATCGGGTGCTTCTCCACCAAGCCCTCGGCTCCCTCCGCCTGATACTGGGCATACCAGCGATACATCGTCCCGATGTCCTTCGGGAGAAACTACTGGCCGCAACATCCAACTCTTGCAACGTCTGCCGCACGGGCAAGTTCGAATGCTCCACCAAGTGGATGATCTCACCTTTCTCTTCCGGACTGCGATGGATCATCTTTCCTACCGCACTTCCTTGCCCAGCAAGCTTTTTTTCAACACTCGGTTCTGCAGCGACAGCTCCGCCACCAACTGCTTGAGTTGCTCCACCTCCTGCCGCATCTGCTTCACTTCCTGACTATCCGCCTGCCGTTGCGTATCGCCCACCAAACGCTGTTTGCCAGCCTCCAGGAATTCTTTGCTCCAGGCATAATACATATTCGTGTGAATGCCCTCGCGACGACACAACTCCCGCAACGGCATCTCGCCTCGCAACCCTTCCAACACGATGCGCACCTTCTCCTCCGCCGTATACTTCTTGCGCGTCTTCCGCCGGATCTCACGCACCGTGCTTTCCACTGCCACACTACTTGACTCACTCATCTTCGGCTCCTTTTTGCCTTCTGATTCTAGCCAAGTGTATGCTTATTTCCGCCCCCCTTTTGTCCCACTTCATTTGACGTCATACAATGTATTCTCGCCACTGAAAAAACAGAGCTCACAAAGAAAAACCCGTGTTCTTCCCTGACGCCAACCGCCGGGGTAGGTGTGTGTACTCTGTGGCGAAATTCCGAATAAGCCTACGCAATGAGCCGCCTCCCGGTGATTGAAATTTTTACCGAATATTTCTATAATGGATTCATAATCGGCCCTTCAAGAATACATCAGACCAGGTTCTTAATACTGGAGTGCGTCCAATGAACAGGCTAATTCAACGAACCGCGATTTTCTTGGTCAAGGTGATCTTTTACGCTGGAATTATATTGTCAGCTGGCGGCGGTGGGGCTTTGATATTTTACATCGCGACACGCAATGCGGCTCCCGGATGGACATTCTATAGAATCTGCATGGGTGGAGGGGTTGCGTTCGCGGTATTTGCTTCGCTATTGATGATTATTGTTGGATGGCCGGATCAGGAACGCCCAGGTGGCGTTGAACTTGAAAAAAATGAGTTGATTAAATTCCAGGATTTGGTAAAAGAATCCGCGGAAAGGCTGGGAGTTGCTCCGCCAGACAAGATCGTCATTCTTTTCTATCCGTTGGCCGCTGCAAGAGAATTCTTCCCATTCAGAAACAAAGGAATGAAAACCCTGTTCATTGGCTGGCCGCTCCTCATCTTGTTGACACAGGACGAATTAAAAGCCATCCTCGGGCACGAACTAGCGCATTTTGATAATAGCGCATTCATCTTCCATCAAACCGTTTGGAAGATGGAGGCAGTCATCCAATCGGTGAAAGAAATGACACACAATGGAAATATTCTCGCCAGCGATTCGGTTCTTGCACCCATGTCGATCGCCCTGCAGGCTTATCTCAAATTGTTTGGCTTGTTCTTCCTGCCATTTACCCGATCGTTTCGGAAGAAGTTCGAATTTTATTGTGATGAAAGAAGCGCCCGTTGCTTTGGAGCAGACAACCTTCAGAGTGCATTCTCGCGGATCGTGATTATGAGGGCTGTGTTTCAAAAATTTGTCGAGCAATCCCATTTTGCAAGAATCACGCCTGGTTTTTTTGCGAGGTTCTCGCGTTACTATGAACATTTTCCACTGACTGAAATGTTCTCCATCATCTTGCGTGAGCAAAAGAGATTTTCCGAAGACCATCCCTCCATGATGGAACGGACAAAACGCCTCTCTGTGTTGCCGAAAAGCTCGAATACCTGTGGGCGTTTGCAATTCGCGCCCAATGAATTGGATCACATGGAGATGAAACTCATAGAGGCATTTCCAAGCCCGGCATCATAGTCAAAGGAGCAAACATGTCAGAACAGGTTCTAATCGCCATTATCGGATCGACCTCCGGGCTGGTGGGAATCATGGTCGGCGCGCTACTCTCCTACAACCTTCAACTCAGGTTGGAACGCAGACGCCGAAACGAGGATGCGCGCCAAGCGATCCGCAATCAGCTTACAGATGGAGTAAGTGATTTCGCCGAATGGATGCGGAAACACGGAACCGAGTTTATGCCAAGTGAGACCGGCAAAGGTGGGCTGGACTGGCTCACACGCCTTGGGCAAGTTCTATTCTTGTTCATTTTCCTGGCCGTTATCCTGGTTATTTTCATCCCCACTATACGGTCGGGCGCAGTGGAGTTTTTTCTTTCCCTGCCGCTGCACATCCTTGGAATATTCGTTCTCGTGATTGGGTTCATCGGTGGTTGGACTTTAATTCGATCATCACAAAATCAATAACAGATGTGTCGAAATAAACAGGGATAGATTAATTGAGCGGCTGAAGGAAAGAGCTCTCATATTCTCACCACAGAGAGCACGGTGTTCACAGAAAAAAAAATGGGAAATTCTCTGTGTCCCCCTGGCACCACCCATCAGCGCAGTTTGTGCGCTCTGTAGTGAAGTTTCCAATCAGCCCGCGTAATTAACCACTCTCACTTTGCATACAAACTGTGAACAAGGATTTCCTTGTTCACAGCACGCCCAACTCGAAAAGCGCGAGGCCGGTTGGTTTTTTGGAATTCACACCTAGGTAAAGGGGCATGAAAACACATTATTGCGGATAATTTCCCTGTCTCCTGCCGCCTGGCCAACACCAGGAATATGTTATCGAAACCGACAACCAAGCAGGCATTGATGGATTAAAGAATGCTGCCCCTCTATCAGAAGAGGAGCAGCACGAGGTCTTTCAGCTCAAGAAGCAAGTTGTAAATACGTTAGTCGACCGTGTAACAATAAATCGAGATCGCGAATTGACTGTAACGCTTCGTTTAAACCTTCTCAAAATTCTTGAAGGAGGCTCTATTTCTGATGCGGTACATCTTGGAGAATTCGGAATTTATACCCGTATACAATCATCCCCCGCTCATCCCCATCGTCCCTCATCTTCCTCGTGACCATCTCCACGGGCATGCCGATCTTGACCTCGGCGCTGTCCACATCCGTCAACTGCGCGGTGACCATGGGACCCTCGTTCAATTTGACGAGCGCCACGGTGTAGGGAGCGTTCGAGTCGAAGCCGCTGGGGGCTTCGTAGATGGTGGTGTACGAATAAATCTCGCCTTTGCCGCTGAAGGCGAACGGTTCTTTCGCTTCGCCCTTGCATTCGGGGCAAACGTCGCGCGGCGGGAAGATCTTTGCGTCACAATGAG
>Ga0268298_10001528_pt1 | contig 27089 bp, 27 predicted proteins | sample WWTPWeurt_MetaG_FD_194462 | JGI IMG/M metagenome (GOLD analysis project Ga0268298, IMG submission 194462) | Activated sludge microbial communities from WWTP in Nijmegen, Gelderland, Netherland - WWTP Weurt | ecosystem: Engineered > WWTP > Aerobic digester > Activated sludge | place...
CGTCCCATCATCCAGCGGGAAGTTCCCATCATGATCGGCGTCAGCGTTCTCCTCTGGGTCCTGGCCCTGGACGGTCGGGTGTCCCGGGCGGAAGGGGTCTTCCTTCTCCTCCTGCTGGGGGCCTACACGATCTTCCAGGTGCGATTGGGCCTCCGCCAGGGCAACGGCCACCCGGTCGCCGTGAAATCCTCCACGGGACTCAACGTTCTCGCGATCGTCGGTGGATTGGCCCTTCTCGTTCTGGGGGCCCGATGGTTCCTGGACGGCAGCGTTCAATTGGCCCGGTCCGCGGGGTTGAGCGAACTCATCATCGGCCTCACCATTGTGGCCGCGGGCACGAGCCTGCCGGAAGTGGCGACCTCGCTGTTGGCCACCTGGCGGGGTGAGCGGGATCTGGCCGTGGGCAACGTGGTGGGATCGAACATCTTCAACATCCTGGGCGTTCTGGGAGTGGCGGCCGTTCTCGGGGACGGCGTGGCCGTTTCCGGGGCGGCCCGGGCCTTCGATATCCCTTTGATGACCGCCGTCGCCCTGGCCTGCCTGCCGATTTTCTTTACGGGCCACGTCATCGCCCGGTGGGAAGGAATCGTCTTTCTCTTCTACTACGCCGCCTACACCGCGTTCCTCGTCCTCGAGGCGCGCGGGCACGACGCCTTGCCGCTTTTCAGTGCGGCGATGATGTACTTTGTCGTTCCTTTGACGGTGCTAACCCTCTCCGTTTTTGCGCACCGGCAGGCGATTAAAGGGTCCTCCTCTTAGACCCCCGCCCACGAGGCCAACGGGCCGTGGTCGGCGGAAGGACCGCCCCTTCGGTCCCTGGCGCGGCGTCACCATTGGCTCCAGGTGCGGCCCGTGGAATCGGTGTGGGTGCAATTAACGCCCAAATGGCCGTTGGTGTAGTCCCACCACCAAACTTGGTGCATCGCCACGAAAATAAAATCCGTTGGGGCCCCGTTGGGAAAACACAGATTGGACTCCGTGTGGTCGGGCTGAGTCGGGATGCCGATGGCGGGGACTTTGTCCAAATATTTGGGCGTCAATTCGGCCGAGGACCAGGTGTTCATCAGGTGGCTTTCGTTGTCCGCGTAGTAAATGTGCAGCGCGCTGCGAAGAGCTCCGAGTTTTCCCTTGACCGCGGCCTCTCGGGCCTTAAGGACCAGGTCGGCGAACTTGGGAATGGCGATGGCCGCCAGGAGCCCAATGATCGCCACGACAAGCATTAACTCGATCAGCGTAAAACCCATTTTCCCCCGGCGCACGATCCTTCCTTCCAGGGTTTCGCCCGTTCGGGAAGGCCCTTCCGGTGGAACCGTTGATTCGATCGTCGTCCCCGCGGCGGGAAAGAGGGCGGGGGGCGTGGGGGGAGAAACCGATCGACGCCTCCGCACCTTTAACGCCGGTCGTCGGGGCGGCCGGCGGGAGCGGGGGCTTGGGAATCCCGAAACCGGGCCTGAATGTCCTCCACCGCGTGCCGGTTGTGGAGGAGCGCCTGCACGCAGTCCCGGTCCAGCTTCGTCCGGCTGAGGCGGCGCAGGTAGCGGAACGCCCGGTCGTTGGTCCAGGCGCTCTTGTAGGGACGAACGCTCGTCAAGGCGTCGAAAATGTCGGCCACGGCGATGATCCGCGCCTCGATGGGGATCTTGTTGCCTTTCAGCCCGTGGGGATAGCCGGACCCGTCCATGGCCTCGTGGTGGTGCTCGGCGATGTGCCGAAGGGCGTCCACCCGGTGCAGGGATTCCAATTTGAAATTATGGAGGATGGCGTCAATGATCCGGCGGCCCTGGGTGGTGTGGGACCGCATGATCTTTCTTTCCTTGGCCGTCAACGAGCCCGGTTTGAGCAAGACGTTGTCCGGAATGCCGAGTTTCCCCACGTCGTGCAGAGGCGCGAAAGATTCGATGGTCTGAATCTGCTCGTCGTCGAAACGATACAGCCCGGTGCGGGCCAGCTCCTGGGCCACGAGGCGGGAATAACGGGCCATTCGCTCCAAATGGTTTCCGGTTTCGGGGTCCCGATAATGGACCATTTCGTTGGCGGTTTGAAGGGCCGCCGTCATCACCCCCGCCGTGCGCAGGCCCGCCGTGGCGACGTTGGTGATCAAGTGGGCGAACAAATCCAACACGTCCAAGGAGCGCGGCGTAAAACTGTTTTTTTTACGGCTGTTAAAAAACAGGAGTCCCGCCACGCGGCCGTTGACGACCATGGGGAAGGCGTAGCTGGACTTGTAACCGTGGGCGCGGATTTCCAGGGTGTGTAAACCCCGCCCTTCGTCGAACACCGAAAGGTCGTTGACCACCCGGGACCGCCGGTTGGCCAGGAGCCGACGCAGGGAGGGCGAGTCGTCCAGGGCGGATTCGTAGCGAACGAGAGGCGAGGGGCCCCGGTTGCTGGACAGGTAGGTTTTGAGGCGGCCGGCCTTCGTGTCGTGCAGGGCGATGGCGATCCGGTCCACAAAGGGGCAATAGCGCCGCAGGGTCCCGTGCAGGAGGGCGAGTTTTTTGTTGTCGGAGATCTTGGTGTTGAGCCGCTTCAGCAGATAGCGGCGGAAAATCACTTTTTTCACGGCCCGCGCCCCCCTCGGTGTTTTTGGCGGCCCACAAAGTCTTGCAGGAAATTCCCCCGGCGTCAATGACGGGAAACGGTCGGCGGTGCCGCCCCCACTTGAACGGCCCGCATGGCGATGGTGCCGTTCTGAAACCCCTCCACGGGAAAGGAAAGAGGTTCCCCGGGCCGCCGGAGGGCGGCAACGTAAAGAAGGGGCCAAAAATGATCGGGGGTGGGGTGGGCCCGACGGGCCCGGGCGGTCAGAGATTCCCAGCCGAGGAGGGCCTCCTTCCGCCCTTCCCGAAGGGCGCCGGCCACGACCCCGTCGAATTCCCGGGCCCAGTCCGGCACGGGCGCCCCGTCCTCCCAGGAAATGTCCCCCAAATTATGAACGGTGTTCCCGCTCGCCAGAACGAGGACCCCGTCGTCCCGCAGCGGCGCCAGCCGTTCCGCCAGCGCCCAGTGCCCGGCCGCCGAAAGACCGACGTCCAGGCTCAGTTGGACGATGGGCACGTCGGCCGCCGGAAAGAGGCGGCGTAACACGCTCCAGGCGCCGTGGTCCAGTCCCCAATCCTCCGTCACGGCGCCGACGCCCAGCCCCAACCGGGCGGCGGTTTTTTCGGCCAAAGCCGGGTCCCCGGGGGCGGGGTATTGAATGTCGTACAACTCCGGCGGAAACCCGCCGAAATCGTGAATTGTTCGGGGCCGGGAGTTCCCCGTCAAAAACGTTCCCCGGGTGAGCCAGTGGGCGGACACGCACAGGACGGCCCGCGGCTTTCCCAAGGCGCGCCCCAACTCCGTCCAGGCGGACGCGAAGGGCGAGTCCTCGATGGCATTCATCGGCGATCCATGACCCAAAAACAACGCCGGCCACGTTTTCATTCTTATGTCCTGGAGAGATTTCGTTCCGCGATCCATGGCTTTTATCAAAAACGACGATCGGGGACAAAAGTTCCCCCTCGCCCCCGCCGGGGCCTTCCCCCCGATTTGACAGGGGTCCGGCGATATGGGACACTGTCGTCGACCGCAGCGCCACGTCCTTCCGGTTTTGTCTCCACCGCAACGGCGAATTCACCATAAAAGGAACCCACGGCTTTTTTAAGCCTCCCCATGTCTTTTGAATCATTGTCCCTGCACCCCGCCCTCGTCAAAGCCACCGCCGCCCTCGGCTACACCGAACCCACCCCCATTCAAGCGAAAGCCATTCCTCTGGCCCTTTCGGGCCGGGACGTTTTGGGCGCCGCCCAAACGGGCGGGGGCAAGACCGCCGCCTTCGTTCTGCCCATTCTCCACGGACTCCTGAACAAACCGGCTCCGGGACCCCGGGTTCTGATCTTGGTGCCGACGCGCGAATTGGCCGTCCAGGTGGACCGCGTCATCAAGGAATGCTCCCGTTTTTCCCCCGTCAAAACCGCCGTCATCATCGGTGGCGTCGGCCACAGCGGGCAGACCCACGCGGTGCGCCAGGGGGCCCAAATCCTGGTGGCCACCCCCGGCCGCTTGATGGACCACCTGGAACAAAAGAATTTCCAACTGCATCGCATCGATCAGCTGGTGCTGGACGAAGCGGACCGCATGTTGGACATGGGCTTTTTGCCCGACATCAAAGACATCCTGAAACACGTCCCCCCGGAACGGCAGACCCAGCTCTATTCGGCGACCCTGCACAAGGACGTGGAGCGCATCGCCGCCTTCGCCCTGCGGGACCCCGCCCGGGTCGAGGTCGAAAAACCGGCGACGGTGGCCGAAGGCATCAGCCAGATCGCCTACCCCGTCATTCAATCCCAAAAAATTCCGCTGTTGCTCACGCTTCTCAATTCGACGGAAATGCGGTCGGTGCTGGTCTTCACCCGGACCAAGCACGGCGCCGACAAGGTGGCCCAGCGGCTCGCCGAAAGCGGCTACCGCGCCGGCGTCCTCCATTCCAACCGCTCGCAAAACCAGCGCCAAGCCGCCATGGACGATTTCCGCCACGCGCGCACCCGGCTCCTGGTGGCCACCGACATCGCGGCCCGCGGCATCGACGTCAAAGGCATCAGCCACGTCGTCAATTTCGACGTGCCCCGGCACGCCGAGGATTACGTCCACCGCGTGGGCCGCACGGCCCGGGCCTACGGCGTGGGCGACGCCATTTTGCTCGTGGATCCGTCGGAGGAATCCTTCGTCCGCGGCATCGAGCGTTACGCCCGAATCGTCTTTCCCCGGGCCATGATCCCGAATTTCCAATACAACAACCCCCCCAAGGGCGGCGGCGCGCCCGCCGGCCGTTCCGGTCGGCCGCCCTTTCAATCCCACAAGGGATCGTCCCATTCGCCCCACAAAGGGTCGTCCCACCCGAACGCGCGACACCCCGGAAACCGGCCCCCCCGCGGGCCCTTCCGTCGACACAAATAACCCGAGGAGAAACCACCGTGGCCCAATTTTTCAAGAAACGTCGCCGGGGCGCCCCCGGACCCAGCAAAAACGAACTCAAAGTCCGCCGCCGGCGGGCCGACGCCAACGAAGCCGCCCAACAGCGCCCGCTGGCCGAGGAAATCCCCGGCGTTCAGCGCGTGACGCTGCAGCTCGATTTCCTGACGCCCCAGCGACAGGTGCTGGACCAGCAAACCCACGTCTTCAACGCGACCGACACGCCGGAATTCACGGCCGAATGCCTGGGCCGCTGCGGCGGCACGGGGATTTTCGATCTTTCCGACAAGGTCCAGCAGGCCGTGAACGCCCGCCAGCGCACCCTCCAAAGCACCGACCTCTGCGCGGAGCGGATTTTTCCCGGCTCCAGCGAAACCTGCGGCTTCCAGCTTCAATCCACGATCGACATCGTTTTCGCCCCCGCCAACGGCTGATCGCGGCGCCGCCGCCCACCGCCCAACATATATAATGGTTTCTCGGCGCGCCCCTTCGGGCGCGGCCCAGAAAGGCGGCTCCTTCATGAAAAAATGGCTTTGGATTCTTCCCGGGCTTCTCTCGGTGTCTTCGGCCCGGGCCTACGACGCCACCCTGAAGGCTTTCCAGGGGAAGGCCTTTGTCCGGTCCGCGGGCGAAACCGCCTACCGGCCTCTGCGCCCCGGTCAAAAATTCCGTCGAGACGACACCCTCCGAACCGGGGACGGGGGATTGGTCCAGGTGGCCTTCAAATCCGGCGCCACGGTCCTGGTCAAGGAAAATTCCCGCTTTTCCCTCCGCAGCGACAAGAACGGCGACGCCCTGACCTTTGTTCGCGGCGAATTCCTGATCGGACTGCGAAACCGCCTAAAAGGGCGCGACAAGTTCACGGTCCGCACGCCCGCCTGCGTGGCCGCCGTTCGGGGGACGGTGTTTTGGGGATTGAGCGACGACAAGAAAAAATCCACCTACGCCTGCTTCACCGGGGCCATCGAGGTCACCGCCCGGGGCCGGTCGGTGACGCTGAACCCCGGGCAGAAATTGGCCGTGGCCTTCGGCGCCGCACCCAGCAAGACCGTCCCCGCGAACATCCCCAAGGAATACATCAAGACCTTCGCCGTGGACGACAGCCTGCAGGGGGTGGACGAGATTTTGGAGGACGGCGGGGCGAAGTAAGTTCCACTCGCCCACAACTTAATTGATATTCGGCGCCGTCCCGGCGCCTCTCGCCGGGGCGACACTTGGCCGGAGTCCAAGTGCGCATGAAGCCGCGGAGCGGCGAGGCGGCGCTCGAAACCCCGAATTGGAATCTAATTTGGCTGGCACTTTCGCAAAGCTTCAAGTGCCAGCGGCGGGCCCAGAGGGCCCGAAACCCCGCTGGAGGGGTGGCCGGGTCGGGGCGACGGGCGAAGGCCGTCGCATGATTGGGGGGGGGATTTCCTCACGACAACGGCGGGGCCGTTGTGGAACGAGGCCACCGGAAAAGTTCCAACCTTTTGGAGGGGTGGCCGGGTCGGGGCGACGGGCGAAGGCCGTCGCATGATTGGGGGGATTTCCTCACGACAACGGCGGGGCCGTTGTGGAACGAGGCCACCGGAAAAGTTCCAACCTTTTGGAGGGGTGGCCGGGTCGGGGCGACGGGCGAAGGCCGTCGCATGATTGGGGGAATTTCCTCACGACAACGGCGGGGCCGTTGTGGAACGAGGCCACCGGAAGAGTTCCAACCTTTTGGAGGGGTGGCCGAGTGGTTTAAGGCGGCGGTCTTGAAAACCGCTGTGCCCGAAAGGACACCGGGGGTTCGAATCCCTCCCCCTCCGATTTTTTTAAAGTGTGATTTGGGATTCGAAGAATCCCGACCGCGCTAGCGGAAGTGGCGCGGGGGAGCGGCCTCCCCCTCCGATTTTTTGATTCCGACCAACGCCCGGAGGCCGTCCATGGGAAAATCCTGCGAAAGCTGTTTGATGCCCCTACGGAAGGACCCCGGGCCCCGGGAGTCCGACCGTTACTGCAGTTACTGCTTCAAAATCGGCGGTCTGTGTTATCCGGGGACGGATTTAAAAGAATTTCAACGTCGGGCCTACGAGGCCATGATCGCCCACGGAACGGGCCGGATCGCCGCGCGCCTTTTTACGTTTCTGATTCGCTTCGCCCCCCGTTGGCGGGCGCCAAAAAATTAAAGGACAAATTCCATGGAAACCCCGAAAACCACCGAAGTCGCCCCCGTGCCCCTTGGGCAAAAAATCAAAAGGGCCTTGATCAAATATTCCCTTTTGGCGTTGCTTGCGGCCATCGGCGGATCGGCCCTCTGGGTGTGGGGATCGTTGACCTACGTGTATTCCTCGGGCGAACGGGCGGGGTACGTGCAAAAAATTTCCAAGAAGGGCTGGGTGATCAAAACCTGGGAGGGCGAACTGGCCATGGTCAACCTGCCGGGAGCGATGCCGGAAAAATTCGTCTTTACCGTCCGCGAGGAGTCCGTGGCCCGGCGGATCCAGGACACCATCGGCCAACGCGTGGCGCTTTCCTACCAGGAACACCGCGGATTGCCCGGAAACCTTTTTGGGGACACCCGCTATTTCGTCATTAACGTCGGCGCGGTGGACCCGGCGCCGACTCCCGCCGACGCTCCGCGCTCAGCGCTGTAAGGCGATCTTGACCGGGGCCCTTTTTTCCACCAACACCAGGTAAATACCGCTCGGCGCGGGCTCGCCGCTTTCCGTCAACCCGTCCCAGGACGCCGCCCCGTTGACGTCCGTGGTCAACGACCGCACAAACCGCCCGTCCGCCGCCACCACCTTCACCGCCGTCTGGACCGGAAGGTCCTGGAGAGTCAACGACCCCGCCGCCGCGGGGCGGTAGGGATTGGGGAACACGTGGGGCGGCTTCTCCTCGCTCTCGGCCGTGACCGTCAACGTTGCGTTTCGGGTTTGGCCTCCGGCCGTGGCGCTCACGGCGACGGGGGTGTTGGCGGCCACGGCGAAGGTGTCAATGGTGAACCCCGCGCTGGTTTGCCCCGCCGCCACCAGGACGCTGGAGGGAACGCTGGCCACGGCCGTGTCGGCGCTGGCGAGGGCCACGGAACTCCCCCCCGCGGGCGCGGCGGAACCCAGCGTCACCGTGCCGTGGGTGGCGGTGCCGCCTTGGACCGTGGACGGCGAAAGGGACAGGCTTGAGACCGCCACGACCGACGCCTGAACCACGGCGCTGGCGGCGGAATCCGCCGAGGTGGAACCGCTGCCGTTGGTGGCGGTGACGCGAAAGCGAATGGTGCTGCCCACGTCCGCCACGCCGAGGAGGTAGGTCGTCCCCGTCGCGCCGCCGATGTCGACGCAGGCGGCTCCGGCAGAATTGCAGCGCCGCCACTGGCGGGCGAACCCGCTCGGGCTGCCGCCCCAGGACCCGTCGGCCCCCGTCAACGTTTGGGTTTGAATGGCGGACCCCGACAGGGTCGGCAACGTCAAATTCACCGGCGGAGACCCCGCAAAATTGGAAAGCTGCACCTTCACCACCCGGGCCGGGCTCGTGTTGGTGCCGAAATAGCCGTACCCCGCCACGGAATCGTACACCGCGCAGGACAGGTTGTTTTCCCCCGCGTTCATCGTCAATTCGCCCGACGCCGCGAAGGTCGCCAAATCCACCCGCTTGATTTTCCCCGGGGATTCGCTGGTGCCCACGAACAAAAATCGATTTTGCCGGTCGATGATCCCGCTGGCGGGGTTGGGCGATCCCGCCAGAGCCACGCTGGCGGCCGAGGGGAAGGAACCGGTCTTCACCCGCCAGACCACGCCCGCGGTCGTCGTAAAAAAGGCCTCCCCGGCGGTCGTGTCGATGAGGCCGATCCGGGGCGAGGGCGACCCCGACGGCTGGGCCGTGGGCGCGTCCAGGGCGAGACTGGAAAGAATGACCCGGCCGATGGCGAACCGGCCGGAGAGGTAGATGGTCGTGGAAGGGCCGTAAAAGTAGGAACCGTCGAGGGCCCCCGCCACGGTGTTCAAATCGTCGGGAAAGGTGGCGTTCTTCCGAAAGGAGACGGCGAAGGTCGACAAATTGACGCGAATCATTTCGGCCGGATTCGAAGCGGAGCTTTTGCCGGCGGCCACGTAGCCCAGGTGGCCGGCGGCGTCCACCGCGAAGGCCGTGGGTACGCCGATGGCGTCCGAACGGAGCGTGAGCTGGTCGGTCCCCGGCGCGTGGGTGAAGGAACCCAAATTGACGCGAACCAGTTTGACGACGCCCGACACCTTGGCGGTGAAATACAACTGGTTGAGGCCCGTGTCGATGGCCGCCGCCCCCACGGAGGTGACGCCGGCCACGGTCAGAGAGGAAAGTTCCGTGAAATCGCTCAAGCGGATTTTTGTGACGGTCCCTGTGCCGTTCACAAAATAAGCGTTGGTTCCGGCCGCGTCGACGGCGGCGGTGACCAAATTGGAATTCCCCGCCAGGGTCAAGGCGGCGGTCCGGACGAAAACGGGCGCGGCCTGAACGGCCGGGGACAGACCCATCCACAGGGCCGCGCCCAGGGCCATCGCCCGTCGTCCGCTTTTTAGAACCACGTTGTCAGCGACACCACATGGGACACGTCGCCCTCCCGGTTCGGAATCAACGCGTAATCCACCTTCACGTTGGCAAAACCCAGTCCCAGGCCCGCCGTGAAACCCGCGGCGCCGTGGTCTTCCGTCAATCCGCTGTCGTAGCCCGCCCGCAGGGCCAAGGCGCCGGTTTTCAAGTCCAGCGCGTATTCGACGCCCGCCCGAAGGGCGGCGGGGGCGCCGGATTTTTTCTCCATATCGACCGACGCGAAGGCCGCCGGGGAAAACCGAATCACGGCCCCGCCCCGATGCGTGGCGGGAATCTTTTCTTCCACTTGGTCGAATTTCAACGAACCGCCCAAGTTCGTCGCCGCGTACCCGAGGCGCAGACGGTTGCCGAAATAAAACGGGGAGAGAATCCCCGCATCGTAGGTCAGGGTTTGGGCCGTGTCCACCACCTGCCGGCGGACCAGCTTGACCGCGGCGCCGACGGCTCCGCCGGCCCATTGGCCGCCCAGCGCCAAGGAACCGGCGAAATCCCGGGGCTTGAACTGCCCTTGGCGGGCTCCGGTGGCGTCGGCCAACACGAGCCCCCCGGCCGACAAATGCTGAATTCCGATCCCCACGCCCCCGCGCCGGCCCCATTTTTGGCCAAAGGCCGCGTAGTCGTAGGTCATGGCGGACCCCACCAGAGCGCCGTGCATCAACGTCACGGTGCGCCGGTGCAAAAAGGGCAGGCCGGCGGGATTCCAATAGACGGCGGTCGCGTCGTTGGCCACGGCCGTGTAGGCCTGGCCCAGGGCCGCGGCCCGGGCGCCGGCTCCCATGGAGAGAAACGGGCTCGACAGGCCTTCCGTTGTCGCCGCCGGGACGGAAATCGACAAAGCGAGGAGAACGCCGCCCGCGGCCAAAAGGTTTTTCATCTCCCTAATATAAGTTCAATTGACCCGCCTGACAAGTTCGATTGCCGAAATATTTTCCCGCCGGTGGATTTTTAATGGCACTTCTACTATCCTTGAACATCATGACCCGCCGCTCCCCGCTCGGCTCCCCGCGCTTTTTTTTCCCGCTCTTCCTTTTCACGTGGGCCGCCGGGCTGCCCCCCGTCGCCCGGGCCGCGCTCCCGCCCAGGTCCGTTTACGAAGAAAAATTAAAGTCCGGTTGGGGATTGGAAAAAGTTCTCCGCCGGCTTCAAAAGGACGCCCGGGAGGAAGAGCAGAAAATGCGAACGGCCTACCTCGAGGCCAAGAAAAAATTGGAGCGGGCCCGGCGCGACACGGGATTCGGCCCCCAGAAAAATCGGGGGGCCCTCGACACGCACTTTGCCGACCAGTTGAAGGAATTAAAGAATCGCGTCGCCTGGTACGCCAAGGGGTTGGAAGCGGCCTCCCGTCGCTCCCCGACGGAGGCGCCGCCCCGGGAACCCGCCGCGCCACCGCCGCCCAAGCCCGCGCCGGCGCCCCTGGCCGCCCCTTTTCCGGCCGCCGCCCCCCCGTCGCCGACCACGCCGCCCGCTTCCGCCATGAAAACGACGCCGCCGTCTCCCCCGCCCGTCGAGGAACCGCCCCGAGCCCCCGCTCCCGTCGCCGCCCCGGCCCAACCGGCCCCTTTGGCCGCGCCCTTTCCGACCGCCCCGACGGCGCCGGCCACGCCGCCCGCTTCCGCCATGAAGATGACCCCGCCTCCCAAGAACCCGGCGCCGCCCGCCAAAACGCCGGCCCCGCCGGCCAAACCTCCGGCGCCGCCCCCCGCGCCCCGGCCGCCGACGCCGCCCTTACCGGAGTTCATCTACGGGACCGCGGCCGCCGAGGAACCGGAAATGGGGTTCAAGGATTTGAAATTGGCCAAATTCGAATCCCACGGCGTGGCGTCGGAGTTCTGGGCCTATCGGATGGCCCACCCCCGCAACACCCGGCGAAAAAGGAGCGAATTGTACCTGGAACAAACGGCGCGGCCCAACGACAGCCTGCGGTTGTTTTTTTCCGAGAGAGCCAATGTCGATTTTGCGGTCCGCCAGCGGAACCGGGACAGCGAAGGCACCCCGGAAACGGAAAAAGACACCAACGAATCCACCTTGGAATGGCGGGAGGCCTACGTGGATTGGTCGCCGGGCCTCTTCACCGTCCGGGTCGGCGCCCAGCAGATCGTTTGGGGCGAGGCCGTGGGCCTCTTCGTGGCCGACGTGGTGAACGCCCGGGATTTCCGCGAAATGATTTTGCCCGACACCTGGCTCATTCGCCGTCCCCAATGGGCCCTGGACGTGGTGCACAACGGCGGTTTGTTCTCCCAGGAATTCGTCCTCCTCGTTCCCCGGGCCAACCGCTGGCCGGCGGTGGACTCCGACTTTTTCTTTCTCCCCGACGAGGCCGGCCCCTTGGTGCGGGGCGTGGACCTCACGACCATACCGGAACAACCCCTTCCCGTTTCCCTCAACACCCTGGAATCCGGGGGCCGACTGTCCATGCTGGCCGGCGGCCTCGACCTATCGGTGTTCTTCCTTCATTCTTTCGAGAAAGATCCGGTTTATTTCCGGATTCCCAACGAGGCCAATTTCACGGGCGATTTTGAGATCCGCCATCCCCGCCAGAATTATTACGGCTTCACGTTTTCCAAGGACGTGTCCGACGCCATCGTGAAAGGGGAAATGGTCGCCAAACCCCGCCGCTACACGGCCATCGACAACCCCGACGACGAGGACAACGTGGACCGCCGCTCGGCGTACGATGCCATGGTGGGGGTGGATTACACCTTCTTCGACAATTGGGACACGAACCTTCAATTGATCGACCGGTACGTGCCGGGGTTTTCCGAGGATTTGATCCGGGTCGAGAAAAACCGCCTTTACGTGGCGGGCCGGGTGAGCCGCAAATTCGTCAACAACAAGCTGGAGTGCGAGTTGATCGTCCTCCATCACTTTGGAAAAGGCGACGAAATTCTACGGCCGAAAATGCTTTATAAAATGTCCGATTGGGTGACGTTCAAGGTGGGGGCCGACGTGTTTTCGGGGAACGATCCCGAAGGGATTTTCAGCGTCTACAACCGCCAAGACCGGGTGTTCAGCGAGTTGTCCCTTCACTTTTAGACGCCAGACTGGCCGCCAGCCGGCGGAATCCCTCGTCGGTGGTGATGCGCGGTTCGTAACCGAAGTCGGTCCGCGCGGCGGCAATGTCGTAGTAATGGGATTTGGCCAATTCGGCCGCGAGAAAGCGGGTGAGGAGCGGAACGCCGGATTCCCCCCCGCCGAATTTTTCCATCAGCCAGCCCGCGGCCCAGGCCACGGGATAGGGGATGCGGAATAGGCGGGGCGAAAGTCCGGCGGCGTCGGCCACCCGCCGCATGAATTCCGCGATGGGCACGGGGCGCCCCTGGCTTAAGAAATACGCGCGCCCCCCCAGGCGGGAACCCGGACCCAGGGCTTGGGCCGCCAGCCAATGGGCTTCCGCGCAGTTGTCCACGTAGGTCACGTCCACCCGGTTCCGCCCGCTGCCCACCAAAAACAAACGACCGCGCCGGGCCCTTTTCAGCAACTGCCCGACAATGTGGGGATCGTCGGGGCCCCAGATCAAATGGGGCCGGAGCGCCACCGTGCACAGACCGTCCCGGCCGTGGGCGGCCAAAACGGCTTTTTCGGCCAGGGCCTTGGACGCGGGGTAGGGACTCAGAAAAACGTCGGGGTAGGGGAGGGATTCATTGACCCCCTCCTGGTCCGAATTATCGAAAACGACGCTCGGCGTGCTGGTGTAGACCAGCCGGGGCACGCCCTCGGCGCGGCAACCGGCCAGGACGTTTTCGGTCCCGCGAACGTTGACGGAGAAAAAGTCCTCCCAGGGACCCCAGAGCGCCACGTGGGCCGCCACGTGGAAGACCACGTCGCGGTCCCGGCAGGCGGCGCGAACGGCCACCGGGTCCCGCAGGTCCCCCACGACGCATTCAACCCCGAGGGCTTCCACCTCCGGCGCCGGGCGGCGAACCAGGGCCCGCACGGCGACGCCCCGTCCGAGAAGGAAACGAACCAAGTGAAGGCCCAGAAAACCCTGGCCGCCGGTGACCAGCGCCCGCACCGATCAGCCCCCGCCCAATTCCTTCGCCGCCCAGGGAACCAATTCTTCGCGAATGATTTTCGCGTTGTGCCGGTAATCCACGGGCAAGGCGGGATGAAAAAGAATGTCGCGGACCTCCCCCAGGGCCGGGTGGTTTTTGGCCAGGGCTTTCAATTCGTCGATGAACACCGTTCGCTCCGACCGGTTTCGCGGGGCGGCTCCGGAACGGGGCTCGACGATCAGCACGGGGCGCTGCCGGGGACGGGCGCCGAGGCCGACCAGCGCGGTGCGAAACACCCGGGGATGGACGTTGAAGATCTCCTCGACCGGCACCGAATACAGCACGCCGCCGGCGGTTTCCACCCGGTGGTTTTTGCGCCCGCAGAACCACAGCCGTCCCCGGTCGTCGAAGTATCCGGCGTCGCCCATGCGGTGCCAGACGTCGGACCCCTCGTAAATTTTGGCCCAAATGTTTTCCCGATCGTGGTGGTCGTAGCGCTTCGTGACCACGGGCCCCTTGACCGTGATTTCGCCGATGGCCCCGGGAGGCAAAACCCGGGCGTCGTCCCAATCGGGAATGGGTTCGTCCGAGATGGGGATGATTTTCACGGTGAGCTCCGCAAACGGCCGGCCCACGCAAACGCCCGCGCCGGATTGGGTTCGGGGCCAGGTCTCGGCCAAAATTTCGTCCCCCGACAAGGAGGACACCGGGAGGGCTTCCGTGGCGCCGTAGGGCGTGAAGGTTCGGCCTCCCGGCGGGAGAACCGCGGCAAACTCCCCCAGGAGGGACCCCCGAACCGGGGCGCCGAACATCGTGACGGTTTTCAGCGATTCCAGGCGGCGGCCGTTTTCCCGGCAATAGCGGACCACGGGATCCCAAAACATCGGGGAACCGGCGGCGCTGGTGACGCCGAACCGTTCCACGGCGTCGACAATGTCCCGGGGATTCACCCGGGCGACCCGCGCCGGGTCCACCGGCGGCAACACGCAGGGAATCCCCATGGCCAGGTAATAGAGAGCCATGGTGGGAAACGCGGCGAGGCCCACGCGGTCCCCCGCGTGGAATTCCCGCTCCAGGATTTTGACCTGGGCGTCGAACACCCCGTGGGTGTAATGGACCCCCTTGGGGAGGCCGGTGCTGCCCGTCGTAAAGACGATGGCGGCCAGTTCTTCCCGGCTCACGGCGGCCACGGGAAATTCGGTCCACACGGGATTCCGCAAATCCCAGTGGGTGGGCCCCCCCCACCACCATTTGGCCCCCACCGTGACGGCGTGGGTGATGCCCCCGAAGGATTTGCGCGACAGGGTCCGCAGGGCGTGGACGAGGGGAACGGCGATCAACCCCCGGGGCTGAACGTGCTGCACGCATTTGAGAAGACTCTTCTTTCCCATCCCGGGATCGATCAGCACCAGGATCGCCCCCATTTTGAGAAGCGCCAGGGCCAGGGTCAACAACTCGACGCTGACGGGAACCAGCAACAACACCCGGGTCCCCCGCCCGATGCCGAAGGCCCGAAGGCCCTGAGCGTAACGGTCGCTCTCCTCGTTCAACTCTTTGAAGGTCACCGTGCCGTAATCGACCGGGGAAACGCCCGGTTTGGTCTTGGGGAAAATCAAGGCGCGCCGGTCCGGGTCGGCCCGGGCGACGTCGCGAACGCGGTTGACGAAATTCCAGGAATCCGTCACGGGGCGGGGGCGGCCAGGAATTCCCGCAGGCGGGGCAAAATGAATTCGTGGGCGTCTTCCAGCACGTAATGGCCCGCCCCGGGAAAACGATCCACGACGGCGTTCGGGAACCGCCGCTCCCATTCCGCCAGAATCCGGGCGTTGAAAATGGGGTCCCGGCCGCCCCAGAAAATGCGCGTGGGCAATCGGGCGAGTTGGACCAATCCCGATTCGACGGCCTGGGCGGTGGCGTAACTGGGGTGCCGGGGCGAATCGGGAACGTCCAGGACGAACCGCGCCGTGGCGATCCGGTGGGCGTAGGAGTCGTAGGGGGCCAGGTAGGCCCGTCGAACCTCCGGGGTCAACCCGCCGGGACGGCGGACGGCCACCCGCAGGGCGATGCGCGCGAAGAGATTGAATCGACGGATCAGGAACTCCCCCACCCGGGGAATCCGGCACAACCGCAATCGGAGGGGCAGGTACCCCGCGGGCCAAAAAGCGGCGGTGTTCATCAGGGCCCACCGAACGACGTTGGCGGGGTGGCGCACCGCGTACCCGGCGCCGATGACCCCGCCCCAATCGTGCAGAACCAGGGAAAGGTTTTTCAAGCCCAGAGCGTCGACCAAATATTCCACGTTGGCGATGTGGTTTTCGAGGCGGTACGGATAATCCTGGGGTTTGTCGGAAAGGCCGCACCCGAGGTGGTCCAGAGCGATGACCCGGTGATCGACGCGGAGGTCCTCAATGACCCGTCGGTAGTAAAAGGACCAGGTGGGATTTCCGTGAAGCAGGAGCACGGGGGCGCCCCGGCCTTCGTCAACGTAATGAAGCCGGTGGCCGTTCCGCTCCAGGTAATGGGAAGCGAAGGGGTAAAGGTCCTTCGAAACCGACGGGGGGCGACCCGTCACGGGCGGGGAGGCTCCAACCAGCGGTCCAAGGCGGCGCGGTCCCCGGCGGGGGCGTACGTCGCCGGGTCGACGTCGCCGTCCAGCGGCGCGGCGTGCCGGACGGGGCACCAATACTGTTCCACCCGGCGCACGATTTCCCGGGCCCAGGCCAGGACGCCGTTGGCGTAGCCGCAGTAATTGCAATTGAATCCGTCGAAGGGGGTCAAGGGGGGGACGCGGCCCCGGTCCAAGGCGATGTAGCGGCGGCGGTCCACGGGCGGGATTCCGCAGAGACGGAGAACGGTCGCCTGGCCGAAGCGCGCCAGGAGGTCGACGACGACGAAGGCCGCGGCGTAGGCGTACATGAGAACCCCCGCCGCCAGGATGCGCGTCCACCCCCGCTGGGCGACGCGGGCGCGGAAGATCACCGGAACCGCCGGTCAGTCATAACGGAATTGGAGATAGGCGGTGGTCACGCCGGCGCTGCCGCAGGTCAACAGGAGGTTCATCCCTTTTTTCAGGCGGCCTTCGGCCAGGGCCAGGGACAGCGCCAGGGGGATCGACGCCGACACGGTGTTCCCAAAACGCTCGTGGGTGCGGTACACCATGGACAGGGGCACGTTGAGGGCCTTGGCCACCAGCTTGGTGGAATAGTCGCTGACGTCGTGGCAAAAGTGCAGGTCGTAGATCTGGCCGTTCAGCCGGGGATCTTCCTTGAACTGTTCCGTCAGCTTCGTGATGGCGGCCGTGAGGAGCTCCCGGGACGCCGCGACGAACACCATGTTTTGTTGCGGGGTCCGGGGCGGATAATTGCCCGCGAAATCGTCCCGGTTCGGCAGGGGAATCTGGCAGAGATCGTAGGTGTTTTCCCAATTTTTCATGGAGAAATAGAAATTGTCCCGACGCCCGTCGTCCCGGACGATCGTCGCCGTGGCCGCTTCCCCGATGGTGTGGGCCGCGAACCGGAAATAAAGGTCTTTGGGCCGGCGCAGGGCGTGGTCGCCGCAATACTCTTCGTAATTCAGCTCGGCGTTCATGACCAGGACGGTTTTGTGGGTGCCTTGATTGATGAAACTCTGGGCGATGGACATGCCCCGCACCCAGCTGGCGCAGGCGTCCAAGACGTCGAAACAGGTGGCGTTCGTCAATCCCAGAAGGCTTTTGAACAGATTGGCCGTGGCCGGTTCCAAGACCCCCCGGCCGACGCCGACGTAAATCAGCATGTCGATGTCCCCGGGGGCGAGGCCGGCCTTGTCGAGGGCTTCCCGGGCCGCCCGGCAGGCGATGGCCGACGCGGTTTCGCCCGGGGCCCGGCGATAGCGGTAACGCGTGCCCGAAAGTTTGAAACCTTGTTGAAGTTTTTTCCGGAAGAGCCGGTGAAGGGGCCACCACATCCAATTCCGGCGGCAAAACGCCGCGATCTCTTGGTCGTTATCGACGCGCCGACCGGGAACCGCGTGCGCCACGCTCAGCAGTTTCATGATTTTAAGATCTCCCGAAGAAGAAAGAGCGCCGCGACCGACGGAAAACGGACGCGAGCGCCCTTGAAGTGTTGATCATTGTGCCCTATACTGTTTTGACATGCCAAACCTTTTTTGTCAAGAGGAACCATGGACGCCGCCGTTGTCGCCGAACCGCTGATCGAAGTCACAGAGGTTTCCAAAACTTACCTGGTCGGAACCGAAAAGGTCCACGCCCTTCAAGGGGTGACCCTACGGGTCAACGAAGGCGAATTCCTGGCGCTGGCCGGGCCCTCCGGCAGCGGCAAAACCACCCTGCTCAATCTGCTGGGGCTGGTGGAATCGCCCTCCGCCGGCCGCATCCGTTTGGACGACACGGTGGTCACCGACGTTTCGCCCCGGCGCCTGACGCGCCTGCGGGCCGAACGCCTGGGCTACGTTTTTCAAACGTTCAATCTGTTGCCGGTTCTCACGGTGGCCGAAAACATCGAATACCCCCTCTTTCTCCGGCGCGTGGGACGGCGGGACCGCTGGCGGCGGGTCAACGAAATGGCCCATCGGGTCGGCCTCGGATCGTTTATGGATCACAAGCCGTCCCAATTGAGCGGCGGCCAGCGCCAGCGCGTGGCCATCGCCCGAGCCCTGGTGGGTTCCCCGCGGGTGGTTTTGGCCGACGAGCCCACCGCCAACCTGGACACCCACACCGGGGAAAAAATTTTAACGCTGATGAAGGAATTGAACCGGGAAACCAAGGCCACCTTTATATTTTCCACCCACGATCCGCAAATCATGGCCGCGGCCGATCGGGTGGTCCGTTTGCACGACGGCCGGATCGCGGCGACCTAATGTTCTACTGGACGCTCCCCCTCCGCAACATTTTTCGCCGACCCGGGCGGACCCTGGTGACCCTGGCCGCCATCGCCTTCGGCTCCGTGGCCCTCATTTTCGCGGGCGGTTTCATCGACGATTCCCTGGTCCAGCTTCGGGAAAGCTACATCCGGTCCCAGTTCGGCCACCTCCAGATTTTTCAAAAGGGCTATCTTCGGTACGGGGCCGCCCGGCCCTTCGCCTATCTTCTTAAGAATCACAACCGGGTTATGGACGTGGTGCTCGCCCACCCCGACGTGGACATCGTCACCCCGCGCATCGAATTCGCCGGGCTGATCAGCCGGGGAGAAACGTCGGTGTCCTTCGTGGGGCAGGGCGTCAATCCCCGGGGCGAAAGCAAGATGAACACGATGTTTCGGATCGAAGCCGGCAAGAATTTGCAGGCCAAGGACAAATTCCAGGTGGTCATGGGCCGGGGGCTCGCGGCTTCCCTTTCGGCCAAGCCCGGGGACACGGCCGTGATCGTGGCCAACACCGTTCGCGGGTCGGTCAACGCGCTGGACGTCACGGTCAAAGGGATTTTCTCCACGAGCGCCAAAGCCTTCGACGACCACGTTCTGCGAGTGCCTTTTTCCACCGCCGCGAAGCTGCTGTACACCGGGGAGGTGCAGTCCCTGATTGTTCTCTTGAAAGACACATCGAAAACCCGGTCCGTTCGGCGGGACCTGGAAAAACTCTTTAAGTCCCGGGGGTACGCCACCGAAATTCAGTCCTGGGAAGACTTGGCGGACGTCTACAACAATTCCCGGGATTTCTTGAACCGGCAGATGGGCATCCTCCGATGGATCATCCTCATCGTGTCCGTTCTGAGCGTCGTCAACACGGCGAACATGGCGGTCCTGGAGCGCGTCGGTGAAATCGGCACCATGCGCGCCATGGGGACCAGTCGATGGAAAGTCATGGCCGTGTTCATCATGGAAGGCCTTTTGCTGGGCCTCATGGGCGGGGCCTTGGGGGCCCTGGCCGGCGTCGGGGTCGCGCGATGGGTGTCCCATTTCGGCATTCCCATGCCGCCCCCGCCCGGATCGACCATGGAATGGGTGGCCCACATTCGCCTCGTGCCCCGGGTCTTCGCCCAGGCTTTCGCCATCGCCGTGGGCTCGTCCTTTTTTTCGATCCTTTATCCCAGTTGGAAGGCGTCCCGACTCGAAGTCGCGGAGGCCCTCCGCCACCAGGTGTGACCATGAAAACCGCAACCCGTTGGACTCTCGTTCTCGCAATGTTCGCCGCCCCTCTTTTCGGGCGTTCGGAGGAAATCACCGCCGACCGGGTGGTGGCCCTGGCCGACGCCGTGCGCAACCCCCAGGAGGATTACCAGGTCACCGCGATCGTGAGCGATTTTTCGCCCTCGGCCAAAGAACCGCGGCGGGCGGGGTACCAGATTTGGGTTCGGGGACGGGAGAAATCGGTCGTCCGCACGGCTTTTCCGGCCGTGGAGCGGGGAAAAAGCCTGCTCATGCTCGGTCGGAATCTCTGGATCATCATCCCGGGCACGTCCCAACCCATCCGCGTTTCGTTCCAGCAGCGGCTGATGGGCGAGGTGGCCAACGGCGATCTGTCCCGGGCGAATTTTTCGGGGGATTACAAAGCGGAGTTTTTGGAAATCACCGACGCCTATTATCGGTTGCAGCTGATGGCCAAAAGCGACGATGTCACCTATCACAAAATTCTGTTCTGGGTGGAAAAGAAGAAATACACCCCGATGAAAGCCGAATTCTATTCCATCTCCGGCCGCCACCTCAAAACCGTGACCTACGAAGGGTACAGCCGCCTGGGGGGCCGCCTTCGGCCGACCCGCCACGTGATCGAAAGCGCCACCGTCCGGGGCCAGAAATCGATCATCGATTTTTCGGACATGAAGGTGGGCCCCGTGGACGAAAAATATTTCAACAAGACGTACCTGAGGAAAATGTCCTAAACCGCCGGGGCGCCTCGGTCCCCGGTCACCACGTTCCCTGGGACGACGTTCCGGTCGCGCCGGGCGTCAACAACGGGTCGAGGTGGATGTAATAGCGTTTCGCGTCGTAGGGATCCACGTACACCTCCACGGAACGGCCCACCCATCCGGGCCCGGGATCGACTTCCAGCGGGGCCGATCGAAACAACCGCTCCTGGCCGTCCAAACCGATCGTCGCGCAGACCACCACCAGACCAGTCGTTTTCCCCATTTTCTTGACCGGCTCCAGGGCGCGCACGGTGGCCGTCACTTTGACCCCGCGCTTGGAATCGTAAAGCATCGCCCGGTGGATCCGCTGGTCGAAGGACGGCCCGAAAGTTTCGTCCGACTTCCCGATCATCACGAAGGCCGCGATGCCCGCTCCCAAAAAAACAAACCCGAAAATCGAGAGGACGAGGGGCCCGAGCCAAAATTGGCTGAAATCGGCGATCTGGGCGTTTGACGGATTGTCCGGCATGTACAAAAGTTCCACGGCCGAACCCACTTCGTAGGACGGGGAACTGGACCCCGTGCTCCCCCGGAATTTGTGGGTCGATCCGTCCGACGCCTGAAATTCCACCACCGGGTAATAGGAAAGGGACGCGACCTTTCGGCCGTTCACTTCCGAGACCGAGGTGGATTCTTGCAATTCGATCACGCGCCCCGCGGCCCGTCGACCGTGGGCCGCCAGGGCGTGCCGCTTGAGCCCCCAGGCGATCCCGCCGATAAAAATGCCGAGACCGATGCCGCCAAAGGCCAGTAGAAAAATCCACTTCATTCCTTCCTCCTCGCGGCGCCCCGCCAATGACCGGGGGGGAGCCGATTTTTACCGAGTCGCTTCGGCGGCCGACCCGCCCGTCCGCCGTGTCCTTCCGCCGAACCGGTGAACCATCCGCAGTCCCGCCGCGGAACCCGTCCACAGGGGCTTTATTTCCCAAGCCCCCAGGGGGGTTCGTCCGTGGTGAACCGCGATCCGCCCAAAGGTGTAGCCCATGTAAATCGCCAGGGGGTAGTCGCTGACCCAGTGGACCCCGTTGTTGACCATTTCGTAGGCCAACCCCGTCATCAACGTGTAGCCCAACGGGCGGATCCAGCGGTGTTCCGGGTAATTTTCGGAGATCACGGTGACCGTGACCATGGCGGTGGCCAAATGGCCCGAGGGAAAAGCGTCGTATTTGTTCACGTGCTTGGCGTAATCCTTCTGGTTGGGGAACAGGCGCCACTTTCCGTTTTTGGCGGTGCCGGTGTTGGGGTTTTCCCGGCCGGTCGCGTGTTTAAGCACTTGAACCAGGAATCCGTTGGCGACGATGCCTTCCACCAATTGGCTGGAAGTTTGAAGCGCCCGGGAATCGTCCTTGGCGAGCCCGTAGGCCAGGAAACTTCCCGCGACGGTGAAGTGAGTCATCCCGTCGCCCAGAAAATACAACCCGGTGCCCAGGTCGTAGGGACCGTTGAGGCGGACGACGTAATTGGTGGGCCAAAGTTTGGTTTTAAAAAAGGTCCGCTGAACCCCGTCGTGGGAGACGCCCCATTGGTCGCCCAGTTGATACCCCTTCTCGTAGAGGTACTGGTCCCGGGCCGTCAACCACAACGTGCTGACGGTGACGATCCCCAACAGGGGCCATTGTTCCCGGCGGGAAGACCGGACCCAAAACTCCTTCTGATCGCCGACTTGTCGCTTCAACCAGGTCCAAAGACCCGGCCGGGCGTAGGCGTATCCGTTGGCCACTGCTCCGGCCGGCGGGTTTTCCCCGGCGCGAAGGCGCCCCGCGCCCAGGGGCGACAGAAGGAGGGCCGTTAAAAAACAGCGCCTTAAAACGCCCACGCCCAATAAACTCCCCGACCATCGGTGCGCAGGGCGCCGCCGCGGCCGGCTTTGTCCCATCGGCGGACCGCTTTGCCCGTCGCGATCCCCAGGGCGGCGCCGGCCACCACGTCGCTGGCCCAGTGTTGGTCCTGATACAGGCGCCCGACGGCCACGGCCGTGGCCAGGCCGTAGGCCAGGGAGTCCACGAGCCGGGAATCGTATTCGTCCGCCACCACCGCCGCCAAGGTAAAGACCGTCGTCGTGTGGCCCGAGGGAAACGACGCGTTCTTGGCGGCGGCGCCGTGAAACACGTGGAAAGTGTCGGCGTCGTGGTCCACGTAAGGCCGGCTCCGACCGAAAAGGGTTTTCAGTCCGATGACCGCCGTCCCGCTGAGCAACAGGGCGCCGGCCCCGCTGCGACCGACCCGCTCCAACCGTTCGTTGCGTCCCCACCGCCCGCCGCCGTAGAGAACCCCGGAGAGGACCAGGGGCACCTGGGTCTGGCCCAGCAATTCCATGACCGTGCCCTTCCGGGCGTAGTCCCCGTGGTCGAGGGTTTTGGCGATAAAATGTTCGGAGCGAATGTCTTTTTGAATCGTTCGATCGAGCGTGAGCCCGACCAAGGTCAGCCCCGTGCCCCAGAGGACGACGGAGCGAAGGGATTCGGATTTCATTGATTTGTCGGACGACGACGCCCAACTTGGGCCCGCGTGGACGCTTAAAAGGACCGCCCACAGGACCCGGCTCGCTTTTTTCAAAGGGAACTCTCCTGGGAGATTGTTGTTGGATGATACAATGAGGCCCCCATGCTTGACGAGACCTCGCTAATTCAAAAGAGCCGATCCGGCGATCGGAAAGCCTTCGACGGATTGCTTCGCCTCTACCAGGACCGGCTTGTTCGACTGGCCCAGAAAGTCTGCGCCCAGGCGCCCGCCGAGGCCGACGACGTCGTGCAGGACACTCTTCTGGTCGCTCTTAAAAAAGTCAAGGATTTCCGGGGGGATTCTTCTCTCGGGACCTGGCTGTTCCGCGTCGCGTCCAATCTTTGCTGGATGCGCCTACGAAAAAAGCGTCGCCGCGCCACCGATCCCCTGCCGGAGGGGCCCGAGGGCGAAAGCCGGTCCCGGGGACCCTGGGCCTCCACGGACCCTCTCGACGACCCCGCGGCGCGGGCCCGACGGAACGAACTGCGGCGCGCGGTGGGCCGGGCCCTGATGGAACTCCCGGCGGATGAACGGGCGGTGGTGGTTTTAAGCGATGTCCGGGAAATGAAGAACGAAGAGATCGCCGGTCGCTTGGGGCTGACCGTGGCCGCCGTCAAAAGCCGGTTGCACCGCGGTCGCCGCCGGCTTCGAACCCATTTCGAAAAGAAGTGACCGGCGCGCCGAAAGGAGGAATCCTTTGGCGCGCGCCGGTCATCCAAAAGAATAGAGCCAATGGCTTTCGGGGGGGAATCCCCCCCCACTTCAAGGAGGAACCAATGATTAAATGCAACGTGGGTGGTCCGGATCGGGTGTTTCGCGTGGTGGTGGGGGTGGGCCTGATCGCCTTCGCCTTGATCGCCAAAAACCCCTGGGGGTGGATTGGTTTGCTCCCCCTCCTCACGGGCCTTTTTAAATTTTGCCCCGCCTACACCGTCTGTAAAATCAGCACGAACAAGCAAACACCGCAATAATTTCGCCGAGTCCCCGGGGCGGTTCTTTCGCCCGAGGGGACTTGCGGAATTAACTGGTCATATGTATAATTATACAAACGGATAATTAACAAATGACGCGTCCCTCCAACGATCTGGATCAGCGCCTCTTGGCCGCCGGGCGAACCCTGCTGGACGAGCGGGGGTTCGGCGGCCTGTCCGTTCGCGCCGCCGCCCGTCGGGCCCGGGTGAATCCGGGCATGTTCCATTACCACTTCAAGACCATGCGGGCCTTCAAGCGGCAGCTGCTCCAGTCCCTTTACGAAGAGTTCTTCCGGGATTTCTCCCTCCGCCAGGCGGAAGCGCGGGGAGAAGGCCGGGATCGCTTGATCAAAGCGCTCGGCTATCTGGGCCGATTCGTCCGGGACCACCGCCAATTGGGTCTTTCCTTGCTGGAAGAAGCGGTCCGGGGCGACCCCGAGGTGTTGGATTTTCTAAAGGCGAATTTTGGCCGCCATTTGGCCATCCTCCGGGGACTGGTGGACGAATTGAAAAGCGGGAGCGGGTGGGGCGATTGGCCCCCGGCCGCCGTGATGTCCTTCCTGATGTCGTCGGTGGGCCTTCCCAGTTTGTTTGTGGCCGGCCTGCGGCGCGCCGGGGCCAAACGCCCCTACGGCGAACCGCTGGAACGCGTGGAGGAGGCCGTGTTGACCGACGCCGCCATTGATCGCCGGGCCCGGGCCGCGGTGCGCGGGCTGGACCGCTCGTGAATCGTCGGAAAGCGGTGTGGGCCGCGCTCCTCTGGGCGCCGACGCTTTTGCGGGCCCAGGACCTGACCCTTCCCCTGGCCGAAGCCGAGGCCTCGGCGGTGGCGGGATCGCCGCAGTTGGCCGCCCAGGCCGATCTTGAAACGGCCGCCGAATCCCGGGCCCGGGCCCAAAACGGGCGGCGGGCGCCCGCCCTTTCCGTGGACGGCTCTTTTCGCTATTTTTCCGAAATCCCCGCCTTCCGTCCAACGCCCCTGGCCCCGCCGATCGAGATGGGCGACCATCGGAACTATTCTCTGGGGCCCACCCTCGCCTGGACGGCCTGGGATTCCGGGGCCCTGCGGTCGTCGGTCCAAAGCTTTTCGGCCCTCGCGGCCGCCCGAACCAACGACCGGGTCGGCGCGGAGCGCCGGCTTCGGTTATCGGTCCGGTTGACTTATTTTCAAGTTCGGGGATCCCTGGAACGATTGCGCCTGGTGGCCGATGCCCTGCGGCTGGCCCAGGCTCAACACGCCGACATCGATCTTCGACGCCGGGCCGGCGCCGCCAGCCGGGAAGACGCGCTCAAAGCCCACGGCGAGGTTTTGGCCCGACGGCGGACCCTGCGCGAGGCCCAAACGGAGTTGGCCGGGGACCTGCGGGATCTCCAGACCCTCGCGAACCCATCGGCCAACACCGATTTAACCCGGCCCTGGCCCCGGGGCGTCGACCGGCCGGCGGACGTTCCCGTTCCCTCAATCACCGTCGCTCTGGACGACGAAGCCGCGTTGTTCGCGCGCTTCGAGCCGGCCATCGACTTGGCTTTTGACGCCCGGCACCCGGACTTGGAATCTCTGGCCGACCAGGCCCGGGCCGCCGATCGCGCCGCCGCCGGCCTCCGCGCCGGTCACGGTCCCGCGGTGGTCCTTTCCGCCCGCAGCAGCCGGGATTATCCGAACGGGCCCGTGCACGAAACGATCACCCAAAACAGCGCCGGCGCCAACCTCCGGTGGTCCCTGTTTGAAGGGGGCCGAGCGGTTCGGGAGGCCGAGGAGCAGGCCTCCCTGGCCCGGGCCGCCCGGGACCGCCGCCGACAAACGGAGAACGATCTTCGGCGGGAATGGGCCAAGGCCCGGGACCGCTGGACCGGGGCCCGGGAGGAGACCGAATTAAACCGCGCCGCCGTTCAGGAACGGACCGAACTGGCCCGGCTGACGTACGACGCTTACCGGGCCGGCCGGACCCCCTTTCTGGAAGTGCAAAGCGCCAACCTTCAACTGCTCGACGCCCAAACCGCTCTGGCCCGCTCCCGGCTCGCGGAATTGACGCAATTGGCGGTCTTGGAATCCCTCTCCTCGAAAGGATCGGTGTCCCCATGAGAAAAAAAATAGTTCCGTTTCTGGCGGCGGCCCTGGTGCTCGGCGCGGGAATCGCGCGTTGGGGATGCCGCCGGCCGTTCCGCTACGCCGGCACGCTGGAAGTCACGGAGGTGGGGTTGTCGCCCCGGGTGGCGGGGCCGATCCGCGAAGTCGCCGTCCGGGAGGGCGACGCGGTGAAAAAGGATCAAATCGTCGTCCGATTGGACGGGGACGACCTCCGATTGGCCGCCGATTTGGCGGACCGGGATTTCCGCCGGGGCGTGACTTTGAATAAAAACGGGTCCCTGCCCGACGAAGCCCTGGACCGCCTGCGGTTTAAGCGCGACGACACGGCCCTCCGCCTTTCCTGGTGCGATCTCCGATCGCCCCTGGACGGGGTCGTCCTCCATCGACACCGGGAACCGGGGGAGTGGGTGGCCCCCGCCCAAAACCTGCTCACCCTCGCCGACGGGGCGCACCCCTACGCCTATTTTTACGTGGCCGCGCCGGTCATGGCGCGGTTGTCGGTGGGGCAGAAAGTCGCCGCCACGCTTCCGGAGTTGGGCGACCGGCCCGCGAACGGGGTCATTGTTTACGTCCGAGGCGAAGCCGAATTCACGCCGAAAAACGTTCAAACCCGCACCGAACGGGAACGCCTGGTCTTCGGCGTGAAAGTCGCCTTCGACAACGCCGACGGCGCCCTCAAGCCCGGCATGACGGTCGAAACGGCGTTCTAACGCGACGGCGCGGGCCCCCGCGCCCCCCATGCCCCTCGCCCTTCACGCCACCGACCTCCGCAAACGCCTGGGCCCCCACGCGGCCCTGGACGGCGTCACCGTCGATTTCACGGCCGGGGGTCTTCACGGCTTGATCGGTTCCGACGGCGCGGGGAAGACGACCCTGCTTCGCACCCTCGTCGGCCTCCTGCGTCCCGATGCGGGCGCGGTTCAATACCGGGACGGCGCCCGCTCCCTTTCCCTGGAGGAGGCCCGGCCCGGCCTGGCCTACATGCCCCAACAGCAGAGCCTCTACGGAGACCTTTCCATCTCCGAACATCTGGATTTTTTTCGGGATCTTTACGGAATTCCCCCGTCGATTTATCGCGACCGCCGGGCGCGCCTCCTCGGACTGACGCGCTTGGACAAATTCCAGGACCGGCCGGCCGGCAAGCTCTCGGGCGGGATGTACAAGAAATTGGGCCTCATGTGCGCCCT
>Ga0268298_10001529_pt1 | contig 27078 bp, 25 predicted proteins | sample WWTPWeurt_MetaG_FD_194462 | JGI IMG/M metagenome (GOLD analysis project Ga0268298, IMG submission 194462) | Activated sludge microbial communities from WWTP in Nijmegen, Gelderland, Netherland - WWTP Weurt | ecosystem: Engineered > WWTP > Aerobic digester > Activated sludge | place...
TTTCTTGCCTTTCGGAAATTTGGCCGCCATCACGCGTTGACTGGCCATGAACGCAATTTAGTTGATACCCCGTAGGGTATTTATGATCTGGATCAACATAAGTGAAGCCAAAGATTTGCAGAATGGCGTCGAGGGTAAACCCCAGCAGTTGGGACATACGACGAAAGGTTGCAAATGACCTCCAGACTGAATCGATGGGCGCGCATGGCATGGATGGCGAGTTGTCTCGGCCTGGCAGCCATGGGCGTGACGCAGGCCGAAGAGGCCAAGCCGGTGAATCTCAAGACCACGGCCGATCACTCCAAATTCAAGGAGTTGCAGCGCGAGTTCAAGTCCGGCCCCGAGCTGACCAAGGCCTGCCTGAGCTGCCACACCGAGGCGGCCGGCCAGATCCACCGCACCAAGCACTGGAAGTGGGAATACAAGAACCCGGTCACCAACCAGTTGCTGGGCAAGAAGAACGTCGTCAACAACTTCTGCATCTCGATCGCCTCCAACGAAGCCGCCTGCAACAGCTGTCACGTCGGCTACGGGTGGAAAGACGCATCGTTTGACTTCAAGTCCGAAGAGAACGTGGACTGCGTGGTGTGTCACGACACCACGGGCAACTACCGCAAACCGTCCGGGCTGGCCGGCAACGTGGTCACCCAGGACATGGAGTTTCCGCCCGGCTCGGGCAAGATTCTGAAGGCGATCGACTTGTCCAAGATTGCCCAGAAGGTCGGCAAGTCCAGCCGCGACACCTGCGGCGCCTGCCACTTCAACGGCGGCGGCGGCGACGGCGTCAAACACGGCGACATGGACAGCTCGCTGGCCGCGCCGGAAAAGGCCGTCGATGTGCACATGGACGCCTCCGGCCTGGACTTCACCTGCGCCACCTGCCACAAGACCTCCAGCCATGACGTGGCCGGCAGCCGCTACACCCCGACAGCCAAGGACGCCAAGGGTGCACACATGCGCGGCGCCAGCAACGACGGCAACCCCGCCACTTGCGTCTCCTGCCACGGCAACGGCCCGCACAAGAAGGAGGCTGTGCTGAACCGCCACACCGCGAAGCTGGCCTGTCAGACTTGCCACATCCCCGAATTTGCACGCGGCGGCATTGCCACCAAGATGAGCTGGGACTGGTCCACCGCCGGTCAACGCGATGCCAACGGCAGGCACATCGAAAAGAAAGACGCCAAGGGCCGCCTCATCTACGAATCGCGCAAAGGCGACTTCGTTCTGGCCGAAAACGTCAAGCCCACCTATGTGTGGTTCAACGGCCAGGTCAACTACACGCTGTTGACCGACAAGATCGATGCCACCCAACCCGTCACCCGCATCAACACGCTGGGCGGCAGCCCCAATGACGGGAAATCCATGATCTGGCCGATCAAGCGCTTTGGTGGCAAGCAGCCCTATGACACGGTCAACAAGACCCTGATCACGCCGCACACCGCGGGCAACGACGACACCGGCTACTGGAAGAACCTGGAGTGGAACAAGGCGATCGAGGCCGGCATGAAGGTCTCCGGCACGCCCTACTCCGGCAAGTTCGACTTCATCAAGACCCAGATGGACTGGCCCATCACCCACATGGTGGCGCCCAAGGACAAGGCCTTGGCCTGCGCGGAATGCCACACCCCAGGCGGCCGTCTGGAAGGGCTTGACGGCATCTACATGCCCGGCGCCAGCGCCAACCCCCTCGTCAACAAGCTGGGCTGGGGCCTGGTACTGCTGACCCTGCTGGGCGTCACCGGACACGGCCTGATGCGCGTGGTATCCCGCGGCAAGAAATAAGGAGCAACAAAATGACTGAACGTGTCTATCTGTTCAAGGGCTTCGAACGCTTCTGGCACTGGTCCCAGGCGTCCCTGATCATCTTTCTCCTGGTGAGCGGCTTCGAGATCCACGGCACTTACCGTCTTTTCGGCTTCGAAAAGGCCGTGAACTACCACACCATCGCGGCCTGGTCGCTGGTGGGCCTGTGGATCTTCGCGATCTTCTGGCATGTGACCACGGGCGAGTGGCGCCAGTACATCCCCACGACCCAGAAGGTGCTCGCGATCGCCAACTATTACTCGTCGGGCATCTTCAAGGGCGAGCCGCATCCGTTCAAGCCGACGTCCCTGCAGAAGCACAACCCGCTGCAACGCCTGACCTATCTGGCGGTTCTGACCCTGCTCAGCCCCTTGATCTGGATCAGCGGCTGGCTGTACCTGTTCTACGGCGACTGGGCCGCCTGGGGCCTCGGCGGGCTGAAGCTGGAATGGGTCGCCACGGCGCACACCCTGGGCGCCTTCCTGATGCTGGCCTTTCTGATCTCCCATATCTACCTGGCGACCACCGGGCACAAATGGAACTCGCAACTCAAGGCCATGGTCACCGGCTGGGAAGAGCTCAGCTGATCCAAGCCCCCAGCACCCTTCATTCAATTACTTAGGAGCCATCATGAAATCCTCGAAATTCCTCCCCGTCGCCGCCCTGATCGCCTTGATGGGCGCTTCCTTCGCCGCGCAGGCCTATGACGCTGACTGGAAGCGCGGTCGTATTTACTACCGCAGCGTCTGCACCTCGTGCCATACGGCGGCACCGATCGGTGCCATCAACCCCAGCACCAAGACCAAGGCGGACTGGTCTTCCTACTTGATGCTGGACAAGCACGCCAAGGGCAAGGACACGGTCAACAAGTACTACACCAAGGAATTCCGGGCCAGTATCAAGGCCACCAACAAGACGGCCGAGAAGTTTGCCGACGTGCCCGACAAGGAACTGGCCGAGGACGTCAAGGCCTTCCTGCTCAAGGGCGCCAAGGACGGCGATTCACCCGCCACCTGCAGCTGATCCCCAGCCGGCACGCACCGCGAGAACCACCGCGGCGTGCCACAGCGCCCCTTCTGGGGCGCCCAGAACCATTTGACAAAGGACTCATCATGAAAACCAGACATCTCCCTCTTGTGGCCGCTCTGTTGTCGGCCTTCGCACTTGCCCAGGTACAGGCCCAGACCGCGACGCCTGCTGCCGCGCCCGCATCGGCTGCGGCCGTGGCGTATTCGCCGGCCAATCCCGGACCCGGCTGGTACAAACATCTGGTCAACCTTGCCTTCGTGAAGAAGCAGGCCGCCATTCCCAAGATCGACGGCGTGATGCTGATCGACTCCCGCCCCACCGCACGCAAGTACGACATCGGCCACATTCCGACGGCTGTGAACATCCCGGACACCAGCTTCGACAAGCTCGCGCCGACGATGCTGCCGAAGGACAAAGCCATGCTGCTGGTGTTCTATTGCGAGGGCTATGACTGCATCCTGAGTCACAGCTCCGCGGCCAAGGCTGAGGCGCTGGGCTACACCAATGTGCGCGTCTTTGCGGAAGGTTTTCCGGGATGGGTGGCGGGTGGCAACCTGCCCGCGGTCAGCGTGGCCTACATCAAGAAGCTGATCGACGAGAAGGCGCCCATGACGTTGATCGACGCGCGCCCGAAGGCGCGCAAGTACGATCTGGGCTACATCCCCACGGCGATCAACATCCCGGACTCCCAGTTCGATTCCCTCGCCCCCAAGATGTTGCCGGCTGACAAGGCGGCCCCCTTGTATTTCTACTGCGACGGTCTGGCTTGCGTGCTGAGCAACGACTCGGCGCTGAAGGCGGTCAAGCTGGGCTACACCAATGTCAAGGTCGTGCCCGAGGGCTACCCGGCCTGGGTCAAGGCCTATGGGCCGGGCCCGACCGCAGCCGCCGGAGCGGCGCCAGCAGCTGCCAAGGCGCCCGCGATCGAGGCCGGAAAAGAAGCCGGATCGATCGCCGTGGCCTCCTTCGAGCGCATCTTCAAGGAGGCCCCGGACAGCGTCTTCCTGATCGATGTGCGTGATCCGAAGGAATTCGACAATGGCACCTTCAAGGGCGCCATCAACATGCCACTCAGCACCCTGGAAAAGAACCTGGACAAGCTGCCCACCGGCAAGCCCATCATCTTCTTCTGCGGCGCGGGTGCCCGCAGCGGCGAAGCGCATGACCTGGTGAAGCTCCACAAACCCGAGATGAAGACCGTGTTCCTGGACGCGGACATCAAGTGGACCAAGGATGGCGCCTACACGATCAAGGGCAAATAAGCAGGAACAACACCATGAAACGCAATTCAATCATTCTTTCCGCGCTGCTTGCCTGTTCGCTGTCCAGCATCGCCCAGAGCCAGACCGAAACCTTCTTCAGCGTCACCAGTGCCGACAACCAGGCCCAGGGCATGGCGATGGTACTGGCCACACAGATGGCCGAACAGAAGGCTGCCGTGCGCATCCTGCTGTGCGGCCCGGCCGGCCAGCTGGCGTTGAAGGCATATGAGCCGCCCGCGCTCAAGCCGCGCAATGTCACGCCCAAGCAGATGATGGCCGGCCTGATCAAGGGTGGCGCCACCGTGGAGGTCTGCGCGCTGTTCCTGCCGAACGCCGACAAAGTTCCGGCCGATCTGATCGAAGGTGTCTCGGTCGCCAAGCCTCCAGAGGTCGCTGCCTACATGGTCAAATCTGGCGTGCGCGCATTCGGTTTCTGAGGTTGTGACCGCCCCGGCACTGTGTCGGGGTGAAGTGGGTATGTCGCAGTGCCGGTACCTGCGGAGTCCGCGTACCATCGCGTCATGGACATTCGGACCCTGCTCGACTGCCTCGCCGATCTCGACCGTGACATGCTGCAGCGCGACGCTGCGGTGCGGGTGCTGCTGCTGGGCGCGCTGGCTGGCGAGCATGTGCTGCTGATCGGCCCGCCGGGAACTGCCAAAAGTGAGCTGGCGCGGCGGCTGCACCGGGTGTTTGCCGGCGCGCGCTATTTCGAGCGGCTGCTGACGCGCTTTTCCGTGCCTGAGGAACTGTTCGGCCCGCTCTCGCTCAGGGCGCTGGAGGACGACCGATACGAACGTCTCACCGACGGCTTCCTGCCCACGGCGCAGGTGGCTTTCCTGGACGAAGTGTTCAAGGCCAATTCGGCCATCCTCAACGCCCTGCTGACGCTGCTCAACGAGCGCGAGTTCGACAACGGCAGCGGCCGGGTGGTGGTGCCATTGATCAGCGTGGTGGGCGCCACCAACGAGGTGCCCGACGACGAGGCACTGCAGGCCTTCTACGACCGTTTTGCGCTGCGCGTGCCGGTGGAGCCGGTTGACGATGCGCACTTTGCCGCCTTGCTGCAACTGCCGGCCGAGCTGCCGCAGCCGTGCCCACGCCTGGAGGCCCAGGCGCTGGAGGGCCTGCGCACGCGCGCCGCCGCGCTGCCGCTGCCGCAGTCCGTGCTCGAGCAGCTGGTGGAGGCGCGCGCGCTGTGTGCGGCGCAGCAGATCACCGTGTCGGACCGTCGCTGGCGCAAGCTGGCCGCCCTGTTGCAGGTGCAGGCGGCCAGCCGGCTGGCCGCAGACGATGCCGATGCAACCGTCAGCCCGTGGGACCTGTGGGTGCTGCCCTACGTGCTGGCGGCGCGCCCGGCGCAAGTGCCCATGTTGCGCGACTGGTTCCTGGCCGGGGTCGGTCAGGCGGTGCCGGTGGATGTGCTTTGGCTTGTCCGCGCCACCGAGGCGTTCGAGAAACAGTTGGAAATCGAAACCTCCGCACCCGCCAGCTCGGACGACGAGGGTGCGGGCAAGCTGGCACTGGCGCGTGCAATCGCGGGGCCGGGCGCGCACAACGTCGGGCAGGGGCTGGTGCGCATGGTGGCCGACCAGGCGCGCAAGCGCTACAGCGGCTTGCATCTGGCCGCGCGCGGGGCGCAGGTGCAGGAGGTGCTTGATCGGGCGGTTGCTGCTCTTCAGGCCGTGCAGGCAACGGCTGAAGCCATGCGGACGCAGGCTCATGCGCATGCGTGGCTGCCGCCCACCTGGCGCGATGCCATCGAAGCTGTGCATCGTGACAACGTGCGCACGCTCGCGCAATTGCGGGCGCGGCTGCAAGGCGTGGCCGAGGGATTCGCCGAGCTGCCGGTGGATCCTGCGCTGGCTGCCGTGGAGCCGGCCGCGGTCCAGATCCTGGCCTGAACCTCGCGTGACGATGTCCGCCGTGCCGCCAATGCCTTTCGGCGCAACCGTTGCGGACGCGGCGGCCTTCAACGCCCCGTTTCACATGCTGGCGCCATTGCCGCGTGAGCTATGGCTGCCGGCCATCGTCTGCAGCAGTGGCGCCACCGCGGGGCGGCTCGACGCCTTGGCGCATTGGCGTGACGCGCTGCTGGGCGGGGCCTTGCCGGACGCGGTGCATGCGCTGGGTGAGCAGGCGGCCGGAGCAGCGCTGCGCCAGGTCATTGGCGAGCTGGCGCTGACCGCGCTCACCCACGGCAGCGAGCCGCTTGCGTTGCAGGTGCTGCGCACGGCGCTGTGGCACCTCGACACGCTGGTGGACCACCCCGCCGGGCAGTCCCGCGCCGAGGCGATCGCCGCCATGGCGCAGGCCTTTCGCGAGGAGTGGACGGTAGAGCGCCAGGGCTGGGAAGAGGTGCTGGCGCTGCTGCAGACGCTGGGTGACCTGGCGCGCCTGCGCTGGGACGAGCTGAAGGGGCGCCTGAACAGCCGCGAATGGCGCGAGGCGCAACGCATCGGCGAGGTGCTGGCCGCGCTGCCCCAGCTGGCGGCATTCATCGAGCGGGTCGGCCGCGCGCAGCGCCGTGACGACCTGCCGCCGCGCCAGAACGACACGCCGCGAGCGGCGCCACCACGCCCGTTGGCCGTGAAGGCCATCGAGATCCGGCTGGTGGACCAGCCCGGCGCGGTGCGTGGCATCAAGCGCTCGGGACTGATCAGCCGCATGCTGGCCAGCGAGGCGGCGCTGATCCGCCACCCGGTGTTGCACCGCCTGTGGCGCGCGCGCCTGGCCGAGTCACAGCTGCTGAGCTACGAGGATGAGGCGGTGCTCACGCAGTGGGTGGTCTGCCCCGATGAACGCCGAGCGCTGGCGGCAGCCCCGGAGCCGGCGCCGCGGGGCCAGGGGCCGATGATCGTGTGCCTGGATACGTCGGGCTCGATGCGTGGCGCGCCGGAGAACGTGGCCAAGGCTTGCGTGCTGCAGGTTCTGCGAACGGCGCACCAGGCCCGGCGCGGCTGCCGCCTGCTGGCCTTTGGTGGCCCGGATGAAGTCGTCGAGCGGGACCTGGCACCGGATGTGCAGGGGCTGGAGGCGCTGCTGGCCGTCATGGGCCAGAGCTTCGACGGCGGCACGGATGTGCAGACCCCGCTGGAGCGCGCGATTGCACTGGTGCACACGCAGGCCTGGGCGCTGGCCGACATCCTGATCGTGAGCGATGGCGAATTCGGGGTGACACCGGCCACGCTGGCGGCACTGCGGGCGTGCAAGGCTGACCTCGGGCTACGTGTGCACGGCATCCTGATCGGCGACCGCGAGACCATCGGCCTGCTGGAGGTCTGCGACGCGATCCACTGGGTGCGCGACTGGCGCCGCTACGCCAGCGATGCGCGCGCCGCGTATGCCGACGGCTTTTCGCCGGTGAGCAACCGCAGCATTACGGCGCAGTTTTTCCCGAACGCAATCCGGCGCTGAAGCAGGTGGCCGCGCCGCCGACCCCGATCAAGGCCGGTCGGAGAGGGTGGCCAGCGCATCGGCCAGCAGCGCCAGCCTCAGTGCGCCCTTGCGTTGGCGCCCGCGCACGGTGCGCCGGCGCATCGGCGTGCTCAGCCAGGCCAGGCGAGCGACCCAGGGGCGCGCCCGCAGCAGGGTCGCGCGCACGCGCACGTCGGGATTTTCTTCCAGACACAGGGCCAGCAGCCGCGGCAGCAGTCGGCGGGATTCGGCCTCGTCCACGGCCCCCGCCAGCGAGACCGAGTTCAGGAACAGGATGATGTCCAGCGCCTGGACCACCGGCAGCGGCACCAACTCGCCGAAGTCTTCCTCGAAGTCGATGCGCCAGGTGGCGCCGTCGTGGCGCGTCAGGTTCTTGATCTGCGACGCGCCGTGCCATTGGCCGGCGCGATGGAAGGCGCCGAGGTCGCGGGCTTCGTTCTCCATCTCTATGCGGCACGTGTCCGCTGTCCAGTCTTCCAGCAGGTTGGCGACGGTATTGCCGCAATGCTCCAGCAACAGGTAGTCCGGGCCTTCGTGCACCAGGTGCGGCACGCGCTGGCCGGCCTGCTCCAGCGCGCGCAAGCGGCGCGCCTCGAAGCCGACACCGGTGGCCGCGTCCGCCAGCCGAAGCGTCTGCATCGGCAGCGACTGGCCGGTGATCCCTTTCACCAGCCAGCGCACGGCCACGGCTTGCAGCCGGGAGCGGGGCTGGGGCGCCACGCGCTTGGCCACGTAGCGTCGCCCCGCGTGCGCGAGGATCACGACGCGGTCGGTGCTGGCGGCCAGGGCAGCGGCTGCGGCGTCGATGAGGGGGGTGTTCGGGGGTTCGATCACGGGGTCTGTTTCGGTGGGGGCCGGGGCAGAGGCAGCGGATTCTGGGGGCTGATGCCGCGCCCGGCGGGCCGCGTTGATTATCCATGCCCAGTCGTCGCGTTCCCCCGCTGTCAGGGAGCCATCGGCGCGATCGTTTACCATCCGCAGCATCGTTTCGGGCGTCCAGCAGAGGTGCGGCGCCGGGCACGCGATCCCCACCCTCGCTTCATTTCATGCCTCTTCCGGACAGCCGCTGGCAGTCACTCCCCGACCGGACCCATTCCATCGCCTGGCTGATCGCCGGTTTCACCGTGCTGCGCCTGCTGCTGGCCGCGACCGCCCCGCTGCTGCCCCAGGAGGCGTATTACTGGAGCTGGAGCCGGCACCTGGACTGGTCGTATTTCGACCATCCCCCGCTGGCCACCTACAGCATGGTGCTGACCACCGCGCTGTTCGGCCAGTCGATCTTCGGCATCAAGTCTGCCGCGGTGTTGTGGGCGCTCGGCTGGAACCTGCTCTGGGTGCGCCTGATCCTGGACATGTATGGCGACCGCCGGCTGGCCTTCTGGAGTATCGCGGCGCTGAACCTGACCTTCGTCTACGAGGCCTTCGGGCTCGGGCCGACGCCCGACAGCCCGCTGATCTTCGCCTGGACCGGCGCGATCTGGGCGGTCTGGCGCCTGAGCCAGAGCGGCGACGGACGCTGGTGGTTCGCCGCCGGCGGCTTCATCGGGCTGTCCATGCTGGGCAAGTATTCCGGCGTGCTGCTGGGGCCGGTGGTGCTGCTGTACCTGCTGACCTCGCCGCGCCAGCGGCACTGGTTCGGCAAGCCGCAACCCTACCTGGCGGGCGGGGTGGCGATCGCGGTGTTCGCGCCGGTGCTGATCTGGAACGCCCAGCACGACTGGGTTTCCCTGGCCTTCCAGAGCAGCCGCCGTGTCGGCGAGATGGGCGGTTTCAAGCCGCGCTATTTCCTGATGCTGGTGGCCACGCAGTTCCTGTTGCTCACGCCTTACCTGTTCGTGGTGGCGATCGGCGCGCTGATTCGCGGCGCGCGCGGCGGATTGGGCGCATCGGTGGACGACCGCACGCGGCTGCTGCTGCTCAGTGGCGCGGTGCCGATTCTGGTGTTCACCCTGGTCAGCTTCCGTTCGATTGCCAAGATCAACTGGCTGGCGCCGGCCTACTGGTCGCTGATGATCCTGGGCGTGCAATATGTGCTGACGCGGGAAGGCGGTTTGCGGCGCCTGCTGCGCGGGCTGGCGTCCTCCGCCATCCTGCTGCTGGCGGCCGGCCTGGTGTTCTGGATTCCCAACCTGCCGGTTCCGGGCGACATGAACAGCTGGAGCGGCTGGCAGGAGGCCGCAACGCGGGTCGCAAAGGCTGAAGCCAGCTTGCGTGCCGAGGGCCGCGAGACCTTCGTGTTCGGCCCGAACTACAAGATCAGCTCACTGATGCGCTACTACCTGCCTGGCCAGCCGCGCACCTACGCGCACGACATCTACGGCGACAAGGCGCTGCAGTTCGATTACTTCCCGCTGGATCGCGACCTGCGCGGCGCCACCGGCATCCTGGTGGTGTCGGACCAGGACGCGGGCGACCTGGACCTGGAGCGCCTGAAACCCTGGTTCGATTCGGTGGAGCGCATCGACACGGTGGAGGCGCGCGCCTTTGGCAAGGTCACCCGGCGGGTGGACATCTATCGCTGCACCAACTACAAAGGCCATCCGCGACACAATCGGGTACGGGCAGCCACAGGCGGGCCGGACCCGCAGACAAGGTAAAAAACAATGCCACAACTTTCCGTCATCGTGCCGACCTTCAACGAGCTCGGCAATGTCGTCGAGCTGCGCAACCGCGTGGCTGAGGCGCTCACCGGCATCGACTGGGAGATGATCTTTGTGGATGACAACTCGCCCGACGGCACCGCTCAGGCCGTGCGCGAAATGGCGCAGGCGGACCGGCGTGTGCGCTGCATCCAGCGCATCGGCCGCCGCGGGCTCTCCACCGCCTGCATCGAGGGCATGCTGGCCTCATCCGCGCCCATCGTCGCCGTGATCGACGCCGACCTGCAGCATGACGAACGCCTGCTGCCCAAAATGTTCGAGCTGATCCAGGGCGGCGATCTGGACGTGGTGGTCGGCAGCCGCTACGTGGAGAGCGGCGGCATCGGCAACTGGGATTCATCGCGCGCGGCCTTCAGCCGCTGGGCCACGCAGCTCAGCCGCGTGGTGCTCAAGGCCGACCTGAAAGACCCGATGAGCGGCTTCTTCATGATCCGCCACGAGGCCGCCCTGGCCTGCATCAAGGCCGGCATGTCCGGCGTCGGCTTCAAGATCCTGCTGGATCTGTTCGCCACGTCGCCCACGCCGCTGCGCCACCGCGAGCTGCCCTACGAGTTCCGCAACCGCGTCGCCGGCGAAAGCAAGCTGGACACCAACGTGGCCTGGGAATACTTCATCATGCTGCTGGACAAGTTCACCGGCGGCGTGGTGCCCATCCGCTTCATCGCGTTCTCATTGGTGGGCGGCCTGGGCCTGGTGGTGCACCTGATCGTGCTGGCCGGAATGTTCAAGGGCATGGGCACGTCTTTTCTGTGGGCCCAGAGCGGCGCCACGCTGGTGGCCATGACCAGCAATTACGTGATGAACAACGTACTGACCTACCGCGACATGCGTCTGCGCGGCTGGAGCTTCGTGCGGGGCTGGCTGTCGTTCGTGGTGGCCTGCAGCGTCGGGGCGCTGGCCAACGTCGGCATCGCCGACTACCTGTTCCACAAAGACAGCTTCTGGATCACCTCGGCGATTGCCGGCGTGCTGGTGGGGGCGGTGTGGAACTACGCCGTGACCGCGGTCTACACCTGGAAGACGCCCAAGGCCGGCTGAGGATCCCCGCCGGCGCTCGGCTCGCTACTGCCAGCCCGGCTGCTTGCGTAACACGAACGCTCGCTCGATGCGCGTGGCGGTATCGGTCCAGGTGCCACGGATTTCCTTGCCGCAGGCCTGATCCGCAAAGCTGCCGCTCCAGGTGGCGCTGATGGCGCGGCCGTCGATGGACTCCTCCAGGGTGAAGGCGCCGTTGTCCACGTCGCCGGCCACCAGGGCCTGCGCCGGGCTCTGGCCGGCCGGGCGCCGAATCGTGCCGCGCAAGCCATCGGGGTGGTCCTCGCTGCGGCCCAGCGTCAGCGTCGCGGCTTCGCTCACGCCGTCCCAGCGCGCCTGCCAGGCGCCGTACAGGTGCAAGGCGGTGACATCCAAGGCCTGCGGACACGCCACCGGGACCGTTTCAGAACGATTTTGGGCATTTCCCATCGCGGGATGGACACAAATAGCTACCAAAACAATAGCGTTTGACAGCCCGGTCAGCCGTTTCATGCGCGAGCTCCTGCGGCGGCAGCATCGGCCGTGGCCAGCGCCTTCTTCGCGAACTCGGCGCGCAGCGCGCGCAGCTTCTCGCGCGGGTCCTCGCGCACCGTGGCCGCATCCAGCGCCATCTCGGCAATGAAGCGGCTGGGCTGCGCGGGCACGACCTCGCGGCCCTTCTTGCGGCGCCTGATCCAGCTCACCGCCAGCGTGCGCTGCGCGCGGGTGATGCCCACGTACATCAAGCGCCGCTCTTCCTGCAGGCGCTGCAGGATGCCCTCGCTCATCGGGCCGCCGGTCTGCCCGGATGCCGCCTCGTCGTCGCCGAGCTTGAACGGCAGCAGGCCCTCGTTCACCCCCACCAGCATCACATGCGGCCATTCCAGCCCTTTGGACGCATGCAGCGTGGACAGGGTCAGCATGTTGGGGTCCTGCTCGCGCTCGTCGAGCGTGGACAGCAGCGAGATGGTCTGGGCCACTTCCAGCAGGCTTTTCTTTTCGCTGGCGATACTGACCCCGGCCGCGTCGTCGATCTCCCCGCCGCAACGCGCACCCATCCAGTCGCAGAACTCCATGACGTTGGTCCAGCGCGCGGCGGCCACCTTTTCGTTCTCCTCGCCCTCGTAGAGGTGCTTCTCATACCCGATGTCTTTCAGCCAGTCGGTCAGGAAGGCGCGCGCGGCTTCGGCGCCGTGCGTGTGGCGGGCGCGGTATTCCTGGTCGTTCACGAAGCGGCCGAACTCGTGCAGGCTGCCCACGGCGCGCGCCGGCAGGGCCGCCGGCAGGCTGTGCGAGAACAGCGCGGCGAACAGGCTCAGGCGGTATTTACCGGCGAACTCACCCAGGCTTTGCAGCGTCTGGTGGCCGATGCCACGCTTCGGACTGGTGATGGCGCGCAGGAAGGCCGGGTCGTCGTTGTTGTTGACCCACAGCCGGAACCAGGCGCACAGGTCCTTGATCTCGGCGCGGTCGAAGAAGCTCTGGCCACCCGACACCTTGTACGGCACGTTGGCGCGGCGCAGCGCTTTTTCGAAGGGCTTGGCCATGTGGTTGGCGCGGTACAGCACGGCAAAGTCGCGCCATTCCTTGTGTTGCGAGGTCTCGCGCAGGCTCTGGATGCGTGCCACCATGCGCTCGGCCTCGTGCTCCTCATTGTCGGCGTCCACCACGCGCACCGGCTCGCCTTCGCCGAGCTCGCTGAACAGCGTCTTGGGGTAGAGCTTGGGGTTGGGGCCGATCACGTTGTTGGCTGCGCGCAGGATGGCGCTGGTCGAGCGGTAGTTCTGCTCCAGCTTGACGACTTTGAGTTGGGGAAAATCCTGCGGCAGCTTCTTCAGGTTGTCCAGCGTGGCGCCGCGCCAGCCGTAGATCGACTGGTCGTCGTCACCCACGGCCGTGAAGCGGCCGCGTTCTCCCACCAGGTGCTTGAGCACCTCGTACTGCGTGGCGTTGGTGTCCTGGTATTCGTCCACCAGCACATGGCCCAGGGCCGCCTGCCATTTGGCGCGCACGTCCGGAAACTCCGCCAGCAGCTTGAGCGGCAGGCCGATCAGGTCGTCGAAATCGACACTCTGGTACGCGCTCAGCCGCTCCTCGTAACGCGCCATGATGCGCGCCGTGATGCGCTCGCTGTCGTCCTTCGCCTGCGCCTCGACCTGCGCGGCGTTCAACCCGGTGTTTTTCCACAGGCTGATGGCCCACTGCCACTGCCGCGCGGTGGCGGCATCCGTCGTGCCGCCGCAGTCCTTCAGGATGCTGGTCACGTCGTCGCTGTCCAGGATGCTGAACTGGGGTTTGAGGCCCAGCACCGCGCCGTCCTGGCGCATCATGCGCACGCCCAAGGCGTGGAAGGTGCAGATCAGCACCTCTTTCGCGCCGCGGCCGATCAGCCCCTTGGCGCGCTCGCGCATCTCGGCGGCGGCCTTGTTGGTGAAGGTGATGGCGGCGATGCGCTTCGGGTCCATCCCGGCCTGGATCAGCCGCGCGATCTTGTGCGTGATCACCCGGGTCTTGCCCGAACCCGCCCCGGCGAGCACCAGGCAGGGGCCGTGCATGAAGTTCACCGCTTCCTGCTGGGCGAGATTGAGACCGGAGGACATGGGGCAGAAAAGAAGAGGGCGGCAGGGCGGACAGAGCGGCGAATCATACCGGGCGCCTGCCGCTCGGGGCGGGTGGCGTAAGGACGGTGGGTCAGGGGGCGGGCCGGGCGACGAATCGTACCGGGCGATTGCGCGGCTGGGCGATCTTTTTCCGCCCCGTTGAGCCGCTTGTCAATTCCAATGACACCTTGATTCAACTCAAGGTGACGACAGGCCAGTTTTTCTAAAGTAGTTTGCGATGGTGGGTTTTGTGATTGATGCGAAAGGAGAAACGTCATGAGGCCGTCTTTCACTGGTTCAGTGTATTTTTCAGCCTGGATGATTGGGCAGCTGGTTTTCTCGACGCTGAACGCGCACGCCCAGATGGTGCTGGCGCCGCCAGCAGCCAAGATGGTCGCGGAAGCCAAGCAGCAGGTGACGATGATCGACATGGCTGGACTGAAGGCTGCTGTTGACGCCAAAGACGCCGGCCTGCTTCTGGACGTGCGTCTGCCCTCCGAACAGGCCGCCTCCGGACGCGTTCCCGGAGCTTTGAGCATGCCACGCGGCACGGTGGAGTTTGCAATCTGGCCCAAGGTGGGTTTTCCCGACAAGACAGATCTCGGGCAGAAGATCACGGTGTATTGCGGCACGAGCTGGCGCAGTGCTCTCGCGGCCAAGTCGCTCAAGGACTTGGGTTTCACGAATGTTCGCGCCGTCGACATGCGCATGGCGGATTGGCTGGCCGCTGGATACCCGGTCGAGAAGTCGACGCAATAGCGGCGGTGGCGCTATCCGCAGAAGCGAGCACTGGCTTCAGCGAATCGATGCTGTTGCAAGGTTGAGTACTGGCGTGTTTTTCCCGGCCTGCCGGTTCCGGGACCCTCACCCTTACCCTCACACGGCTCATCCTGCTCGCCACCTTCCTCCGCTTTGCGCTCGACGCTGGCCGGATACACAGCCATTAACAGGGGCCAGGCTCAGTCAACAGAGGCTGCTTCTCAGGCGCGCGCTTCGACCCTGTCGAACCGGTGGATGCGCGCCAGAAGATCAGCCATGGTTTCCTTGGCCTGGATGATGTCGTAGTCGATATGCAGGTTGATCAAGCTCTGCGCATCGGTTCTAAAGAATGCAGAGATGCGCACGGCTGTCTCAGCTGAAATTCTGCGCAGGCCCTTCACAATTTCGTGGATGCGACTCTGAGGAACTTCAATGGCGCGGGCCAAGGCGTGCTGGCGTTTTCATTCGCCAGGTCGCACAGGCGTCAGACGTCATTGATGCGGATGCATTGCCGGTCGGACCGGGCCTCGCGCTTGCAGTGACAATAGCCCCCGTGCTCTCCATCCTGCTCGTCACTTTCCCTTTCTTTGCACTTGTTCTGGCCGGCTACATTGCGGCCCGCCAGCGCATGCTGCCACTGGAAGCCATCGCGGGGCTCAACGGCTTTGTGCTGTTCTTTGCGCTGCCCTGCATGCTGTACCGCTTTGGCGCCACCACGCCAATCGCGCAGTTGCTGGATGCGGGCGTGTTTTTCACCTGGTTGCTGTGTGCGCTGGTGATCGTGGCCTTCACCGTGACGATCAGCCTGAATGCCCGCATCGGCTGGAACGACGGCGCCTTCGGTGCGCTGGTGGCGGCCTTCCCGAACACAGGCTTCATGGGCGTGCCGCTGCTGGTGGCCCTGCTGGGGCCGCGCGCCGCCGGCCCCATCATCGTGACGATCATGGTGGACATGGTCATCACCACCTCGCTGTGCATCGCGCTCTCCAGGCTGGACAGCGCCGACGAGCACGGCGTGGCCCATGCGGCCCAGAACGCGCTCAAGGGCATGCTCGTCAACCCGCTGCCCTGGTCCATCCTGCTGGGCGCGCTGGCCTCGGTTTTCAGCTTCGAGCTGCCGGGCCCGGTGCTCAAGACGGTGGGCCTGCTGGCCGACGCGGCCTCGCCGGTGGCGCTGTTCACGATCGGCGCGGTGCTGGCGCGCTCGCAGATGCGCGCGGCGCTGCACGATCACCCCGCCGTGCCGTTGATCGACTACCTGCCGGTGGCCGCGATCAAGCTGCTGCTGCACCCCTTGCTGGTGCTGCTGGTGGGCGCCACGGCAGTGGCGCTGGGTGCGCCGCTGGACCGTTTTGCGCTGACGGTGATGGTGCTGATCGCGGCGCTGCCCAGCGCCAGCAATGTCTCGCTGCTGGCCGAGCGCTTTGGCGCCGACAACGGGCGCATCGCGCGCATCATCCTCGTATCCACGGCGGCGGCCTTCGTGACGTTTTCGGGTGCGGTTGCGTTGATGACCTGAACGTCCTCGGGGACTGTGGGGCCCTTCGCCCTCAACAGATGCGCGGCAACTGTTCGCCCGAGAGCCAGTCCACCATGCGCTGCCCGCCCAGCGCGGTGGTCATCTGCACGAAACGGTTGGGGTCATCCACCACGCTGCCGATGCGCGCGGCATCGCGCCCCTGCGGGTGGGCGCGCATGGCGGCGAGCAGGGCGTCGGCCTGGTCGGCCGGGCAGATCGCCAGCAGCTTGCCTTCGTTGGCCACATACAGGGGGTCCAGGCCCAGCAATTCGCAGGCCGCCCGCACTTCGCCGCGCACCGGAATGGCGGACTCACTGAGCCGCATGCCCACGCCCGACTGGCTGGCGATTTCGTTGAGCGTGGCGCCCAGGCCGCCGCGCGTCGGGTCGCGCAGCACGTGGATGCCCGGCACCGCGTCGAGCATGGCCGCCACCAGCGTGTGAAGCGACTGGGTGTCCGACAACAGCGTGGTGCCGAAGCTCAAGCCTTCACGCACTGACATCACGGCCACGCCGTGGTCACCCATCGTGCCGGACACCAGGATCGCGTCGCCCGGCCGCGCCAGCGAGCCGCTGAGGTGCACGCCGGGGCGCGTCACGCCGACGCCTGTGGTGTTGATGAACACGCCGTCGCCTTTGCCGGCCTGCACCACCTTGGTGTCGCCGGTGACGATGGGCACACCGGCGTCGGCGGCGGCCCGCGCCATGGAGGTCACGATGCGCTGCAGGTCAGCCAGTGGAAAGCCTTCTTCCAGGATGAACCCGGCCGAGAGCCACAGCGGGCGCGCGCCGGCCATGGCCACGTCGTTGACCGTGCCGTGCACCGACAGGCAGCCGATGTCGCCGCCCGGGAAGAAAAGCGGCGAGACCACATGGCTGTCCGTGGCCATCACCAACTGGCCGCCCAGCGCCAGCTCGGGCGGCGTGGTCAGCACGGCGTGGTCGTCGCGCGCGGCCAGCGCCGGGTTGTCGAAGGCGCTCAGGAAGATCTGCTCGATCAGCTGCACCATGGAACGCCCACCGCTGCCGTGGCTCATGTCGATGCGGCCGTGGCGCAGGTCCAGCGGCCGGGTGTAGCCGGGTTTGACAGGGCTCATGCGGTGGCTCCTGGCTTTTCTGCAATCGTTGGCATGTCGGTCATGAAGCGGCCGTAGGTGTAGTGGGCAGCGCAGGCGCCTTCGGACGACACCATGCACGAGCCGATCGGGTTGTCCGGCGTGCAGACGGTGCCGAACACGCGGCAGTCCTGCGGGCGCTTCTCGCCGCGCAGAATGGCGCCGCACTCGCAGGCCTTGGCATCGGCGACCGCGCGGTACGGCGCGGCGAAGCGTTGCTCGGCGTCGAAGCTGGCGTATTCGGGGCGCAATTTGAGCGCCGAATGCGGCAGGCTGCCCAGCCCGCGCCACTCGAAGCTGTCGCGCAGCTCGAACACCTCGGCCATCAAGGCCTGGGCCTTCTGGTTGCCCAGCGGCGTCACGGAGCGGGTGAACTGGTTCTCGATCTCGGCACGACCCTCGTTGAGCTGGCGCACCAGCATCAGCACGGCCTGCATCACGTCCAGCGGCTCGAATCCCGTGATCACCACGGGACGGTGGTAGTCGTCGGCGCAGAAGCGATAGGGCTCGCTGCCGATCACGGTCGAGACGTGGGCCGGGCCGATGAAACCGTGCAGGTGCGCCGACGTCTCATTGCCCGGCGCCGGACCCAGGATGCCGCGCATGGCCGGCGGGGTCAGCACGTGGTTGCACAGAACCGAGAAGTTGCGCAGACCCAGGGCGCGGGCCTGGCGCAGCACTGACGCGGTGGGCGGCGTGGTGGTCTCGAAGCCGATGGCCAGGAACACCACTTCACGATCGGGGTGTTGCTGCGCCAGCTTCAGCGCGTCGATGGCCGAATACACCATGCGCACGTCGGCCCCCTGGCTGCGCGCTTTCATGAGCGAGCTGGCGTTGGAGGCCGGCACCCGCATCAGGTCGGCATAGGTGCAGAGCAGAACGCCGTGGTCACGCGCCAGCGCGATGGCCTGGTCGATGCGGCCGATCGGCAGCACGCAGACCGGGCAGCCGGGGCCGTGGATCAGTTCAATCTCGGGCGGCAGCAGAGCGCGCAGGCCATGGCGGGCGATGGCGTGGGTGTGGCCGCCGCAGAACTCCATCAGGTTGTAGCGGTGCCCGGGCGCCACGGCCTGGGTGATGGCGCGCGCCAGGCCGCGGGCCAGGTCGGCGTTGCGAAATTCATCGACGTATTTCATGGTTGTGCGCCTTCGCGGGCATCGGCCTGCGCCATCGCAGCCATGGCCTGCAGCGTGGCCAGCGCCTCGTCTTCGTCGAGCTTGCCAATGGCGTAGCCGACATGCACGATCACGTAGTCGCCGGGGCGCACGTCGTCGAGGAGTTCGAGGGAGATCTCCATGCGCACGCCTTCCAGGTCGATCAGGGCGCGGACGCCCTCCAGGCATTCGACCACGCGGGCGGGGACAGCGAGACACATGATTTGTTTTCCTTCGGGATGGGGATCAGGGTGCGTTCAAGTCGGGCATGGTGCTGGCACGCTCATTGACCACGTGCCAGGCGGCGACCCACGCCTGGCCCAGCGCCAGTGTCGCATCGCCGGGTTCGGTCGTGGCGAGTATGGCGCCGCCGCGTTGCGCCAGTTTGCGCTGCAGATGATCGCGCAGCAGTCCGTTGTGGAAGCAGCCGCCCGAGAGCGCGACCACGAAAGGCGCTGGGTCTGCGGGCATGGTGCGGCCCACCCAGTCGGTCAGCGCCGTGGCCAGCGAGATGTGAAATTGCGCGGCGGCGCGACCGATGGCGTCATCGTCACGCTTCGCAACCGGATCACCGAGCGCCAGCAAGGGCTCGAGCAGGCCGAGCACGTTCAGTTCGCCATCAGCGCTCAGGCGATGCCGGGCAACGGCGTCGATGTCGGCCACGACCCCGGGCGCATGGCGATCCAGCCAGGCCTGCGCGCACTGCTGCAAGGCGACGGCGGCCTCGGCCTCGTGGCGCTGACGCAGGCGCAAGCCCAGGGCAGCGGCTGCAGCGTCGAACCAGCGGCCGGCGCTCGATGTCGGGGGGCAGCGCACGTCGCGCGCCAGCATCGCTGCAATCGTCCGGGCGGCAGACTCGCCGACGCTGGCGGACCAGCGCGGCACGATCTCGCCGCCCCGCCCCAGTGCGTGCAGGGCGCCCGCCGCCATGCGCCAGGGTTCGAGCGCGGCTCTGTCGCCGCCGGGCAGGGCCAGCGGGCTCAGGCGGCCGAGTCGCTGCCATCCGGTCGTGTCCACCCGTAGCAGCTCGCCGCCCCAGGCCGTGCCATCACTGCCCATGCCATAGCCGTCCAGCGCCAGACCGGTCGTTGCATCGGTTCGACCGGCTTCGGCGAGCAGCACCGCCACATGGGCGTGATGGTGTTGCACCGGGATGGCCGGCACGCCGAGCCGTTCTGCGGTCTGCAGCGCCAGCCGGGTGCTGAAGAAGTCGGGGTGCAGGTCATGCGCCACGGCCTGGATGGCGTGGCCCTGCGCCCGGGCCAGCGCCAGAACTCGATCCACCGAGGCTTGCAGGTTGGTGCAGGCCTGCACGTCGGCCAGATCGCCATGGGCATCCGACCAGAACACCTGCGCGCCGGCCACCAGGCAGGCTTTGTTTTTCAGGTGGGCGCCCAGGGCGAGCACGCAAGCGGGCAGCGCCCGGGGCAGCGTTTGCGCAGAAGGGGACGGGGCTGCCGAAAGGCATTTGCCGGGCATCTGGCCTGAAGTCGGCTGCGACGGTTCCTCGGCGCTTTGCACGTCGAGTTGCACGCAAGGGTCCAGTGCTGTTGCCGCCAGGCGGGCGCGGCGCAGGCCGTCGATTGTGGGCAGGGTCTGGCGCAGCCATTGGGCCAGCGCACCGTCAGGGTGGAAGTTCCACTCGGTGGGTGCCTGCAGCCGGTAGCGCGTGATGGTGGGTGCTGCTTCCGGGCTTGGGCGCTGAACCTGCGCCACATGCACCAGCAAGCCGCGCGACATCTCGCACCAGCCCAGTCCGGTGTCCAGGCCGAGCGTCAGGGAACCAAATCGCAGGCTGTCAGGCCGGCTCAGGATCGCAGCCAGGTCTGCCACCCGCGCCCCCAGTCGCCACCACAGGGACTCGTCGCCTGGCGCGCCACCTCCTTGCCAGCCCCGGGTGCACGGCCCGGTTTCCGCCGCCAAGCCGTGCCAGGAGGGCCGTTGGGACTGCGCCGGGTCGTTCAGCAGGCGCTGGCCGAGATCGGCAAAGCCCGCCGGATCGGTCTGTGGGGTGGGCAGGACCCGATGCGCCAGGCGCACAGCGCACGCGTCGGGCCTGATGGCATGCAGCCAGCGCGCCACTGAACTGTGTGAATCCTGGGACCAGTGGTGCAGCCAGGCCACCGGCTGAGTCTGCCATTCCCGCAGCCAGTCCGCCGCTGGCATGCCGAACAGGCGCTCGGCCAGTAGCGTGGAAAGCGTGTCCATCTGGTGCTGGAGCTCGGCGAGGGACGCTTGAGCGGGGGGCGTTGCGGGTCGTGCCGCCTTGAGCAAGGCCATGTCGGGCGCCAGCCCGGGTTGGGGGCAGGCCAATGGCCAGTCCAGCACCATGCGCTGCAATTGTTCACCTGCTGTGACGAGCCGCAACAGCAATCCGATGCGGGCCGTCATCACCCCGCTGGATTCGGTCGACCCGGTGCCCTGAAGCGCGAGTTGTGAGGCCAGTGTCTGGGCGTGTCCGCACAGGTTGAACAGGCGGCCCAGCTGCTCTGGCCATTGGTCGATGGAGTACCTGCTGGCGAGGCGGTCGAGCAGGCCGGCGGAAAGCACCGGCCGCCCACCCTGGATCGGCGATATCGCGCCCACGACCAAGGATAGGGAGCCTGCCAGTGCGAGCGCGTCAGGGGCCGGGCGGCCGGACATCGTTGGGCCAGCTCAACCCTGTGCGGGCGTACTCGCCAGCTGCACCTCGAGCTGCGCGATACGCTGCCTGAGGCTGTCGACGGTTTCCTGTTTGGCGGCGGCCGCGCTGGCCAGGCCGTCACGCAGAAACTGCAGCCATTCGTCCATGCCCTCGCCGCGGGTGGCCGACAGCTGGATCACGCGAATCTGCGGATTGACCCTTCGGGCGTAGGCCAGCGCGGCCTCCACGTCAAAGTCCAGGTGCGGCAGCAGGTCGATCTTGTTGAGCAGCATCAGGCTGGCGGCGCGGAACATGTCCGGGTACTTGATGGGCTTGTCCTCGCCCTCCGTCACCGACAGGATGACCACCTTGTGCGCCTCGCCCAGGTCGAAGGCGGCGGGGCAGACCAGGTTGCCCACGTTCTCGATCATCAGCAGGGAGTCGTCCTTCAGGGCCAGCCGGCTCATGGCGTGGCCGACCATGTGGGCGTCGAGATGGCAACCCTTGCCGGTGTTGATCTGGACGGCGGGTGCGCCGGTGGCCCGGATGCGTTCGGCGTCCATGCTGGTCTGCTGGTCGCCTTCGATGACGGCCACCGGCAGCCCGGCCAGCATCGTGATGGTCTTGCACAGCAGCGTCGTCTTGCCCGAGCCAGGGCCCGAGACCAGGTTCAGCGCAAAGATGCCTTGCCCGGCCAGAAGCTGGCGGTTCTCGTGCGCATAGGCGTTGTTCCTGGACAGGATGTCCTGCTCGATCTGCACCCTGCGCGTGGCGCTGAGGCCCGGGGCGTGTGAATGGCCATGCCCTTCTTCTGCCGCGTGGGAATGCTCGTGCTCGTGGCTGTGCCGCGTGCCATCGGCATGAACGTGTTCATGGCCGTGCCCGTGCCCGGCGTTGCCGCCTTCGAGCTTCACTTCATCGGTGCCGCAGCCGCATGTGGTGCACATTCCAATTTCCTTGTCCGTTGGGAGCAGCGCGGGCCTGCGTTGCAGAGCGCAGCCTGGGCCGAGGGTTTCATGTTACTTCGAGTTCCTTGACCCGCATTTCAGTTCCGCCGGTGACCTGCATCTGATGGCCGCCGCATAAGGGACACTCGCCAAAGACCTCGGTCATCGGCACGGTGCGGGCGCAGGCCATGCACCAGCCCGTGCCCGGCAGCCGGATGATCTCCAGGCGCGCGCCCTGCGCGATGCTGCCGCGTGTGACGGCGTCGAAACAAAACGCCATGGCCTCTGGCTCGACCCCGGACAGCTGGCCGATCTCCAGCCAGACCGTTTGCACTTTCGCAAAGGCCTGCTGGCGCGCCGCGTCCTCGATCAGTTGCAGAACCTCCTCGGCGAGCGACATCTCATGCATGGACTGAAGCGCTACGGTGCGCTGTGCACGACGTCAGCGAAACGCCGGCTCCGGCTGGCGACAAGCCGGACTGTTTCGCGGCCCGGGCCATCGTCGAACGCTCGGACGGGTTGAAAAGACGTGTCACAGATCACCCTGCGCCGGTGGCTCTGGCGTTTCCGCCAGGATCTGGTCGTAGAGTTCCCAGGACAGTCGCGCATCTTCCTCGCTGACCTTGCGGACCGCTTGCCCGGCGCTGACCATCACGTGGTCGCCCACCTGCGGGAGTTCGTCCCGGATCATGAAGACCGATACGTCACGGAAGGTGCCACGGGCTTCGCAACGTGCGAAAAGTCCGTCGATCGCGGTGATTTGCATCGGTATGGCAAGACACATGGCAGCAAAAATTCCTTGGGAGGCAGGTCGTTATAACCTCGTCGCAGGCGCATCTTTGCGCGCCCGCCCGGGCTTTGATCTGGATCAATAAGTCAGAAATCTCAGCCTATACATCAGCAAACGCTTAAGTCTAAACTGAGCCACCATGAAAATCCTGGTGCTCGGCATTGGAAACACGCTCCTGATGGATGAGGGGGCGGGCGTTCATGTGCTGTCTGCGCTGCGGGCAGGTCCGGCGCTGCCCGATGATGTGGAACTTCTGGACGGCGGCACGCTGTCGTTCACGCTGGCCGGCCCTATTCAGGATGCGGACGCCCTGATCGTGGTGGATGCTGCCAACATCGATTCTCCAGCCGGGCAATGGCGCCTGATGGAAGGCGATGCCATGGACGCTTTCCTGCTGGGAAACCGCAAATCCACCGTGCATGAAGTCGGCCTGACCGACCTGCGCGCCATTGCCTTGTTGGCAGGGCACTGGCCCGGCAAGCGCGCCATGTTGGCGATCCAGCCGCAGGCCATGGACTGGGGCGAATTCCCGACGCCCGTGGTGGCTGCCGCCATCCCCGCAGTGGCGACTGCGATTTTCGATCTTGTGGGAGCCTGGCAGCATGAAGCTTGACCGCATTCCCATCGTGTCGGTTCCTGCGCCGGGTCGTGCGGCCGGGTTGTCCGGCAATGCCCCCGTCGTGCTCCGCGAGATTGCGCAGAAAGTGCGCAGGCTGGTGGATGCAAACGAGGCCTCCACCATTGACCTGCTGGCGATGCCGCTGACTGCGGCCGACCTCGAATGGCTGCGAGAGTCTCTGGGAAACGGCGAGACCCACATCAGTCTGGACGCCGGAGGCGAATCCAGGCTGGATGAAACCAGCTGCCCCGGCGTCTGGTGGGTCACGCACCACAACGGACAAGGCGGGGTGGCGTCCGCGTTCATCGAAGTCGCCGTGGTGCCCGAACTGGTGAAGGCGCCGATCGACGACGTCGCAGCCGGTCTGGAGCGGCTGGATCTGCTGATATCGGATTTGGGTTGAGGCAGTTTATTTCGTCAGTGTGTGACGGATTGGAAGGTGAAACATCATGCAAGGTCCCTTGATCGAATCCCTCGCGCGGCAAGGCGTCAGCCGGCGCACGTTTTCGAAGTACTGCGCCACCCTGGCGTCCATGATGGCGCTTTCGCCGGTTGCGGGGCAGGCCATGGCGTCTGCACTGGCGGCGGCACCGGCCGCCACCCGGCGCCCCTCGGTCATCTGGTTGCCGTTCCAGGAATGCACCGGCTGCACCGAATCGATCACCCGATCGCATTCGCCCACCATCGAAGGCATGATCTTCGACATGGTTTCGCTGGACTATCAGGAGACGCTGATGGCCGCTGCGGGCTTCCAGGCCGAGGAGGCCCTGCACACCGCGATGAAAGAGAACCAGGGCAAGTACCTGCTGATCGTCGATGGCTCCGTTCCCTTGGCACTGGAGGGCGCGTATTCCTGCATCGCAGGCAGGACCAACCTGGAATTGCTGAAGGAGGCCTCACGGGGCGCGGCCGCGATCGTGGCCATGGGGTCCTGCGCGGCGTTCGGGGGGCTCCCCCATGCCAATCCAAATCCCACCGGTGCAGTGGCGGTGTCGGACATCATCAAGGACAGGCCGATCGTCAATGTTCCTGGCTGCCCGCCCATACCGGTGGTGATGACCGGGGTGCTGGCCCATTTCATCACCTTTGGCAGCCTGCCCGAACTCGACGCCTTGGGACGGCCCAAGGCCTTCTATGGCGAAACCATCCACGACCGCTGCTACCGTCGCCCGTTTTACGACCAGGGCAAGTTCGCGAAGACCTTCGATGACGAAGGCGCACGCAATGGATGGTGCCTGTTCGAACTCGGCTGCAAGGGGCCGGTGACCTACAACTCCTGCGCCACGACCAAGTGGAATGCGGGCACCTCGTGGCCCGTGGAATCCGGGCATGGTTGCCTGGGCTGCTCGGAACCTGACTTTTGGGACGCGGGCGGCTTCTACCGGGCGCTTTCGGTGCCCGCGGGTCCGCTGCAAATGGTGGGCGCGGCAGCGGCCGTCGGCGTGGCGACCGGCGCTGCCGTGAGCTTTCTGAACCGGGCCAAGAAGCGTGCCGCCAAGGCGGGCCATGAGACCACCACTCTGGCCGATCTGGAGAAATGATCATGAATGAGATGCAATTGCTGACCTGGGTCCGCGGACCGGGCCTCAACCTTGCCGTGGGAATATTTGTGCTCGGCGTGCTGTGGCGTTTGTTCGAGATCTACAGCCTGGGACGCAAGAAAGACCTCTCGGCACCGCGTGCGCTGCCCGGCGCATCCGGATGGCGGACGATTTTCCGGCGGACTCTTCCCGCCGAGGGCATGCTGAAGAAGGCGCCCGTCACCTACATCGCAGGTGCCATTTTTCACATCGGGCTGGCCATCGTGGTGTTCCTGTTCGCACCCCACATCAAGCTGATCCAGAGCCTTTTCGGCATTTCCTGGCCCGCCTTGCCTTCGCAGTTCATCGACCTCGTCACCATCGTAACCCTCGTCGCGATGCTGGTGCTGCTGGCCGATCGCATCATGAATCCGGTGAAGCGCTTTCTCTCCACCTTTGAAGACTGGTTCACCTGGACGTTGACTTTCCTGCCAGTCCTGACCGGATGGCTGGCTGTCCGGCACCTGTTGCTGCCTTACACCACCATGCTGGCCTTGCACATCCTTTGTGTTGAGCTGCTGCTGGTGTTTCTGCCGTTTACCAAGTTGTTTCACGCCTTCACGGTGTTCGGATCACGCTGGTTCATTGGCGCCATCAACGGTCACAAAGGAGTTGCCGTATGACTGCCTCTCTTGAAAAGGGCGTGCGCGTCCTGAAGGAAGTTATCGATGCGCCCATCGCCAGCTACTTCAACAGCTGCGTCCATTGCGGCCTGTGCGCCGAGGCCTGCCTGTTCTATACCGAAACCGGGAATCCCAGGTACACCCCGATCCACAAGCTGGAACCCATGCGACGCTTGTACGAGCAGGAATACACGCTGCTGGGTCGGCTGAAGAAAACGGTGGGACTGTCCAAGCCGGTCACGGACGCCGAGCTTGGCGAATGGCAGGAAATGGTCTACAACTCGTGCACCCTGTGCGGCCGCTGCTCGGCGGTGTGCCCGGTCGGCAACGACATCGTCTACATGGTGCGCAAGTTCCGTGAAGGCATGTCTGCCTCCGGCAACGCGCCCGAAGGCATCAAGGGTGCGGCCAATCGAACGATCACGATTGGCAGCCCGATGGGGGTGAAGCTGCCCGCCGTGAAGGCGCAGATGAAGCATGTGGAGAAAGACTTCGGCATCCCGATCCCGATGGATGTGGAAGGCGCCGAATACATGGTCATGCTGTCGTCGATGGAGATCATGAACTTTCCCGAGTACCTCGGGGCCATTGCCAAGATCATGCAGCATGTCGGCAAGACCTGGACGCTGTGTTCGACCGCATTCGAAGCCACCAATGCCGGCATGCAGATCGGCAATTCGGACCTGGCCCGAGTGATCGTCTCGCGCATCGTCGAAGGAGCGGAAAAGCTCAAGGTCAAGACGGTCATCAGCCCGGAGTGTGGACACGCCTACACCGCCCTGCGTTGGGAAGGCGCCAACCTGGTGGGCCGACCCTTCACATTCAAGGTGCAGCACATCGTTGAAGTGCTGGGCGAGTTTCAGGAACTCGGCCTGCTCAAGACGGAAGGCTTCGAGAAGGACCGTCTGACCTTCCATGACCCCTGCCAGCTGGCACGTCGAGGCGGCGTCATCCAGCCGCAGCGCAATCTGTTGAACATGGTGGCGAAGAACTTCGTCGAGATGCCGGATGCCGGCTACATGAATTGGTGCTGCGGCGGCGGCGGCGGTGCCTCCGCGATCGAGGAAGGCGAGGCACTGCGCCTGGAGGCTTTCAAGGTCAAGAAGTCCCAGTTCGAGACCGTCAAGCCGGACCGCGTGGTCACGGCTTGCGCCAACTGCCGCATCGTTCTGGAAGAAGGTCTGGAGCACTACCAGATGGACCTGCCCGTGGTCGGCCTGACCGAGATGGTCGCCGATCATCTCGTTGCAAAAGGAGCCTAGCCGCCATGACGATCACCGATGACAAGGAATTCAAGCTGGCGCTGGCGAGTCTGCCCGTTGAGCGACAACGCCAGATCGCCGTCGCATTTTGCCGGCGGGTCCTGGACCTCTCCCACGATGCGCGGGTGAAGTCCGCCCTGGAGTCCGCCGGGAGGCCCGACATCACGGAGGCCGAGTTGCAGCTGGCCGCTCATGCCGCCCATGCCGCGCGGGTGGACAGCTTTGCCCAGTGCGGGAGCGACGCCAGCTGGACCGCGCAGTCCGGTCACTTTGTTGCCAAGG
>Ga0268298_10001530_pt1 | contig 27077 bp, 25 predicted proteins | sample WWTPWeurt_MetaG_FD_194462 | JGI IMG/M metagenome (GOLD analysis project Ga0268298, IMG submission 194462) | Activated sludge microbial communities from WWTP in Nijmegen, Gelderland, Netherland - WWTP Weurt | ecosystem: Engineered > WWTP > Aerobic digester > Activated sludge | place...
ACACGTGCATGGTGCCAAGGGCCCAGGGGAGAAAGCAGAGATGGATGGCGACGGCCGCCAGCACGGCTCGCTCCAGCGGATGAAGCGGAGGGCGGTGCTTCGGTGCCCGAAAGTGTTCGAGCAAGCGGGCGGAAGAGGGAGGATTATTCATCGGTCATTAAATCAGTTCTCATTGCTCATTTCGATCCGGTGGATCCGAGTTCGATAGGCCTACTGATCATTGACCATTGAAAAATATCAGAACGTCCGCGTGTAGCGGCCGCCGGCGGCGTCCTCGAAGGTGAGGGTGTTGGCGGTGATGCCGACCAGGCGCAGGCCCATCTCGCCGTTGACCACGCTGCCGACGCGATAGACGCGGTCGTTCATCAGCACCTTGGCGTCGGTGGCCGAGGCGCGGATGCCGGCGACCTTGATGTTGTCGAGATATTGGATGGCCACGGGATCGAGCGGACGGGCGTCGAGTTTCGGCGGGGGAACCGCGGGTGCCGGGCTTGAGGCGAGGGGCACTTGGCGAGGGGCTTCCGGCTGCTTCGCGGTCGGAGTCTGGACAGCAGAAGGCACGGCCGGTGCGGAGACCGGCCCTCCAGGTGCGGAGCTGGCGGCGGATGTCGGACGTCTGTCCACTGTTTTTGGGGCGGTCGGGAGAGTGAAGGTGTCAGCCTTCGCCGGGCCTACGGCTGATTCGTCCCGTGGCTTCGCCACAGGCGAAGGCGCCGTCGCGGTCAAGGCGGGCGGGGTAGCAGGCTGAGGGCTGACAGCGGGTTTGCCGCTCAGCGCGAACCAGGTGCCGCCGCCAATGACAACCACCGCAGCTGCGATGCCGCCGAGCAGCAGGAGGTTGGGGCCGCTGGATTTTGACCGGCGGGAGATGCTGCGGGCGGATTCGCCGCCGACGCTGGGCAGGGAGCCGAGCGCCGGGGCCTCGCCGGTGCGCTGCTTCTGGGCCTTCTTGAGGGCGTCGTTGATGAGGCTCATGGCGCTTCGCGCAGTTGTTGGTTGAGAGTTGAGAGTTGAGAGATCGAAGCACCGGCAACCAACAGCAGACAACCAACAACTGTTAGCCGATTGTTCAATCGGTCAGTTTCTCCAGGTCCTTGGCGGCGCGGCGGGCGTCCCAGTAGTTGACCTCGTCGGACTCACGGATGAAGGCGGAGAGGAGCGACTTGTCGCAAAGATTGTTGATGATGCGGGGAATCCCGCGGCTGGCCTTGAAGAGGTGGCGCAGGGCCCAGGGGGTGAAGTGGGGGCGGCCCATGCTGCCGGAGACGGTGAGGCGGTGGTGGATGTAGCGGTCCATCTCGTCGCGCGTGAAGGGGCGGAGCTCGTAATGCACAAGGATGCGCTGGCGGAGCTGGCGGAGTTCCTCGGCGGCGAGGCGGTCCTTGAGCTCGGTCTGGCCCATGAGGACGATCTGGAGGAGCTTTTGCTTGTCGGTCTCGAGATTGGAGAGGAGGCGGACCTGCTCGAAGACCTCGAAGGAGAGGTTCTGGGCCTCGTCAATGATGAGGACGATCTCGCGGCCGCGGCTGATGCGGTCGAGGAGCACCTGGTTCATCTGGGCGACGAGGTCGTTCTTGCTGCGGGCAAGGTTGGGTTCGCCGAGTTCGGTGAGGATGGCCTTGAGCATCTGCGTCTCGGTGACGCGGGGGTTCAGGACGAGGGCGGTGTCGTAGTGGTTGGGATCTAGCTCGCCCAGGAACTTGCGGCAGAGGGTGGTCTTGCCGCAGCCGACTTCGCCGATGAGGACGATGAAGCCCTTTTTCTCCTGCACACCGTATTTCAGATGCTGCAGGGCTTCCTGGTGGGTGGCGCTGAGGTAGAGAAACTTGGGGTCCGGAGTGATGTGAAACGGCATCTCCGTGAAACCATAGTAGGCTTGATACATCTCGTGGGCAACTATCTGGGCCGCACGGGAAAAAGCACGCCAAAAGAGGTTAATGAAGGGCGAAAATGGGGCCCTTCTTCATGAGAAACCTTCAGCCGGCGCCGAGCCTATGGCTGACAAGGAGACCGGACGGAGGCTTGCGCAGATGGCGAAGCAAACCTGTAACCTGAGGGTAAGGGCGGGGGAGACGTTCGGCTTCCGATCAGGTTTACTTCTGGTTTAGCGCAACCTCCGGTGACACTGTCACACTTGACTTCATGATGGCTGGTTACACAGTGACACCATGCCTCCCAGCATCACCATCAAGGAACTCCATGCCACCACGGGTGAGCATGTTCGCCGGATTGGGGCGTCGCGGACGCCGGTGCTCGTTACGGATCGCGGCCAGCCGGTGGCGGTGCTCGGCAGTCCGGCGTTGCTCAAGCCGAAGCGCCGCACGCGGGTCTTGCTGCCGGAGTATGTCGCACTGATGGCGACGGCTCCGGGCACCGGGGTTCAGGAGGATCTCGATGCCGTGCGGGGTGACAGGTGATTTTCGCTGACACATCTGCGGTGGCCAAGCTCTACGTGCCCGAGGCCGAGTCGGCCGCCGTGCGGACGCTCTTTGATGGAGCGGAGGCTGCGGCGGTTTCCGAACTGGTGCGGGTTGAGCTCATGGCCGCGTTCCACCGGCGCCTGCGCGAGGGCCGGTGGGGCCGGGCGGAATTTCAGGCGGCGGTTAGGCAATTTCAGCAGGACGACCTCGGGGGCTTCTGGACCTGGTTGCCGCTGGATGGTGCGATGCTGAACGCGGCGGCCCAGATCTACACGACGCTGCCGGAGACCGTATTTCTGCGCTCGTCCGACTGCGTGCACGTCGTGACGGCCCTGCACTACAACTTCCCCGAGATATACACCTACGACAAGCACCAGACCCTGGCGGCACCGGCGCTGGGGCTCAGACCGGCAAAAGCCTAACCGTGTGCGGGTGACGCCCTGAACGGACGAGGATATTTTAACCACCGATGACACGAATGAATACCGACCAAGGCAATGTAACGCAGAGCCCGCAGAGACCGCGGAGGGATGTCTAACCACCAATGAACACCGATGAGACGCCAATCCGGACCAGTGCAGGACCAGGGTGGATGGGTGCTGCCCAAAATCCTGCGGCGGGTTTCGCGTTCGCCGGGCCCGCAGCATCAGGGCGTGTTGGCAAAATGCCTTGGCCGCCAAATCACCCGACTTCCGGGGCAATATCGCCACCGGGCACCCTGAGCCGGGCGAAGGATCCATCAGGATTCGGGCGCGCCGCTGGATTCTTCGGGGGCTGCCAATGAACTCCCCTGTTTGTCATTCTGAACGAGGTGAAGTGCCGAGCGAAGCGACACCCGCATCCATCGGCACAACCGCCGGCGGATATCGTGATGGATGCTTCGCTCCGCTCAGCATGACAATGACGCGGAATGTTCAGTGGCGAGTCCCACGCAAGCCTCGCGGCTTGCTGTCTTGCCTCAGAATGACAATCAGCGGTTTTTCCCTGCGCCCGCTTATTGAGACTTACCCAAAGAAGTTGCGCCCACCGGTCATTGCGAGGAGTGAAACGACGACGCAATCCAGCTGGATCGCCACGGCGCGCTTCGCGCACCTCGCGATGACAATAACAGCAACTGCTTTGGGTAAGTCTCAGTCAGCATACTGTTTGATTCTCCCTCCGTGAATTTCAGCAAGGTCATCCTGGGCATCTTCGGCGTCGCGTTCGTCGCGGTGACGCTGTTCGCGGTCAGCTTCTTCGTGCAGATGCACCGGGACATCACCGCGCTCCGGGCGCAGGAGGCCGCCAGCCGCCGCCGCCTGGCCGAGGCCGAGGCCAAGCTGGCGACCCAGACGAAATACCTCGACCAATTGCGCCACGACCCGGTGCTGGTCGAACGGCTCATCCGCCAGAAGCTCGGCTACGTGAATGGCGAGGAGTTCGTGTTCCGGTTTGAGAATGAAGAAAAGAAATGAGGTCGGACTTTTTTAACCACGGATTGCACAGATGAACACGGATCGGCCCAATGAGGTGGGGCGGGTTGTCCTCAACCCGCCGGAATCGGGGAGAAGCTACGCGTTAGGGACAACGCGCCCTGCCACGGAAAAGAGCGGCGCATTCTTCTCAGGAAAATTACATCCGTGATAATCAGTGAAATCCGTGGTCAAATCTCTGTCTTTCTCATGGAAACTGAAAAATTAATCTCCGCCTACCGGGCCGCCGGGCAGGGCCATGTGTTTGCCTTCTGGGAGGCGCTCAACCCGGAGGAGCGCGCGGAGCTGATCGCGCAGGCCGCCGAGATTGACCTGGCCGAGGTGGCGCGGCTGAACGAGACGCTGGTCTTCAAGAATGGCGGCGCGGGCGTGAATCTCGAGGGTCTGTCGCCGGCACCGGTCACCTACCTGCCCGCGAACGGCGGCGACCCGGCGAAATGGGCGGTGGCGCGGGCGGCAGGCGAGGCCGCCTTGCGGGCCGGCCGGGTGGCGGCGTTCACGGTGGCCGGCGGGCAGGGGACCCGCCTCGGCTACGACGGCCCCAAGGGCACGTTTTCAGTCACGCCGCTGATGAAAAAGCCCCTGTTCCAAGTCTTCGCCGAGAAGATCAAGGCCGCCGGCCTCCGCCACGGGAAGCCGCTGCACTGGTTCATCATGACCAGCCACGCGAACCACGAGCAGACGGAGCAGTTCTTTGCGGCGAACAAGTTCTTCGGCCTCGACCGAAGCCGGGTGCATTTCTTCCGGCAGGGGCGGATGCCGGCGGTGGATTTTGCGGGCAAGCTCCTGCTGGAGACGCGCTCGACGCTGGCACTGAGTCCCGACGGCCACGGCGGCTCGCTGCGGGCCTTGCAGCGCAGCGGCGCGCTCGACCTGATGGCCCGCGAAGGCATCGACACCATCAGCTACTTCCAGGTGGACAACCCGCTCGTGCGCTGCATCGACGCGGAGTTCATCGGCTTTCACCTCCTGGCCGGGGCGGGGATGTCGAGCAAGATGGTGCCGAAGGCGTTCCCCGAGGAGAAAGTCGGTCATTTCTGCCGCCAGCATGGCAAGGTGGTTGTGATCGAATACAGCGACATGCCGACGGCCATGCAGAAGGAGACGAACGCCGACGGAACCCTGCGCTATGGCGCCGGCAGCATTGCGATCCATGTCATTGATCGGGAGTTCGCGCGCCGGATGGCGGGAGGGGTAGGGCGGGTTGTCCCCAACCCGCCGGGATCGGAATATGACGGCGCGTTAGGGACAACGCGCCCCACCTCAGAATCCACACCGGAGCTTCCATTCCATCGCGCCGACAAAAAGATCCAAACCGTGGATGCAACTGGCGCCGCAGTAAAGCCGGCCGCGGCCAACGGCGTGAAGTTCGAGATGTTCGTGTTCGACGCGCTGCCCTTCGCCGCCAACTCCATCGTGATCGAGACGGCCCGGGCGGACGATTTCAGTCCGGTCAAGAACGCCGAGGGCGTGGACTCGCCGCAGACCTGCCGCGACGACCAGCTCCGGCAATTCGCCCGCTGGCTCAAGGCGGCGGGTGCCGCGGTCGAGACGGACGCCACCGGACTGCCCCAATGCATCGTCGAGGTGTCGCCGCTCTTTGGTTACGACGCCGCCACGTTCGCCGAGAGCTGGCGGCGCCTGCCGGTCAAGCCCGCGGTCGCTGACGGGCTGTATCTCGAATAATTCTGTTTTTAACGCAGAGGTCGCAGAGGACACGGAGTTTTGTGGCCACGCATTCACGGGTTATCATGGATAAATACCTTGGCGGTTTGCTTGCCCCATCCGTATCAATCCATGTAATCCGTGGATAAACGTTCTGAACTCTGTGCTCTCCGCGTCCTCCGTGTTAAACCAACCGATGAACCACACCGACAAAATCGCCTCAGCCGTCCGTGACGGCAAACTGATGCCCAGCGCGGCCGAGAACCTGAACACCTGGCTGGCGGCCGGCCTGCCCGCCTGGGCCCAGCAGAGCCTGACCGAGCTCATCGAGCGCGGCGAGTGGAGCGAGCTCAACGACCGGTTCTACCGCTACCTCGAGTTTGGCACCGGCGGCATCCGCGGCCGGACCATCGGCCGGGTGGCCGCCCAGGCGGAGACGGGCACCCTCAGCCCCACCGGCTCGCCCGAGCATGCCAACATCGGCTGCAACCTGCTGAACGAATTCACGCTGCTGCGCGCCGTCATCGGCCTGCACCGCTACATCGCCAAGCATCTCGCGGGGCAGGGAAGCCGCGCGCGGCCCAAGATCGTCATCGCGCACGACGTGCGGCATTTCTCGCGGCACTTCTGCGAACTGGCGGCGTCCACGTGGAGCCGGCTCGGTGGCGAGGCAGTGATTTTCGACGGCCCGCGCTCGACCCCACAGCTCAGCTTCACGGTGCGCCACCAGAGGGCGCACACGGGAGCTGTCATCACGGCGAGCCACAATCCGCCCCACGACAACGGCTTCAAGGCCTACTTTGATGACGGCGCGCAAGTGACGCCGCCGCATGACAAGGGCATCATCGCCGAGGTGGACGCCGTGCCGCTGTCCGCCGTGCATGAGTATCTGACCAAGGATCTGGCGAAGGTCGTCACGCTCGGGCGGCAGGCGGATGACGACTATCTGGCGGCGGCGGCGCAGGCGGCGCTCGACCCGGAGGTTTTCCGGCGCACGCCGCTGCGGGTGGTTTACACGAACATCCACGGCGTGGGCGGAATATCCTCAGTGCCGCTGTTGTTGCACGCCGGCGTGCAGGTGACCGAGGTGCCGGAGCAGGTGGCCTTCGATGCCCGCTTTCCGACGGTGAAGTCGCCCAATCCGGAGAATGCCGAGGCCATGGCGCTGGCCGTGGCGCTGGCGGAGAAGGGCGGTCACGACCTCGTGATGGCGACCGACCCGGATGGCGACCGCATGGGCGCGGCGGTGCGCAACCGGGCGGGGCAGCTGGTGCTGCTCACGGGCAACCAGGTCGGCGCCATGCTGGCCGACTACCGCATCGCCAAATACAAGGAGCTCGGCTGGATCCCGGCCAAGGGCACGGACCGCGCCTGCATCGTGAAGACGTTTGTCACCACGCCGCTGCAGGACGCCATCGGCCGCGGGCACGGCGTGAAGGTCATCAACACGCTGACGGGCTTCAAGTGGATCGCCGGCAAGATGCGCGGCTACGAGCAGGCCCTGGCCAAGGCCATGGGGCCGGGCTTCGACTACGATGCCACGCCGTTCCGGGAGCGGGCCGCGCTGCTGCAGCAGCACAGCACCTTCTACCTGTTCGGCACCGAGGAGAGCTACGGCTACCTGCCCAACGACCTGCTGCGCGACAAGGACGGCAACTCCGCCTGCCTGATGTTTGCCGAGGTCGCGGCCTGGGTGAAGTCGCGCGGCCTGACCGTGCCCGAATACCTCGACGAGATTTACCTGAAATACGGCTTCTTCCTCGAGGGCGTGATCAACATCTACTACGAGGGCGCCAGCGGCACGGCGAAGATCAAGCGCATCCTCGACACCTACCGGTCCGCCCCGCCCACGGCGTTCGGCGCGACGAAGGTGACGCGGTTCCAGGACTTCGGCCGCGAGAAATTCTTCGACGCCGACAACGAGCAGATCCCCGCGCAGGACCTCTACCTCGTCACGCTGGCGAACGGCTATTCGTTCGCCGCGCGCGGCAGCGGCACGGAGCCGAAGATGAAGTTCTACCTCTTTGCGCAGGAGCCGGTGAAGTCCGCCGCCGACCTGCCCGCCGCCAAGGCCAAGGCCCAGGCGACGCTGGACGCGCTCAAGACGCTGATGGAAGTCGATGCCCGGCAGCGTGCGGAAGGGTGAGGCGGGGCGACAGGAGATGCCCCGGGTGCGGCGGATTTAGGAGATCCGTCCTACCCAAGGCGGGATTGGGGTAGGGTGCGTTATCCTTAACGCGCCGTCTCTTTCGGAGTCCAAACATACGGCCAGTCATCCGGCGTGAGCGCGAGTCCTCTGCGGACGGGATTCAACCGAATGTAGCGCCACTTTTCCTCGGTGCTTTGCCGAGACCGCAAGCGATGGTCGAAGAAGCCATCCTGCCAGACAATTCCTGCCTGTTTGGCCGTGTAACGCTTCCAGTCCTTGACGGTCTTTTCCATCCGCGAGATGTCGCGGAAAGCGACCAGCGCATGCCAGTGATCGGGCATGACGAGGAAAGACGTCGCCCACCATTTTCAGCGTGAATGTAATGTTCAACCGCGTTGATCAGCACCTCGAACACCGGTGGAGCCGTGAGCTGGGATTTGCCGCGTTGGGCGCAGCAGACGGTCAGGAAAAATACGGCGTCCGGGGCCACCCACGGCGGCGTCTGGTGGTGGAGGCGTTGGCGCTGTGGCAGATCCGGCATCAGCGCAGAATCGGCGGATTCAGGATAGGCCGCACTATCAAAGAGTGCGGCGGATTAAGGATAATCCGCCCTACCCAAGGCAGGATTGGGGTAGGGCGCGTTATCCTTACCGCGCCGGAGTCGGCTCAGACCAGCAGCAGGGCGGGCTTTTCGAGAAGGTCCTTGAGTGCTCCAAGATACTGCGCGCCGACGGCGCCGTCGAAGACGCGGTGGTCGCAGCTGAGCGTCACGGTCAGCGTCTGGCCGGGCACGATGGCGCCGTTCTTGATGACGGGCTTGGCGACGGTGGTGCCGACGGCGAGGATGGCGGAGTTGGGCGGGTTGATGATGGCGGTGAACTTCGGGATGCCCATCATGCCGAGGTTGGAGACGCAGAAGGTGCCGCCGGTGTAGTCGTTCGGCGCGAGCTTACGGTCCTTGGCCTTTTTCCCGAGCGCCTTGGCCTCGGTGCTGATCTGGAAGACGCTTTTCAGGTGGCAGTCACGGACGACCGGCGTGATGAGGCCGTCCTCGAGGGCGACGGCGAAGGCGACGTGCGCGGCGCCGTGGTAGCGGATGGCGGTGCCTTCCCAGGAGCTGTTGACGGCGGGCACGCGGCGCAGGGCCTCGGCGCTGGCCTTGAGCACGAAGTCGTTCACGGAGAGCTTCACGCCGTCCTTCTCGAGGCCGGTGTTGAGCTGGGCGCGGAGGGCGAGCAGCGGCTCGGCGTCGATCTCGATGTCGAGGTAGATGTAGGGAATCGTGGTCGTGGACTCGACCATGCGCTTGGCGATGACGCCGCGCATGGTGGAGACGGGGACGGTGCGGTCCTGTTGCACAGGACCGCGGGCGAAGTGCCCCGTTCCGGCCTGCTGGCCGGCCGGGGTTTGTCCGGAGGCCTGCTTCGCAACCGCCGGCAAAGGATTCGCGGCCGCCGCCAAGACGTCGGCCTTGACGATGCGGCCGCCTGGGCCGGAGCCGGTGACGTGTGAGACATCGACCTTCTGCTGTTCGGCGAGCTTGCGGGCCAAGGGGGAGATCTTGAGGCGGCCGCTGCTTGAAGCGGCCGTCGAGGATGAAAGGCCAGCCTTCGCCGGGCCTACGGCTGGTTCGCCCGGTGGCTTCGCCACAGGCGAAGGGGCTGGCGGCGGCGCAACCGGAGCCGGAGCAGGGGCGACGGCCGCAGGAGCTTCGGCCTGGGGCGCATCGCTCTTGGGAGCCGGAGCAGCGGGTGCAGCCGGTGCCTGCTCGCCGGCCTTGCCGATGGCACAGAGCGGGGCGCCGATGGCGACCTGGCCGCCGGGGGCGACGTAAATCTTGAGGAGCGTGCCGGTGAAGAAGGACTCGAGCTCCATCGTGGCCTTGTCGGTCTCGACCTCGGCGAGCATGTCGCCGGCCTTGACGGGGTCGCCTTCCTTTTTGAGCCATTTGACCAGCGTGCCCACCGTCATGGTGTCGCTGAGTTTGGGCATTTCGATGATGTCGGCCATGGAAGAAAGGTTTAAGGTTTAAGGTGTAAGCTTTAAGTTACTTCAGAGTATCCAGCGCGGCCTGGTAGATGCGGTCGACGTTGGGGAGCTGGAGTTTTTCGAGGGGCATGGAATAGATGGCGGGGGAGTCGATCGAGGTCAGGCGCTTGACCGGGGCGTCGAGGTAGTCGAAGGCCTTGTCCGAGATGATGGCGGCGACCATGGCGCCGACGGAGCAGAAGGGCTTGGATTCCTCGACGTAGAGGGCGCGGTTGGTCTTCTTGACGGAGTTGAGGATGGTTTCCTCGTCGAGCGGGCGGATGGAGCGGAGGTCCACGACCTCGGCGTTGATGTTGTGTTTCTCCTTGAGGAGGTCGGCGGCCTTGAGGGCCATCTGGATGGCGCGGCCGTGGCCGATGATGGAGAGGTCCGTGCCGGCGCGGAGGATGTTGGCCTTGCCGAGTGGCACGAGGTATTCGCCGTCGGGCACCTCCATGGTCTCGCCGTAGAGGATGGTGTTCTCCATGAACATGACCGGGTCGTTGTCGCGGATGGCGGACTTCATGAGGCCCTTGGCGTCGTAGGCGTTGGAGGGGACGACGACCTTGATGCCCGGGTGGTAGGCCGCGATGGACTCGGGGGTGTGGGAGTGGGTGGCGCCGACGTTGGTGCCGCCGTTGGCGGGGCCGCGGAGGACGATGGGGCAGTTGATGAGGCCGCCGGACATGTAGCGGATGTTGGCCGCGTTGTTGAAGATCTGGTCGAAGGCGACGGTGTAGAAGCTGAAGAACATCAGCTCCATGACGGGACGCAGGCCGAGCATGGCGGCGCCGACGCCCATGCCGATGAAGCCGGCCTCGCTGATGGGCGTGTCCACGATGCGCTGCGGGCCGTATTTGGCCAGCATGCCTTCGGAGACCTTGTAGGCGCCGTTGAACTGGGCGACTTCCTCGCCCATGAGGACGACGTTGGGGTCGCGTTCGATTTCCTCGGACATGGCGTGCCGGAGGGCTTCGCGGTAGGAGATGACGGGCATGGTGCGGAAAAGTTGAGTGTTGAGAGCTGAGAGTTGAGGGACGGGCTCTTTCTCGGAATCTTTCTCTCGGTGGCTTGGAGAACGAGAAGGAGTAGGAGAACGAGAAAGATTAATTGAAGAAGAGCGTGCCCTCCGATTTGCGGTCGGCGGGGTTGTCGGCCTCCCAATAGACGTCCTTCTGGATGTCCTCGACGGTGGGGAAGGGGCTGGCCTCGGCGAACTGGGCGGAGGTCTCGGCCTCGGCGCGCGCGGCCTCGTCGATCTTGGCGATGCCGTCGTCGGTGAGGACCTTCTCGGCGAGCAGCGCGTGCTGGAAGACCATGAGCGGATCCTTGGTGGCCTTGTAGGCCTCGATCTCCTGCTTGTCGCGGTAGGTGGTGTCGGGGTCGGCGACGGAGTGGCCGCGGTAGCGATAGGTGCGGATCTCGAGGACGGAGGGCAGGGATTTCTCGTGGGCGAGCTTGAGGGCGGCGGCGACCTTGTCGCGGACCTCGAGGACGTCGTGGCCGTTCTCAATGATGTCCCAGTTCATGCCGTAGCCCTCGGCGCGCTGGGCGAGGCTCGGGCCGGCCGAGGAGCGTTCCTGGCTGGTGCCCATCGAGTAGCCGTTGTTCTCGATGATGAAGATGACGGGCAGCGACATGAGCGCCGCGAGGTTGTAGGACTCGTGCACGGCGCCCTGGTTGACGGCACCGTCGCCCATGAAGGCGAGGGCGGCACCCTTGAGGCCCTTGTATTTGAGGGCGTAGGCGAGGCCGGTGCCGAGCGGGATCTGGCCGCCGACGATGCCGTGGCCGCCCCAGAAATTGCGCGACGGGTCGAAGTAGTGCATCGAGCCGCCCTTGCCCTTGGAGCAGCCGGTGTATTTGCCGTAGTTCTCCGCCATCATCTCGTTCATGCCCATGCCGACGGCGAGCGCGTGGCCGTGGTCGCGATAGGCGGTGATGATGTGGTCGTGCTTGCCCATGACGGACACGCAGCCGACGGCGATGGATTCCTGCCCGATGTAGAGGTGGAGGAAGCCGCCGATCTTGCCCTGCTGGTAGCTGCGCAGGCAGCGCTCCTCGAAGCGGCGGATGCGCACCATGTCGCGGTAGAGCGCGATCAGCTCGTCATGGCCGAGCTTGGCGTTGATGGGGGCCTGCCGGGCATTATAGCCAGCGACTTCGGGCTTTTTGGCGGGAGCGGATTTCTTGGTCACAGGGAAATAGTTTGAGATTGAAGCAATATCCAGAAGCAGACTCCCGTTCTTAGGTGCCGACCGATGAACACAAGGCTAAATCGGGTGCTTCGCCACTTTCATTGGGTAGCACGTCTATCCTGGAAGTTTTGGAACCACTGATGAGTTTCGCCAAGGGGCGAAACTTTCCCGGTCCCCCTCCGGCTAATCGCCTCCGGGATGGGGTTTCGGGGAGTCCGCTCATCGCGGACCGGGGAGAACAGCCTGCGAAACCAGGCAGATTCCGGCCATTGCAGCAAAAGTAGGGGCGCGCCTTGTGCGCGCCCGAGAGACTGTGTTATCCGCGTCGGGCGTGGACCAGCCGCGCTACAAAAAACGGGTTTCGGATAGCTTCCAAATCGCAACGATGCTGTAGGACTCCTTCAGGCACAGTGAAACCTACCGTCTGCAAATGGGAGACCCCTCCTGCATTGCAATCGAGGTTCCGTGCTCCTTTCAGTGCCTGACTGTGGGAGCGAGCTTGCTCGCGACCTCGCCCAAAAAGTCGCGAGCAAGCTCGCTCCCACATTTCCCACGGCATCGTTGGCTCAATCGCAACGGATCGCGAACCGCGGGCCGGCTAGGGACGGCGCGGCGGGCAGGCGGTGATCTGCTCGACCGTGATCGCGATGGGCGAGCGGGCGCAGTCGGCCTTCAAGGCGACGAAGCCGTCGCGGTATTGGTCGAAAATGGGCCAGAGCGCCGCCTTGTCGGTCTCGGGGACGGGGAGGCCCTTGATTTGTTCGCGCGAGAAGAAGGCGAATTTGCCTTCGGGGATATCAGGCGGCAGCGCCGCGATGGGCTGCCGGCAACGGAACAGGAACATGAGCCAATGCGTTTCGCCCTGGTAGGCTTTTTCTGCGATCATGGCGAAGAGGTGGAGTTGGTCCGGCGTGATGCGCAGGCCGGTCTCCTCGGCGGTCTCGCGCACGGCGCAATCGAACGGCGACTCGCCCGTCGCCATCTCGAGCTTGCCGCCGATGGGTGTCCAGACGCCGAGGTTGGGCTGCTTGGCCCGCAGGAGCAGGAGCTGCTCGCCGGCGGTGTTCTCAATGAACACGAGCACGCTGATCTTGTAGGGCAGGACGGAGGCCATGTGGCAAAAGAGCGTGACCTTTGCGGCAGGTCGGGCAAACAAATCCTTGTCCGCGGTGCGATTCCCGCGTCCCAATAACAGGATGATTCGGAAGCCATGAAACCAAGAACAGGCCTGCACGGATTTCTGATTCGCGGCTTCCTGGCTTCCGTATAACCATACCCGCCATGCCCCACCTCGCCCACATCGCGAACCTCTGGTCCCTCGTCCGCCATCCCTCCGCCGCCACCGAGTGGTCGCTGGAGCGCAAGATCAAGGCCGTGGCCGCCGCCGGCTTCGACGGCCTCACCACCGCGCTCACGCCGGAGCACCGCCGCCTCGCCGAGAAACACGGGCTGCGCCACCTGCTCGGCTTCATCTCCTCGCAGAATCCCGCCGACTTCCCCCGCCTCATCCGCGAACAGAAGGAGGGTGGCGCGGTGCACATCAACGTGCAGCTCGACGACCACGACACGCCCCCCGCGCTGGCGACCCGGCATTGGATCCAGCTGGAGCGCGCCGCCGAGAAAATCGGCGGGGTCATCGTCTCGCTCGAGATCCACCGCGACACCTGCACGGAGACTCCGGAGAAGACCTACGAGATCGCCGACCGCTACCACCGGGCGACCGGCCGGCTCTGCAAGATGAACTTCGACTTCTCGCACCTCGCGAGCGTCAAGCACCTCAACCCCGACAACTACATCGCGCGCCTGCTCGACCATCCCGAGCTCGTGCAGCACAGCGAGCAGGTGCATTTCCGGCCGTTCAACGGCCACCACTGCCAGGTGCCGGTCACTCACAAGGGCGCGCTGTCGCCCGAGGTGAAGAGCTATCTCGTGTTCGTGGAGGCGCTGATGCGGCTCTGGAAGAAGGGCCGCGGCAACCGGAACAAGACGATGTTCGCGTGCCCCGAACTCGGGCCCTACGCGCCCGGCGGCTCGGGCTACAACATCTCCGGCCTGCCCCCGGCGTGGCCGGATGCGGTCGTGCTCCGCCACGAGCTCGGCCGGGCGTGGGCACGGGCGTGAGCCCACCGTTGTTGGCTGCTGCCAACCCGGTGTTTGTCCACGGTTCTCGCCTCCGCGCTGTCCTCCGGCAGCGCCCGGAGTCGGCGAAACCGAGGCAAATCACATCGGCTTTGGCGAGCGCGGCGGGCAGGTCGCGGCGTTGGTGAGCGGACAGGCCCGGCGGATGCGCGCCAGCAGGTCCTGGTAGAAATCAAAGCCCGGGTCGCCCGGCGAGCGCGGCAGCCTGCGGTCGAGTTCCTGGGCCAGCGCGATGGCGCGGGCCTGCGATTCCTCGCGGATTTTCACGCCGCGTTCGCGGTAGCCGGTGTTGTCCACGCCGGCGTGCTCGGCGAGCAGCGGCAGCCACTGGTGGGCGTATTGGACGTGCGCGGTCTCGTCGATGATGTCGAAGAGCATCATCTCGGCCGACTGCAGGTCCTGGCCTTCCTTGAAGTCCACGTAGCCCTCGTTCTTGACGACGAAGTGGCCGGTCTCCGCCACGAGGCCGATCATGAACACGTGCTCGTAGAGCTGCGCCTTGGTGAGCGGCTCGGCCCGGAACGGGGCGAGAAGCTCCTGCTGGCGCGCATAGGCCTCGTCGAGCGTGATGCCCCGCCGGGCGGCCTGTTCCATGAGCTCGGCGTCGCGCACCAGCTGGTCGTAACCCGAGAAGCCGACGTCCTCCAGGCTGATGCCGAAGTCGCGCAGGCGCGAGTAGCCGGAGTCGCCGTGGCGGGATTCGTCCCACAGGTGGCGGGAGATGATGTGCTGCCACGCCCACGGCATGTAGTGGCCGTAGTAGAGCCAGATCAACTGGTCGTCGGGCAGGTTCTTCTCGAGCATGTAGCCAAAGGCCCAGAACAGGCGGCGTGCCTCGAGGTTGGTGGCGAAGTCGGCGCGCACGTAATCCATGAACGGCTGGCGCGGCCGGATGGGCACGTTGCGGGCGCTGAATTTGCTCAGGCGGAAATCCGTGGCGACACCAGCCGGTTGCGCCTCGGCCCCGGGGGCGACGGGCAACGGCGTGCGGAACTGGCCGCAGTCCTCCAGGAGGGCCGTGACCCGGGCGCGATAGACGGCATCGGTCGTGTGCGGCACGCGGCGGCGGTAGTCGCGATACCAGAGCCACTGCTGGCTCTTGATCTGGTTGATCTCGTGCAGCAGCGCGATGGTCGGGGCGTCGTGGATGGGGTGGACGAGGCCGATGTATTCGCCATAGGCGCCGACGAGCGTTTTCAGGAGCAGCTCATAGATGCCGTCGAGCGCGTCCTGCAGGGAGGGCGCGAGCAGCACGGCGTTGGCGAGGTGCTCAAGGCGGGCGGAGACGGGGGCGTCGGCCTTGCCACCGGGGAACTGCTCGATGCGCTCGCGCAGGCGGCGGACGCACTCGGCCTGGTCCCAGATGTGGCGGTGAAGCGCGCTCTTGTTCTCCCACTCGGCGACGTCGCGGCCCCACGCGGCGAGCAGGCGGTGGATGCTGCGCTCCGCGTATTGCCAGTCGTTCATGAGGTCCACGTTGCGCGGACGCTGCTTCGTGGAGGACTCGACGAGCACCGTCGGCCAAGGGGGAGGGGAGAGGGGTTCCGCAGCGCTCGGACTCATGACGACGACGACACAAAATTCCGCGCGGGACTCAAGCCCGGTGCGCTGAATATTCATCCCCTCGGCGGTTGCGCCGCATCCAAGAATTCCCCTGAATCCCGGCATGATCCCACCCCGGTCGCTGTCAGCGGAACAAGTCGCCTCCTTTCACGAGCTTGGTTACCTCATTGTGCCGGATGTCTTCGACCCGGCGGACCTGGAGCCGCTCCGGCAGGAAATGCACCGGGAGATCGGCCGGAAGGCGGCTGCGCTGCAGGCCGCGGGCAAGCTGTCGCAGCTCCATGCCGACCTCGGCTTCGACCACCAGCTCGCCGCCATCCAGCGCGACTCGGCGGAGAACGGCGAGGCGATAATCAAGCACCTGGAGGGCCTGCGCGGCGGCGGCTTTCACGCCCCGGAGATGTTTGAGGTGATCGCCCACCCGAAGATGCAGGCCGCCGTCGGCTCGCTCCTCCGCACGGAGGAAATCGTGGCCTCCTCGGTCTATCGCATCCGGCCGAAGCTGCCCAACTCCGGCCGCGGCATCGTGCCCTGGCACCAGGACAGCGGCTATTTCGCGACGCATTGCGACACGCAGCTCATCATCACCTGCTGGGTGCCGCTGGTGGACGCCACGGTGGAGAACGGCTGCATGCAGATCCTGCCGCGCGCGCACCTCGGCAAGGTCGTGAAGCACAACACCGGCGGCAACGCCGGCTTCCTTGTCATCAAGGACGAGGATCTCCCCGACGATCCGCGCAAGGCCATCACGGCGGCCTGCCCGCGCGGCGGCGTGGTGTTCATGACCAACCGCACGCCCCACTGCTCCACGCCCAACACCTCCGACCACATCCGCTGGAGCGTGGACCTGCGCTACCAATCCGCCACCACCCCGAGCAATGTCGGGCTGGAGCCCGCGGCGATCGCCGCCGACGGGACGGCCGATGACGATTTCTACGCGAAGGTGAATGTCGCCTGCTACCCGCCGGAGGCCGATTTCCTCGTGAGCAGCCGGCAGCATCCGGAACTCGTCACCACCTACGCGGAATACTCCCGGCGCCGGGAGATCTACGACCGCACGAAGTCCGAATTCTCCGCCTACCGCCGCTGGCGGGACCAGCCGGCCGCGGCCGAGCCCGCGGGCGCGCGCACTGGGCACTGAGCCGGGGAGCCGCCGGCGCGGCAATATGAGCGTGACCTTTGGGCGGCGCCGGGCGACAAAACCGGTGCCGTGGCTGCCAACCGGACATTGATACTCGACTGCGGGGCCAGCCGGACGGCACTGTGTGCCTTCAGCCGCCAGGGGCAACGCCTTCGCCTGGACCACTACGCGGCGGTGACATTTCCCGCGCAGGCGGGCGGCGAGGACAACTGGCTGGCGCACACACAGGCGGCGCTGCCCGCCTTGCAAGCCAGGCTGAAGCTCGCGGGCCCGGTCGTGCTGGTGCTGCCCGCCCATCTGGCGCTGACCAAGCTCATCAAGACGCCCCGGGTCGAGCCGGCGCAGCGGGAGAAAATCATCCGCTTCGAGGCGGAGCAGAGCATTCCCTATGCGCTGGACGACGTGGTGTGGGACAGCGCCATCGCGGCGGAGAACCCCCGGGAATTCGAGATGTTGCTGGTGGCCGCCAAGCTCGAGGCCGTCGAGCCGCTCTGCGCCGCCGTGCAGGCCGCCGGATTGGAACCGCGCCTGATCCTGCCATCGCCGCTGGCGACGCTTGCGGCGTTCCGCCTCGCCCAGCCCGCGGCCACGGAACCCGCCCTCGTGCTCAATCTCGGCTCGCGCTCGACCACGCTGCTGTTGACCGAGGGGCCGCGTTTTGCCGCCCGCACGCTGGCCTTGGGCGGGCAGGCCCTCACGCAACAGATTGCCGCGAATCAGGACTGCGAGCCGGAGGAGGCCGAGCGCATCAAGCTCTCCGCGCACAACCGCAGCCTGACGGCGGACGCGCTGGCCACCCACGCCACCCGGCTGGCGCAGGAAATCACCCGGACGGTGCTGCATTTCCGCCGGCAGGGCGGCCTGGAAAATCCCGTTCGCCTCATCCTCACCGGGGGCGGCGCCGGGCTCGCCGGCCTGGGCGAGGCGCTGGCGGAGAAACTCAAGGTGCCGGTGGGCCGGCTGGATGCGCTCGGCGCGGTTGAGCTCGCCGCCGGCGCGGCGCGCAACGATGCCGCCGCCGCCGCGCTGAGCCTGACGGACTTGGTGGGAGCGGCGGTCACGCAGCTGCGGCCGGGCCACCCGGTGCTGAATCTGCTGCCCCCGGCGTTGCGCCAGCAGGAGGGCCGGCGGCGCCGCCAACCCTGGCTGGCCGCAGCCGCGGTGCTTGCGGTGGCGGCACTGCTGCCGCCTTTGGTGCATTACCGGACGGTGGCGGTCATCGCCGGGGTGAAAACCGCCGCCATCGAGCGCGAGCTGGCGCCGTGGCGCGAGCGCGAGGCCCGCAACCGCGCCGCGCTGCAGCAACTCGCGGCGCTGAAGGAACAGATCGCGGAACTGCAGGGCATCCAGGATCGGCGCAGCGGCTGGCTGAGCCTGCTCGCGGACCTGCAGGATCGCCTCGTGCGGGTGGAGGATGTGTGGCTGGAGCAGCTGGCCATCGCCTCCGCGCCCGGCGCCCCGATCCGGCTCGCCGTCTCCGGCCGGATGCTCGACAAGACCAACCCGCTCGCCAAGGTCAGTCCCGAGACCTACCGCCGCGTGCAGGCGCTGCTCGCGAGCCTGGTGGACTCGCCGTTTGTCGCCGGGATCGAGGCCGAGCGCTTCGACAACGGGCAGCCCGGCATCCTGAAATTCGACTGCGTGCTCGTGGCCGACCCGGCCCGGCCGCTCTGACCATGAGCTGGCTGAAGCGCCATCCGCTGCTGGGTGCCGGGCTGGTTCTCGGCTTGCTCGCGGTGGCGGCGGAAGGTTGGTTCCTCCAGCAGGCGAGGCAGCAGGCCGCCCGGGCCGGGGCCGCGCTCGAGCAGAAAAAGCAGGAGCGCGACTGGCTCGCCCGGCAATCGCCGGCGCCAAGCGCCGCCAATGAGCAGGCCATCACGCAGGAGCTGCTCCAGTCGCGCCGGGAGCTGGCGGGGCTGCGCGCCGCCCTGCAGGCCCGCGATGGGGAGGCGGCCGGGCTCGCGCCGCCCGCCAAGCCGCTCGACGCGTATTTTGCCATCGCCGCGTTCGTGGAGAAGAGCCGGGCGTTGGCCGCCCGCGCCCAAGTGTTGATCAAGCCGGACGAGCGCTTCGGCTTTGCCACCCACGCCAACGAGGGCCCGGAACCGGAGCTGCTGCCGGCGGTGTTCCGCCAGCAACTCGCACTGCAATACCTGGTGGAGAAGCTCCTGGAGGCCCGCCCGCGCACGCTGCTCGGCGTGCAGCGCGAACGCCCCCTGACGGCCGCCCAGCGCGCGCAACGCAATCAACCCGGCGCGTCCGCCGCCGCCGCAAGCGCGACGGGGAGCGATTTCTTTGCGTTCGACCCGCAGGTCGCCCTGCGCCGGCCCGGCCGGGTCGAAAGCGAGGCCTACCGTCTGGAATTCACCGGGCAGACGCCCGCGCTGCGGGCCTTCCTGAACAGTTTGGCCGCCGGCCCGCGGCCCGTCATCGTGCGGCAGGTGGAGGTGGAACGACTGGCGGCGGAAGTGGCGTCCGCCGCCGTGCCCGCGGCGGAAGCGCCGGTGCCTTTGGTCGCGCAGAATCTTTCAAAGTTTGCGGTCGTCGTGGAATGTGTTGAGCTGCTGCCAGCCCCGGAGCCCGCCACCCCATGAGCGCCCTCATCAAGTCCGGTTACGACAAGCTGCTGGCGGCTGGCGCGCTCCTGCTGCTGGCCGCGAGCCTCGGGTGGGTGGGCTCGCACCAGTCCGTGATTGCCGCGCTCCGCAGCCAAGCGGTGGCGGCTGAGCTGACCGGCGTGGCTTACACTCCGTCCGCCCCGCGCCGGTTGGAGACCAATCCTGCGGTCTGGGCGCGGCCGGAAGCCCAATCCCACGGCTCGGGCTGGCTCTACGAGGTGTTCACGCCGCCGGTCATCTATTACAACACGCTGGCCCGGTCCTTCGCCGTGACGCCTCCGCTGAACCCCGCGGACGGTGGCGCGCCCTTCGGCCTCGAGTTGCTGGACGTGAAGCTCGAGCCCTACCGGCTGCAGCTGGTTGGCTACTTTGGCGAGCCGGGCGACTATCTCGCGGCGTTTGTCAGCGCGAACCAGGCGGAGACCTTGCTCGCGCGCAGCGGCCGCCGTTTCGAGCAACTCGGGCTGAGCCTGCGGAGCTTCGACGTGAAAAAGGTCGAGGTGCCGCATGACGACGCGCGGCCGGTTTACGATGTGGCCGCGCTGGCCGTGCTGTTCGACGAGCAATCCGGCACGGAGGTCGTCCTCGACAGCCGCACCCGCAAGCTCACCGACACGCCGCTCGCGGTGCTCCGCTGGGGGACGGGCGGCAGTTCGACCCGGACCCTGCGCGAAGGGGACACCTTCACCGACGGGAACGGCAGCTACCGGATCGAGCGCATCCAGCTCGACCCGCCCGAGGTGGTCGTGGCCCGGCAAACGCCGGGGCTGCCGCTGCCCGAGTCCCGGGTGCTGCGCCCGGTCGGCAAGGACGGCGGGCAGATCGCCGGCCAGCCGGCCAAGGCGGGCAAGTTTGCCACCCCACCCAAAACCGGACTCGCCCACAATCCGCCTTGAGCACCCCAACCATGATCCGTCCACCGCGCCACATGCTCGTTTTGCTGGGGATCGCCGGCTTCGGGCTCGCGCGGCTGCTCGCCGCACCCCCGGCCGAACCGGATGCGGCGGCGACCAAGATCCGCCTGCTCTCCGCCGCGCTGCACGCGCGCGACACGGGCGACACGGCGGCGGCGCGGCAGAAACTGGAGGAGCTGCTCCAGCTCAGTCCGAATGACGAGACCGTCAAACGGCTGCTCGCCAGCCTCGAGCGGCTGCCGGAAAAGAAAATCAGTGTCTCCGGTGGCACGGCCGCGCCGGCGGCCCCGACCCTCACCGAGCCCGACCAGTTGGTCCAGGCGGAGGAAGCCCGGCAGGGCCGGATGCTGGAAGCCGCCGCGACCGCGACCAAGGAAGCCCGCGCCCTGGCCCGGCAGAATCAATTTGCGCCCGCCTTGGACGCGTTGGATCGGGCCCGCGCCCAGTTGCCGGACAATGCCCTGACGGCCGCCGCGCTGACCGAGCTCGACATTGCCCAGGCGGAGATCAGCACCGCGCGCGACAATTTTCTCCGCTCGGCCCCGGCCCCCGCCTCGGCGGAGCCGGAGCCGGCTTCACCACCGCCGGAGGTGCCGAGCCCGGCCAGTCTGGCCGCCCGCGGGCGCAGCCAGTATCTGGCCGGCGAGGCGGCGGCCGCCGCCGAGACCTTCCGGCAAGTCGAGGCGCAGGATCCGGGCAACGCTGACGCCCGCTATTTCTTGCAGCGCATCGCCCAGGAGTCGCCCGCGCCGGCCGCCGCGCGCCCGCGCACCAGCGGCCAGATGCTGGGCGAGGTGGACCAGGCCTGGCGGCGGCCGGGCGTGTTCGCGGAAAAACCGTCCGGCGGTGCGGTGGCGGCGGGGCCCTCGCCCTTGCTGGCCAAGCTGAACGCCATCACGCTGCCGAACGTGAACTTCAGCGGCATGGAGCTGAGCCGCGTGGTCAACACGCTCAGCGTCATCTCGGAGGAATTTGACCGCACCGGCGGCTCGCCGCGGGGCGTGAACATCGTCCTGCTCGATCCGACCGGCGCCGACCCGACGGTCAATCTCACGCTGCGCAACCTGTCGCTGAAGCGCGTGCTCGATTTCATCACCGATGCCGTGGGCTACCAATACGAGGTGCAGGCCGACGCCGTGGTCGTGCGCCCCGGCGGCGGGCAGTCGGCGCTCGAGACCCAGTTCTTCCCGGTCTCCCGCTCGACGGTGCTGCGCCTGACCGGCAGGGGCGCGGCCCCGCCGGCGGTGGAGGGAGCGCCGCCCACCGCCGCGAGCGTCGAGAACGAGGGGCAGTCCATCCGGAACTTCCTCCAACTCGCCGGCGTGGGCTTCGAGGGCGTCGCCGGCAGCGCCCTGGCCTTCGACGGCTCGCAGATCATCGCCACGCAGACCCCGCGCAACCTCGAGCGCATCCGGAACATCCTGACCCGCTACAACGACGTGCGGCAGGTCGAGATCGAGGCCAAGTTCATGGAGGTGCAGCAGGGCGCGCTGGAGGAACTCGGCGTGCAGTGGAACCTCGCCAACAAGCTCACGCAGCGCAACGCCGCGCAGGCCACCTACACCACGGGCGACGGCCTCAACCGCACGCTGGCCGACGCCTTCCGCAACGCCACGACGTCCCAGCAGATTTCCATCACGGGAACCGGCCAGCCCGAGGGCGGGCTCAACCTCCCGGCCGCCGCCCCGACCATCCCTGGCGGCGTGCTGCTCGGGGCCGGCGCGGGACCGCTGGCCAACATCGCGGGCATCGTCGGCGAGTTTGACGTGCAGGCCGTGATCCGCGCCCTGTCGCAGAAGAGCGGCACCGAGCTGTTGAGCGCGCCGAAGCTCACGGTGCTCTCGGGCAACCCGGCCACCATCACGGTGGCGCAGGAGCTGCGCTATCCGCAGTCCTACGGCCAGATCCAGTCGCAGGTCGGCACCGGCAGCGTGTCCGGCGGCGGGTCGGCCGGTGTGTCCATCACCTCGGGCACGCCGCAGGAGTTCACCACCCGCAACGTGGGCGTGGAACTGCGGGTGACACCCACCGTCGAGGAGGACGATTACAGCGTGAGCCTCGACCTGAACCCGAAGGTCACGGAGTTCGAGGGCTTCGTCGAATACGGCGGGCCGAGCGTGGCCATCTCCGGTGGCACGACGGTGACGGTGCCGCCGGGCTTTTATCAGCCCATCTTCGCCGTGCGCGAGGTGACGACCAAGGTCACGATCTGGGATGGCGCCACGCTCGTCATGGGCGGCCTGACCCGGGAGGACGTGAAAAAGGTGAGCGACAAGGTGCCGGTGCTCGGCAGCCTGCCGGTGGTCGGCCGGCTGTTCCGCAGCCAGGGCGAGAGCTCGCAGAAGCGCAATTTGCTCATCTTCGTCACGGCCAATCTCGTCAGTCCCGGCGGCTCCCTGAAGAAGCAAACGATCCCGGGGGCGGTCCCCGGCGCGCTGTATCAGAACCCGACCATCGTGACCCCCGCCGGCGCGGCCGGGCGGTAGGAGTAGCTGCGGCGCAAAAATTCCCCTTGAAGCGCGGCGGCTTCTGCGCGCATCTTGCGGGGGATGAGCTACGCCGCCTATCTGCCGTTTCTGGTCCAAATCGTCCTCGCCGCCGGGATCACGGGCGGCGTCATCCTGGCGAGCCAGCTGCTGGGACAACGCGCGCTGGGTTCCAAGATCAAGGACGCGGCTTACGAGTGCGGCATCCTCTCCGACGGGAGCACCCACACCCGCTTCTCGGTGAAGTTCTATGTCACGGCGATGCTCTTCATCCTCTTCGACATCGAGGTCGTCTTCCTCATCCCGTGGACCTTTGTTTACCGGGATTTCCTCGCCCAGAACATCGCGATCCTGTCCCCGATGCTGTTCTTCCTCTTCGTGCTCGTGCTCGGCCTCTTCTACGAGGTGAAGAAGGGCGCCCTCGAGTGGGAGAAGTGATTGAAGCAGCGAGTAGCGGGTAGAGAGTAGCGAGCATCTCACAACCCACTGATCGCCTGATGCTCGCTACCCACTACTCGCTCCTCGCTACTTTCTGACATGCGGCTCGACAAATACATCTCCCGCAGCCGCGTCATTGACCTCGGCAGCGCCGACATGGAGGGCGCGCTCGTCGAGCTGCTCAACCTGACCGTCGAGAGCTTCCCCGACCTGAACAAGGACGCCCTGCTCAAGGGGCTGCTGCGCCGCGAGAACACGATGACGACCTACCTCGGGCTCGGGGTGGCGATGCCGCACGTGCGCGTGAAGATGGGCCGGCGCTACATCCTCGCGGTCGGCCGCGGCCACTACGGCATCCGCTACGACGGCGCGCTGGAGAACGAGCCGGTGCGCCTCGTGCTGATGCTCATCGCCGACGAGAAGACGCGCGACTACCTGCAGCTGCTCGCCGCCCTGGCCCGACTGATGAAGGAGCAGGATTTCGTGGACAGCCTCGTGCAGGCGCCCGATCTCGACACGCTCTACGACCGGCTTTTTGCCGGGTTTGGCGGCATGGCGGCCAAGCCCGTGGCGATGCCGCAGACCCGCGTGAACCGCGTCGTCCTGCGCGAGGCGGAGCGCATCGCGGTGGGCAGCGGCTGCACCGGGCTGATGGTTTTCGGCGACACCTTCGCCGGGAATTTCAAGGCGCCGAAGTGGGCCGGCTCGCTCAAGACCATCCTCGTGACCCGCAACCTGGCGGAGGCGGAGGACCGCCCCGACCGGTTCGACGACAGCATCCACGTGCGCTCCTTCTCCAGCCAGCGCATGGCGCAGCTGCGCAGCGCCGTGCTCGTCGGCATCACCCGCGGGCTGATCACCTTCAAGGACCGCATCTGCTGCGTGGGCGGCCTGGCGGGCAGCAACCAGTTCGACACGATCGTGATCGTGGACGTGGAGAAGGAGTTCTCGACGCTGCTCACCGGCCACGCCGACCTGCTGCCGCCGGATGTGAAACCCGAGGTGCTGGAGCGCGTGATCGCCGTCGCCACGGAGCTGGCGGTCGAGGGCCGCGAGGGCCGCCCGGTCGGCTGCCTCTTTGTGGTGGGCGACAACGAGAAACTCGCGACGCTGACCAAGCCGCTCGTGCTCAATCCGTTTTACGGCTACAAGGAGGAGGACCGGAACATCCTGAATCCCTTCATGGACGAGACCATCAAGGAGTTCTCGTCCATCGACGGCGCATTCGTCATCCGCGGCGACGGGGTGGTGGAGGCGGCCGGCTCGCTGATCCAGGCTTCGGACTACAACCATGTCCTGCCCAGCGGGCTGGGCGCGCGGCACGCCGCCGCCGCCGCCATCTCGGTCGTGGCCGACTGCATCGCGCTCGTCGTCTCCTCCAGTTCGGGGCAGGTGACTCTCTTCCGGCGCGGCGTCATGATGCCCCTGACGGAAAAGAAGGTATCGGCGTAGACGAGGAGAAAGTGAGAGTGAAAGTGAAGGGGGGTGTGCCGCTCACGATAAGCCGAAACCATTTGCAGGTCGGGCTTTATGTCCGGCGGAGGCGTGTTCTTGTCGGGCATGAAGCCCGACCTGCAGGCGGAGATTGGGTTGGGGAAAGATTTAAGTTGCAGGCGGCGGGGGCGCGGCCTTTCTTCGCCCTTCCATTCCATTTAAGCCATGCAAGAAACCGTAACCCTAGAGTGCACTGAAGCCCGCAAAGAGGGCAAACCCGCTTCGCGCTACCTCACCAAGCGCAACAAGAAGACCGTGACCGAGCGCATCGAGAAGAAGAAATACAACCCCTTCCTCAAGCGCCACACGCTGCACAAGGAAATCAAGTAAGGCTCGGGGCAGGCCGGGTTTATCCCGGATAGGACAGAATTTGAAGGCCGGTTCCTCGCGGACCGGCCTTTTGCTTGGGCGCAGCGCGGGCGGGGCCGGCTTATTCCTTGGCTTCCGGGAGGGGAGTGGGCGTCGCCAACTGCGCCCGGCGGGCCGCCCGCCAACTGTCGCGGTGCTTGCGGATCCAGTCGAGCAGGGCGCGCTCGAAGCCGATGTCGTGGCCCAGCCGTTCCGATTCGATCCACTTGTGCTTCAGGATCTCCTCCCGCTCGGCGAGAAATTCCTGGTAGAGGCTCGACTGCTTGACGAACTCGCGGCTGCCGCTGTTGGTCTGCGGGGTCAGGGTCGGCATGGTCGGCGGGGATGAGTTCAACAGCAACGGGCCGCAGCCCCGACGGTAAACATGGGCTTTAATTGGCCCGGCAGCAGTATCATGGAGCGGGAACCTAGAGGGCTCGCCGCGCCGGTGTCAACCAGCCGCTCACAGTTTGAGTTTCCGCAGCAAGTCACCGGCGATCGCGCGGAAAACCTGCGCCGGCTTGCTGTCGGGCGCGTTGACCGTGACCGGGTGGCCGGTATCGCCGCCGGCGCGGATGTCGGGGAACAGCGGCACCTGGCCGAGCAGCGCCGTGCCGAGCAGCTCGGCCGTGGTGGCGCCGCCACCCTCGCCGAAAAGCGCCTGGCGCCGGCCATTGGCGTCCTCGAACCAGCTCATGTTCTCGGCGACGCCGAGGAGCGGCACGTTGACCTTCTGGAACATCAGGCCGCCCTTGCGGGCGATGTTGGTCGCGGCCGCCTGGGGCGTCGTGACCAGGATGGCGCCGTCGAGCGGCAGGGTCTGGACCAGCGAAAGCTGCGCATCGCCCGTGCCGGGCGGCAGGTCAATCAGCAGCACATCCAGCTCGCCCCAGGCCACGTTTTGGACGAATTGCTGGATGGTCTTCATGATCATCGGGCCGCGCCAGACCACCGGGGTGTTGTCGTCCACCAGAAAACCCATGGACATCACCTTCACGCCATAGCGCTCGAGCGGCACGAGCGAGTCGCCCGCGATGGCCGGGCGGCCCTGCAGGCCCATCATGAGCGGCACCGACGGCCCGTAGATGTCGCAATCCATCAGCCCGACGCGTCCCGGCCGTCCGCGGGTTTCGAGGATCTGGGCCAGGGCGCAGGCGAGGTTGACGGCGAAGGTGGACTTGCCGACTCCGCCCTTGCCGGAGGCGATGGCGACGGAATGCTTGAGGCCCTTGGGCGCGGTGCCGCCGCCCACGGTGCCCTGTCCGGGCTGGGGCGGGGCCTTGGCGGCCGAGACCGCGAGCTCGATGATCACGTCCTTCACGCCGGGTTGGGCGCGCAGGCACTTCTCGATCTCGGCTTTGAGCATCGTCGGCACCTTCGGGTCGGAGGTCGTGATGGCCACCGCGACCTGCGCGGTGCCGTCGGCGAAGGTCGCCGAGCGCACGAGCCCGAAGGAAACGATATCCCGGCTGAATCCGGGATACTTCACCTGCTTGAGGGCTTCCTTGATGGTGTCGGCGGTCACAGTGGCGCGTGAAAATGGCTTGGAAAACGGATGGCTTTGACCTTGTGAGTAGGCTGCCGGGAGTAAAACAAAAACCCGGCCTGAACTTTCGTCATTAATTCCTGACCCATCCCCCATGCAGAATGCTTTTCGCCTCCTCCTCGGTCTCACGCTCGCGGCCCCGCTCCTGGCCCAGCGCGATATCGGCACCGTCAACGTCAACGCCGACACCCAGACCACGGCGATTTCCATCAGCTCCTCGTCAGCCGAATTGCAGGGCCTCGCCCTGAAGGCCTTCGGCGCCCACGGCCGCTACCGCACGGTCGCCAGCGGCGGCGCGTATGCACTCACGTTCACGCCGGCGGGGGCGACCCAGGTGACCGTCACCATCGCCAAGGGCAGCGCCGGCACGCCGGTCCACACCGAGACCGTCTCCGGCACCAGCCTGCGCAACGCCCTGCTCCGCGCCGCCGATGTCGCCGTCACGAAGACCAGCGGGC
>Ga0268298_10001531_pt1 | contig 27072 bp, 26 predicted proteins | sample WWTPWeurt_MetaG_FD_194462 | JGI IMG/M metagenome (GOLD analysis project Ga0268298, IMG submission 194462) | Activated sludge microbial communities from WWTP in Nijmegen, Gelderland, Netherland - WWTP Weurt | ecosystem: Engineered > WWTP > Aerobic digester > Activated sludge | place...
CGGCGGCCGGATCAACGCCGCCACCACCAGGGACATTGTCAGCCTGGTCGAAGTCGATGGCGAGGAGTGGCTGTTCTACAAGGTCGGCACAGTCAACGTCGCCTTCGTGCGCGGCACCACCGCCGATACTTTCGGCAATATATCGATGGAGCGGGAAGCACTGACCCTCAATAACCTCGCCATGGCGATGGCGGCCAAGAACAGTAACGGCATCGTGATCGCCCAGGTTGAACGCATTGCCGAGCGCAGCGGGCTGCCCCCGCGGCAGATCAAGATTCCGGGGATTCTTGTTGACTGCGTGGTCGTGGCCGAACCGGCCCAGCACATGCAAACCCTGGCGACACAGTACAACGCCGCCTACGCTGGCGAGTTCCGGGTTCCCCAGGCCAGCCTGGTGTCGACTCCGCTGACCGAGCGCAAGATCATCGCCCGTCGCGCTGCCTTCGAGTTGCCACCCAACGGCATAATCAATCTGGGCGTCGGGATGCCCGAAGGTGTGGCGACGGTCGCCAACGAGGAGCGGGTCTCGCATCTGCTGACTCTGACCGTGGAATCCGGGCTCATCGGCGGAATTCCCTCGACCGGCGGTGATTTCGGGACCGGGGTCAACATGGATGCGGTGATCGACGAGAATCAGCAGTTCGATTTCTACGACGGTGGCGGCCTTGACATGGCGTGTCTCGGGATGGCCGAGTGCGATGCCGCGGGCAACGTGAATGTCAGCCGCTTCGGTGGCCGCCTGACCGGAGCCGGCGGCTTCATCAACATCAGCCAGAGCGCCCGCCTCGTGGTGTTCGTCGGCACTTTCACCGGCAATGGTCTCAAGGTCGAGGTCACTGACGGCAAACTTCGGATTCTCCAGGAGGGCCGACAGCGGAAGTTTCTCAAGCAGGTCGGGCAAATCACCTTCAATGGCCAGTACGCCTATGATCGCGCCAAGCCGGTCTATTACGTCACGGAACGCTGCGTGTTCCGTCGGGTCAGGGGCGGACTGGCGCTGATCGAGGTGGCGCCCGGCATCGACGTTGACCGGGACATTCTGCCGAACATGGACTTCGAGCCAATCGTCGGTGAATACGGCGAGATGGATGCTCGAATCTTCAATGTCAACCCGATGGGCCTCGAGGCTGAACTGCTCAACCTGTCCCTGCCGGAACGGGTCATTTACGATCCGGCGCGCAACATCCTGTTCCTCAATTTCGAGGGCATGTATGTCCGGGTGGTCGAGGACGTGCAGGCGATCTGGGCTATTTGCGAGCTGCGCTGCCGGGCGGCCGGCAAGCGGGTCGGTGTGATCATCAATTACGACCGGTTTCGGATCAACCAGGACATGTACGACGCCTACGCCGAAATGGACCGCTACTTTCTGGCAAATTATTTCAGCCAGATTACCCGCTACGCCACCAGCGCCTTCCTGCGCGCCAAGCTTGGCGAGGCTTTCTCCGCGCGCAGCATCGCGCCCCACATCTTCGAGCGTCGCGAGGAAGCCCAAGCCTTTCTGGCCGTACGGGACGGAGACGCTGCCCCCTGATCTTGCGCGGATTGCCGCATTGACACAGCCGCTGCGGCTTGGCAGCAGGAGCACTTGCCGAGAGCGGAAGTGTGCGCAACTCCCCGAAACGCAGCGTCACCTGATCGACGGATATCCTGACCGGCAGGCAATGCGCGCACAATTATTGTTACCGTTCTAGATTTCTAGCAATTTAATTGCTTGATTGCTCAACAATTGGCTTAACAACGCAAGCACCTGCCGGCGCCTTTTCCTTAGAATTCCTTCCATCAAGACGAATTCAAGGAGCGCCCCATGTTGCACACCCCCAGCACCAAGTATCAAGCTTTTGCCCCCATAAGACTCGTCGACCGCAACTGGCCGAACCGCGTCATCGCGCAGCCGCCAATCTGGATGAGCACCGATCTGCGCGACGGCAATCAGGCTCTGTTCGAACCGATGAACGGCGAAAAAAAGATGCGCATGTTCACGACGCTCTGCGCCATCGGCTTCAAGGAAATCGAGGTCGCCTTCCCCTCGGCCTCGCAGACCGAGTTCGACTTCGTGCGCGGCCTCATCGAAGGCGGTTACATCCCGGCCGACGTCACCATCGAGGTGCTCACCCAGGCGCGCGAACATCTCATCCGGCGGACGATGGAATCGATCAGGGGCGCGCGGACGGCCATCGTCCACGTCTATAACGCAACCTCGAAGACGTTCCGCGACAACGTTTTCGGCATGACCAAGGCCGAGGTCGTGAACATGGCGGTCGACGCCGTCAGGCTCATCAGGGAGCTTGCGGCAGAGATGCCGGAAACCGAAATCGCCCTCGAATACAGCCCGGAGCTGTTCACCGCGACCGAGCTCGATTTCGCCCTCGAGGTCTGCGACGCGGTCACCGCCGCCTGGGGAGCGACGCCGCAGCGCAAGGTCATCCTCAACTTGCCGACCACGGTCGAGATCGCCACACCGAACATCTACGCCGACCAGATTGAATGGATGCACCGCAATCTCGCTCGCCGCGACAGCGTCATCATCAGCCTCCACCCGCACAACGACCGCGGCACCGCCGTCGCTGCCGCCGAACTCGGCCTCATGGCCGGCGCCGAACGCGTCGAGGGCTGTCTCTTCGGCAACGGCGAGCGCACCGGCAACGTCGACCTCGTCACCGTTGCGCTCAACATGTACACGCAGGGCGTCCATCCCGGCCTCGATTTCTCCGACATCAACGCCGTCGCCCGCACTTTCGAACACTGCACCCAGCTCCTGATCCATCCGCGCCACCCGTACGTCGGGGATCTCGTTTTCACGGCCTTCTCCGGCTCCCACCAGGATGCCATCAAGAAGGGGTTCTCCGCTCAAGAGGCGGAAGAGACATGGTCAGTGCCCTACCTCCCGATCGATCCCGCCGATGTCGGGCGCAGCTACGACTCGGTGATTCGCGTCAACAGCCAGTCGGGCAAGGGCGGCATCGCCTACCTCATGGAAACCGAGAACGGCATCGTCATGCCGCGCCGCCTTCAGGTCGAATTCTCCGGCGTCGTCCAGCGCCATGCCGAGCAGCTTGGCGGCGAAGTGAGCGCTGACGACATCTGGGATCTGTTCGCGCAGACCTACCTCGAGCCCGTTGCCCCGATCCGTTACCGCGAGCACCACCTCTACGAGCACGGCAGCGTCCAGGGCATCCGCCTCAGTGTCGATATCGAGGGGACGCCGCACATCCTGACCGGCGAAGGCAACGGCCCGATCAACGCTGCGGTCCACGCCTTCCAGAGTGCCGGAATCAGGGTCCAGGTCCGCGGCTACGAAGAGCGCTCGATGGTGCCGAGCAGCGATGATGGCAACGCCCAGGCCTGCGCCTTCTTGGAAATTGCCGGCAGCGGCAATGGCGATTTCTACGGCGTCGGCATCGACGGCAACATCGTCACCGCGTCGATCAAGGCGCTGGTCAGCGGCATCAACCGCATGGGCATCACCAGGCAGGCGCAGCGCATCGACCAGGCTGCCTGAAGCGGACCGGCGACCGCGTCGCGGAAAACTTCAGGTCGCCCGTCGCCGTTGGCCCGATCGTCACCCGAACGTTGCGGTCAACTGCCCCTCGAACCCCGATTTGGCGCATGCATCCGGCGCCACTCGCTGGGCGTCATGCCACGCCAGCCGCGAAAGGCGCGCGTGAATACGCCGGCCTCGGCATAGTCGAGCGCGGCGGAAATCTCGCCCAGCGCCATGTCGGTTTCGCGCATCAGTCGCTCGGCCTGGGCGCACAGCGCCTCCTGCGATATCTGATGGAAAGTCGTTCCCTCACGCTCAAGCTTGCGATTGATGCGCCGGCGGTTCATCGAGAACAGGGCGGCGACCTCGTCGAGCGAGCAGCGGCGAACCGCCACCAGACCGCGGACGACCCGGCGTACCTGGTCGGCGAAATCCAGATCGTTCTGCCTGGTGACCGACTTCAACCGCTCCGCGAGCAAGGAATATCTTTCCCGATCGGCGCCGGCAAGCCGCCGCCGGAGATTACCGGCGGGAAAGATCAGCACTGCCCGCTCGGCGGCAAATTCCGGCGTATAGGCAAAGACCTCCTCGTACGGGCGCACATCGCGTGGCTGGCGGCGCGGCAGAAGAACCGCCGTCGGCTTCCAATTCGGGCCGCACAACCAGCGCATCAGCCCCATGCCGATGGCGATGGCGCCGTCGTAGATCTGCTCGGCGCCGGGACCCGTTGCATCGAAAAGCAGGTAACCGATCGACGCTTCCTGGCGTTCGACCGTCCGGGTCGCCATTGCCCCCCGATCGTGCAAATGAAAATACTGCTGGAAATGGGCGATCGCCGTCCCGACGTCGGCGCACTGCTCCAGGATCTCGCCAAGGAATCCGAGCGGATTGGCACTCGCGCCGGCGCCCAGCAGCAGGCCGAAGTGCTCGCAACCGGTCGCTGCCACGCAGATTTCGAGCAGTTCTCCGATCGCCTGCAGCGAGATCGTATTCTCCGGATTGGCGAAGAGATCGGCGGGTATCCCGGCCTGGGCAAAAACCCGTTCCGGATCGGCGCCCAGTTCGCTGATCGTCCGGGCGATATGCATGATCGGCTGCACACGCACACAGCCATCCTGAATATCGCAGAAGCTTGTGACTGGAGGCAAATGCGCGGAATCCATGTCGGACATGAAAGCACCTGAAAAACACTGATGTCGTGAATTATCAGGCAAGGCGAACGATTCCGGACGACAGCTCGCAAGTATCCAGATTGTCGCGACCCGCCCATGATCTCCTGGGCCTGGCCGCCCCCGGTTTCTGACGCCGCCACCGAAATCGAGAATCGCCTCGGCAGTCCGCCGATACCCGGCTGTTCCTCGCCCAAGTCGGTCTGGCAGCTCCTGGATGGCCGGAGCCGCCACGGCGACGGGCGAGTTCGGGAACCGGCGCGAACGGTTAGAGCGGCAGCTTGCCGACGTTCGCGAAAACGTTACTGGAGACTGAACTCGGCGGCGAGCGCCGCTTCCCGCTCGACGAACTCCGCCTCCATGGCCCGCACCTCCGCCATGTAGGCCAACGCAGCCGGGGCCAGCGAGCGATCCTTCAGGTAAATGAACCCGTAACCCGCCTGGATTGACGGACTGGTCGTCGGCACCACAGCGACCTCGCCCGCCCGCAATTCACGCTCCATGATCACCAGCGAAGCGATGGTCAGCGCGTCACCACCAGCCAGCAATACGCCGAGTTGCATCGGGACGTCGATCTCGACGGCCGGCACGAAATCGCCATTGGACGGATCGATCGTCCCTGCCGCCCCGAGCGCCCTGGGCAGGCCGTCCGCAATTCGAGAAGGCAGCCTGGTGGCGATCCACGGATAGGCGAGCAACCGTTGTGGCGTTATCGGATTGCCATCAAGCAGCGGGTGTCCCGGCCGGCAGAAGAAGCGAGCGCGGTGCGGGGTCAGGCGTTCAGTCGCAAACTGTTCGTCATTCTCGGCGTCGCCAACTTCAGCAATACCGAGATCGACCGTCCGGGCCAGCACCCGGCTGGCGATCTCGCGCCAGCCAGCCACGTGCACAGCGATGCCGACCTTGGGATGCCGCGCGAGCAGGCGCGCGATCGCCGCATAGCCGGACGTGACGCTCGGATAAGGGCCGAGCGCCAGCTTCAACGATCCGGTCTCGAGGCCCGCGAGGAGCGCAATCTCGCGCCGCAGCTCGTCTTCCTCGGTGAGCATTCGCTTGCTGCGATGGAGGACCAGTTCCCCGAATACGGTCGGCCCGACCGCCCCGCGCTTGCGGTCGATGAGCGCCACCCCCAGTTCGGCCTCCAGCGCCTGGAGGCTCTTGGTGAGTGCCGGCTGCGAGATGTCGAGCGCATTGGCGGCGCGCCCGAAATGCGCGTGCTCGACGAGGGCCAGCAGGTGTTGAAGGCGGCGTTGTGTAATCATGATTCCTACAATGTTATCAAATACTAGGTTTCTGGTTATTTCCAATAATCGTTGCTGCGTGATAGCTTTGCCAGCGGTACGATTTATCGAATCACACCGCCGCCAGATTCAATAGCACCGTGGAAGTGATGCTCCCGAACAAACCCAAGGAGAAAGAATGAAATTCCTCAAACAATCCAGCCCCGCTTTGATTGCCCTGTCGATGGCGCTCGCGTTCGCTGTGGGTCCTGTCGCTGCTCAAGAGAAAAAGCCAGGTGCCTCGCCCGAGCAGGTAAAGGCGATCGAGGCGTGGACCGCCTCGCTTGCTATCCAGGCCGCGACCTATGCCGCGCCGCTCGTCGCCATGTACAACCTGCGGTCGACGGTTGCCGTCGGCCCCAAACCCAAGGCCGCACCCAACACCATCTGGCGCATGGAGGATATTTCCACGCCCAAGCTGGCCGCAGAGTCCGGTTATGTCTCGCCAAACCTCGATGTCATCTACGGCTTCGGCTTTGCGGATCTCGGTGCCGAGCCGGTCATCCTTACGGCACCCGACTCGGATGGCCGCTACTACATGATCGAAATCGTCGACATGTACACCAATGCCTTCGCCTACCCCGCCGGTGGGGCATCCGGGTACAAGGGCGGAAAATTCGCCTTGGTCGGGCCGGGCTGGAAGGGCGAGTTGCCGGCTGACGTGAAACGCATCGACGCCCCCACGCGCTGGATCGAGTTGCAACCGCGCGTCAACGTGAAGGGCGAGGCTGATCTTCCTGCTGCAAAGAAAGTCATGCAGGGCATCACGCTGCAAACGCTGTCGCAATACAAGGGCGGCGCCGCACCAAAACCCGTGACATACAACTACGAAGTCCCCAGGATGAAGCCCGGAGTGGCCACCAGCCACATGCAGTTCGATGATCCGCTGCAATTCTGGTCCATCTTCTCGGCCGCCCTGAACGAAAATCCGCCGCCGCAAAGTCAGATCGACGCGGTTCTGCCGCAGTTCAAATATCTCGGCATCGAACTCGGCAAGCAGTGGAAACCCGAGAACGTAAACCCGCTGATTCTCGCCCAGATGAAGAAGGCTGCGCAGCAAATCGGACCGATGGCACTCGGCACCATGCCGCTCGCAGGAACGCTGAAGAATGGCTGGGTCATTCCGCCAGCCAACACCGGCTTTGGTGGCGCCGACTACCTGTCGCGTCTGGACGTTGCGGTATTCGGACTGACGGCCAACACGGCGACGCAGGCGATCTATTACTCAGGCGTTCTGGATGGCAACAACCAGCCGATGACCGGCGCCAAGAAGTACACGCTGACGCTGAAGCCGCCCATGGCCTATGCCAAGCCTGTGCCTCCGGGCTTCTGGTCGGTGACGATGTACGACAAGCTCACGAGCTATACGACGCCTAACCCGATCAACCGCTATCACCTTGCCGACTACGACAACCTGAAGAAGAACGCGGACGGATCGATCACGATCTACATGCAGACGACCAGCCCGGGTGCGGACAAGGAATCGAACTGGTTGCCGACGCCAAAAGGGCCGTTCTACCTCATCTTCCGCAACTACGCGCCGGATGCTTCGGTCTCCGAAGGCCTGAAGGATCGCGCGACGTTCCAGGGGCCGCCGGGAGTCATGCCGGTTGGCGCGAAGTAAGAACCCATTGAACAAACACACCTTTTGGCAGGAGAAACAAGAATGAAGCTCATAAATGCGAAGCCCGGATGTATCGCACTGTCGGTCGCGCTGGCGCTGGCCGCTGGCCCCGTTGCCGCTGAGGCGAAGAAACCGGGCATGCCGCCCGAGCAGGCCGCGTTGATACAGGCTTGGGCGCGTTCGACGGCGGTCTATGCCGCAACCTACTGTTCCGCCACCGTCGGCATGTACAACCTGCGCGACACGGTGGCCGTCAAACACGGGGCCAAGGCACCTCCGGGCACGATGTGGAAGTTCGACCAGATCGCCACCCCGGAGATCGCTGCGCAGACCGGCTACGTCACACCCAACGTGGACGTGATCTACGGCTTCGGCTTTTACGACCTCGGCCAGGAGCCGGTCATCGTCACCGCGCCGGACTCCGACGGACGCTACTACATGATCGAGATCGTCGATATGTGGGACAACGCGTTCGCGTACGCTGCCGGCAAGGAAGTCGGATACAAGGGTGGCAAATACGCGGTGGTCGGGCCGGACTGGAAGGGCGAACTGCCGGCTGGCGTCAAGCGCATCGACAGCCCGACCCGCTGGGTCGAGATGCAGCCGCGCGTCCGCGTGAAAGATCAGGCTGATCTTCCCGGCGCAATAAAGGTCTTGGATGCAATCAAGGTGCAGGGCTTGTCGCAGCACTTGGGCAAGCCTGCGCTGGCGGCCCCGGCCTACAACTACGAGTCGCCCAAGCTCGTTCCCAAGATCGCCAGCAGCCAACTGCAATTCGTCGATCCCCTTCAGTTCTGGTCGCTCTGCTCGGCATCCATGAACGAAAACCCGCCGCCCGAAAGCCAAATCAAGTCCGTTCTGCCCTTGTTCAAGTATCTCGGCATCGAACTTGGAAAGCCGTGGAAACGCGAGAACGTGAACCCCCTGATCCTCGCGGAAATGAAAGTCGCAGCCCAGCAAGTGGGTTCGATGATGAATGTGGTCGGACCCATCGTCGGCAAGCCGTCGAACGGCTGGGACGTGCCTCCGGTGAATTTCGGTGCGACCGGCGCCGACTACCTGACGCGCGGCATCAATTCGGTGCTTGGGCTGACCGCGAACACGACCACGGAGGCCATCTATACCCTTGGAGCGCTCGGCGCGGACGGGGCGCCGCTGAACGGGAACAAGGCGTACACGATCACCTTCAAGGCATCGAATCCGTACATCCAGGTGATCCCGCCGGGCTTCTGGTCAGTCACCATGTATGACGGCAAGACAAAGTTCACCGTTCCGAACCCGCTCAACCGCTATTTCCTTGGCAGCGCCAACGACATGACGAAGAATGCCGACGGGTCGGTCACGATGTATCTGCAAGCGACCAGCCCGGGCAAGGACAAAGAGTCCAATTGGCTGCCTTCGCCCAAGGGGCCGTTCTACCTGCTGCTGCGCAACTACGCTCCGCAGCCTTCGGCCATCGAAGTCCTGAAGGATACGGCCGCCAACCCGATGCCGCCGATTGTTCCGGTTAGCGCGAAGTAAGTCACACGTCGGGCCAGGTAAAAGGGCTGTTGCTTCAGGGACAGCCCTTTCATGTTGGCTCGGCCATCTTGGAAAGAAGAATATCAAGGGCAAGTGAAGTACAGATTCCCGGCCACATGCGGGCCGGGAATCTTCTTCGATCGGGAAGAAGTAAATGACATTCACAACCACGCGCAAATTCGGTGCCTTTTCGGCGTTGACCGCAACATTGCTTGTCGCCACGCCGACGCTGGCCCAGACAACGCCATCACCTTCTGCCGAGGGAACATCTGACACCGCAAACCAGCGAACCTCGGTGGCTGAATTGCAGAAGCTCAAGCAGAACCCGGTGAGCGGTCTGCGCCAATTTTTGTTCGAGGCCAATGCCAATCCCGGCTACCCTAATTCCGGACAAACACAAGGCATCTATTCGCTGCAGGCGGTCTGGCCGTTTTCGATCAACGAGGATTACCGGCTCGTCACCTACACGATCCTCCCGGTAGCACATCTCCCCGGCACGGCTGGGGAAAACTCGACGACTGGCCTCAGCGACACGCTGATCAATCTGTTCGTCTCGCCCAAGAAGGCGGGCGAGATCGTCTGGGGACTCGGTCCCACCATCCTCTTGCCAACCCGCACCCAGCCTGAACTCGGCAGCAACCGTGTGGCCCTTGGTCCGGCTGCGCTTCTTTATTATCAACAGGCGAAGTGGAGTGCGGGCCTGGTATTGCAGAATGGCTGGTCGCTCGGTGACGCCAGCGGCAACAATCGGGTTAACGCTTTCGGGGCGCAATACCTGTTCAGCTACAACCTGCCCGATGGCTGGTCGATCTACAGCAACGCCACCATCACGTCGAACTGGACGAAGCCATCGGACGAACGCTGGACCGTGCCGGTGGGTGGCGGGGTCGGCAAGCTGTTCTATGTCGGTCCGCTGCCGATCAGTCTTTCGGCGCAGGCGTTCTACAATGTTGTCACACCGACCGACGGCCCGAACTGGTCGGTCAACTTCCAGCTTGCCTTCCTGTTCGGGGCGCCGGATTGATTGCCGGGTCCGAGAATGAAGCCCCTACCCCTTCTGGCCGTGCTAACGCCATCAACTTGTTTTGTAACAAAACATGAATTGGAGAAACCATGAATTCCTTGGCTCAGTGCAGAAATGGCATCTTCAATTGCCTGTCACTGCTGACCTTGGCGACGGGCGGCCTGCTGTTGGCTGCTCCGGCAACTGCTGCCGGCCTGAATGGCCAGGTTCTTGGTGGCGGCATGCCGATCGCCAATTCGACGGTCACCCTCTGGGCCGCCAGTGCCGGCACACCGAAACAACTGGCGCAGGCACGCAGCGGTACCGACGGCCGCTTTACGCTGAAGGCGCCTGCTGCCCCCACCGACTCCAGCCTCTACCTGATCGCGCAGGGCGGGCAGCCGACCGCCAACAATGCCGCCAGCAACAACCCGGCCATTGCCCTGATGACGGTGCTCGGCAGCAAGCCGCCGGCCAGAGTCACGATCAATGAGATGACCACCGTCGCCTCGGTGTGGACGCACAACCAGTTCATCAACGGCACGACGATCCAGGCGCTGCCTCTGCAACTGAAGATTGCCGCCGGCAACGTCCCGAGTTTCGTCGATCTCGCCACTGGCGGCTGGGGCGGCACGATCCAGGACCCGCTCAATGGCGGCCAGACGCCGACGATGGCCAATTTCGCCACGCTGGCCAATGCGCTGTCCGGTTGCGTAACTCAGGTAAAGGCCGATGCCTGCGGTTCCCTGTTCGCCGCAGCCAGGGGGCCGGCCGGCGCAACACCGGTCGACACACTGAGCGCGGCTCAGGCAATCGCCAAGGCGCCGTGGTATCAGCCGCAGCGGGTATTCGCGCTGCTCGAGCAGTTTTACCCGATTCCGCAGGGCAAGACCATGCGCCCGGTGCCGTACATGCCCTACCTGCAGGTTGCCCCCAGCGCCTGGGTACTGCCGCTGAAGTTCGACGGCGGTGGCTACCGTGCCGGCGGCAAGGCGATGTTCGACGCCGAAGGCAACCTATGGGTCGGCAACAACTTCACCATCGGCTGGCAGGCGAGCGACGCGCTCTGGCAGGGTAACGCCAGCAAGTTCGACCCCAACGGCAAGCCGCTGTCGCCGATCACCACCGGCTTCGCCGGCGGTGGCATGCAGGGCGGCACCTTCGGCGCCGCCATCGACCTCAAGGGCAACGTCTGGCTTGCGAGCTACGGCAGCAAATCCATTACCGTGTTCGACAAGAACGGCAAGCCGCTGACCCCGCCCGAGGGGATCAATTTCGGCGGCAAACTCGGCTTGATGCAGGGCATCATCACCGTGCCGAACGGCGACGTTTGGGCGCTGGGGATTTCCAAGCGCCAGTTGCTGTATTTCCCGAAGGGTGACTGGAACAACGGCCGTATCGTCTGCGAGGGCGACAGCGGCGAGCCGTGCAAGTCCTTCACCGCACCCTTCCATCTGGCGATCGACCAGCAGGACCGCATCTGGGTGTCGGACAGTTCGGTCCATGTGATCCGCTTTCCGGCAGCCGATCCGACCAAGGCGGAACGTTTCGACGTGCGCTCCAACAATAGCGGCCTGAACATCGACAGCCAGGGCAACGTCTGGGTGACCAACCGCTTCGGCCCCGGTTTGCTGGGGTTGGCGCATATGGTCGACATGGCGGTGCACCTGAAGACCGGCGGCGTGCTCTCGGCCTCCGACTACCTGACCAAGACCATGTCCGAACAAAAGGGCGGCAGTGGCAGCATCACCGTGCTGCGCCCGGATGGTACGCAGTTGCCGGGTTCACCGTTCAGGGGTGGCGGTCTGCCCGGGCCGTGGGCCGTGGTGGTCGACGGCAACGATAACCTGTGGGTCTCCAACTTCGCGATGCCGGCAAGCCCGATCGTCCAGTTGTGCGGCGTGCGCACCGAGAACTGCCCGCCCGGTTTCAAGACCGGCGACCAGATCTCGCCGCCAGGCGGCTATGTCGGCGGCGGCCTGCAGTTGCAGACCGACATCGCCGTCGGCCCGGCGGGCGACGTCTGGGCCATGAATAATTGGCAGGACATCGACAGTTGCTACCCCGGCGCCGCCGAAGCGCTGTCCACCCGCTGCGGCGGCCAGGGCGTGGTGATATTCTTCGGCATGGCCAAGCCGGTACGTTCACCGCAGATCGGGCCGGCTCGTCCGTTGTAATCCCTCTTCCGGAGGGTGTCGCGATGGCACCGTACGTCTTTTCAATAATTCGATACCCACCATCGTTGTAATCCCTCTTCCGGAGGGTGTCGCGATGGCACCCTTCCTTGTCACGGAACATTCAACGGGAATCAGGATCAAGATGAAAATACGTGCTTTAGCGGCGTCGACCGCAATGCAAGAATGCAGCGTACATCCGTGGCAATACCGCCTCGGACTAACTGGAAAATAGACATGACAAAACGAAAGCCAAATCCATTTGCACATTTGTTCGGTGGCGCCGCGCTCGCCGCCACTGTCCTTTTCAACGGCGCTGCCGTGGCCCAGGAAAAGCCCGCCGAAGTGCCGGCGACTGCACCTGCGCAGCAGTTCAAGGACGAACGGGCACTCAACCTGCTGAAAGGCATGAGCGATACGCTGGCCAAAGCGCAAACCCTTAACTTCAAGGTGCGCAGCATGATTCCCTTTGCCACCCCCTCCGGGCAGCAGATCAGTCTTTTCGGGGCTTCGCGCGTGGCGATGCAACGGCCCGACAAGTTGTTCGTCGAGTCCCGTGGCGAGCTCTTCCCGCACAACCTCTATTTCAACGGCAAGACGGTGACGGCCATCGGCATCGAGAAGCGGTTCTATACGCAGCAACCAGCATCGGCGAGCACGATTGAGGCGTTGATCCAGAAGGAACATCCAGGTTCGGATGCCCTGGCGCCCTTTGTCGATCTGCTCGTTGCCGACCCCTTCGCCCGCCTCACCCAGGACCTTTCGAGTGCGCTGCTGGTTGGTCAATCGACCCTTGATTCGGTCAACACCGATCACCTGGCATTTTCCGGTGCCGGGGTCGATTGGGAAATCTGGATCGGCACCAAGGACAAGCTGCCGCGCCTGATGATCGTGCATTATCGGGGCGGCGAACGTCAGCCGACCTTCACAACGACATTCTCGGACTGGAAGCTCGGCGCGCCGATCGCGGCCCAGACCTTCAACGCCAACATTCCGAAGGATGCGGTGAAGATCGACTTCAAGCTTCCCATCCTTCAGCAATCCAAATGAGCGGCCAAAGGAGCAATGCGATGAAACAGATCAAGACACTCGTCCTCGGCATCGCCGCCACGGCCGGCGCACTCGTTCCCCTGGCCGATGCCAACGCCTGGGTTGCAGCAGGCCGTGGCTACGGCGGCCGCGGATTTGTTGCGGCTGGCGGCTACCACGGCGGCGCCTACTATCACGGTGGCGCTTATTACCATCCGGCCTACCACCCGACGGGTTGCTATGGATGCGGCGCGGCGGTCGGTGCCGTCGCCGGGATGGCGGTCGGTGCCGCTATCGCCAGCACTGCACGCCCCGCCACGATCGTTGTCGCACAACCGGCTTACGTCGCCCCGCAACCGGTGTACGTTGCCCAGGGCAATGTGCCGATCGGCACCCAATACGCGGCGTTGCCGTCAGGGGCGCAGAGCATGGTGGTAAATGGCGTGAACTATTACCAGAGCGGGCCGACCTGGTACAAGCCGTATTTCGGTTCAAGCGGTGTGTATTACGAAGTGGTGCCGGCACCGTAACGTACAACTCCCGGCCGCACAGCGGCTGGGGATTTTTTATTAGGGAGCGCGAGTTCAATGACATTCACCACCAATATGAAAACAGGTACTTTTTCGGCGTTAACCGCAGCACTGCTCACCGCCACCCCGGCCCACGCCGAACTGAGCGCCGAGGAACTGGCCAAGCTCGCCCAGAACCCGGTCGGCAACCTGATCAGCGTGCCGTTCCAGAACAACACCAACCTGAACGTCGGGCCGGACAACCGGACGCAGAACATCCTCAATATCCAGCCGGTGATTCCGATCTCGGTGAGCGCCGAGTGGAACATCATCACCCGCACCATCGTGCCGGTGATCTCGCAGCCGCTACCGGATGGCGACCGAACCAACGGCATCGGCGACACGATATTCACCGCTTTCCTCTCGCCGGCCAAGCCCGGCGCCTGGATCTGGGGCGCCGGGCCGGTGCTGCAACTGCCGACGAACAGCAACTCGGACCTCGGCAACCGCAACTGGGGTCTTGGGCCATCGGCGGTAGTCTTGCATCTGGAAAAGGGCGATCCGTGGGTGTACGGTGTGCTGGCCAACAATATCTGGTCGCTCTCTGGCGACAAGCAGGGCGGCTCTTACAACAACGGCCTGGTCCAGCCTTTCGTCAATTACAACTTCAGTGGCGGTTTCTACATCACCAGCGCCCCGATCATCACCGCCAACTGGAAGGCCGAGAGCAACCAGCGGTGGACCGTGCCGGTCGGCGGTGGCATCGGCAAGATATTCCACCTTGGGCCGTTGCCGGTGAATACGCAGCTGTCGGCCTACTACAACGTGGTCACGCCGGACAACGGGCCGAACTGGCAGATTCGGGCACAGGTGCAGTTCATGTTCCCGAAGTGAACGACGCCTCGACATGCCGATGATGGCATCAGCCAGGAAAACCGAATTACTCGCTATCAATCCAGGGGAACAGAACACCATGAATTTCAAGACAACGACTTCTGCCCGTGCCGTCCGCGGCCTGGGCATCTGCCTCATTGCCGGCGCCACGGTGCTGTTCGCCGGTTGCCAAACCTACAACGCAGCACTGGGTAGCGGCGCGAGCGTGACCGCGACCGACTCGGCCCGCCTGACCAGAAGCGGCTTCCTGAGCGATTACGCGCGCCTGAAGCCCGTCGCTGCGCTGGATGGCATCGAATGCTGGCGTGACACTGCTCTGAATCCCAAGCAGTTCGACAAGGTGCTGGTCTCGCGCATCGTCGTTTCGCTGGCACCGCCCAAGGGCCAGAAGGACGGCGGGGTCAAGATAATCGACCCCAGCGATCTCAAGACGCTGACCGATTATTTTCACGCCGCGCTGGTCAAGGCCTTGACGCCGCACATGCAGGTCGTCGACAAGGCCGGGGCGGGCGTCGTGGTGATCCGCGTCGCACTGACCGACCTCGTGCCGACGACGGTGACCGACAGCCTGGCCGGGACGCTGATTCCCTACGGCTTCGTCGCCGAAGCGGGCTCCGGGGTGGCCACCGGCCGCCCGGCAGGGTCGACCCCCTACCTGGGTGAAACCGGCATGGAGATGCAGTTCCGTGACGGCGCCAATGGTCAGGTCATCGCCGAATGCCGGGACACCGAGATCGGGCGCAAGTACGCCGCCGACGTCAATAGCAGCGCGGTCGGCGCGGCCCAGACCTGGGCGAATGGCTATATGAGTTCGTTCCAGGCCTGGCAGTATGCAAAGGAGGCCTTCGACAAGTGGTCGTTACTCGTCGCCAGGCGTTTTGCCGAGTTGCGCGGGGTTGCCATGAAGTGACCCGCATTGCAATGCAAACCCTCGGTGTCCATGGCTCAAAACATGGGGGAAAACTATCGTGTGGTGGGTAAGCTATCGGGGTGAAGGTCGTGCCGGTCTCGAGAACATCGGCGTCTTCAATGATGACGGGACGCCGCGGGAGAAGCACCCCTTGCTCCTCGACGACTCGCCTGATGCGGCCCCGTTGAAGATCGCCCGCGGCTTTGCGCTGGTCGGTGACAATCTCTATATCGCCAACGCCTGGCGCAAGGACAGCCATATCGCCCACTACCGCCGGCACGCGGACACCTTTCATTTCACCAATGTCCTGGCAAAAACAACGGACGTTGCGGCGATGGTCCACCCGTTTGACGTGGAGCTCGGTGACGATGGCCGCCTTTATGTCTCCTGCCAGGATACCAACACCGTCATCGCCATTTTGCCGGAGACGTTTACGCCGGCGCCGGTCGCCAAACACTTGCGCAGGAAGTTTCCAAACGGAAACTTCCTTCCCGGTACCCTCGTCGCCTCCAGCCATGGCCGCCTCCCGGAAGTGGGCGACAGCGCACCCTCGAACGTGCCGGCGCCGCAAGGCCTCAAGGTCGTACTGGACGAGCACGGCAAACCCCGGCACTCGGTACGCGGGATCATCGTCCATCGCGGGCATCTCTACGTGGCGGACGAAGCGGGCGACGCAGTCAAGATTTTCGAGGTGAAAACGGGACGACTCGTCGCGCGCATCAAGGGGCGCAGACTCACCAAACCGGTGCACCTCATTCTTCACGGTGACACCCTCAACATCGACGCGGCAGGCACCGGCAGCATTCTCGGCTTCGACATCCCCGCCAAAGCACCTCAGGGCAAGCTCAAGGCACGCACCATCATCGACGGCAAGTTAAATGCGCCTTCGGGCTTTGCGATCGGACCGGATGGCGATTTCTATGTGGCCGAACGGCTCAAGCAGCGCGTGCAGCGCTTCTCGGCGAAAGGGCAGAAAAAGGACACGTTCATCGCCGTGCTCCCTGACATGCCGGAATTCCTGGTGCATGTGCCGGATACGATGTGAATACGTAAGGCTCTTCAAGTAAGTCGTTTCAGGAAAAACCCGCATGTCCCTCCTCGAATACCTGCACAAGGCAGTCGAAGTTCTACCGGTATTGGCCAGGTTCGCGCTCTGCATGATGTTGATCGTCATCATTCCGCGTCTGTCGCGCCTTATCCATCTGCCCGAGGCGGTAGGGCTGCTTCTCGCTGGCGTACTGTTCGGCCCGCACGTGCTCGACATTTTTCCCACGCAACATCCCGTCCTGCAATTCTTCGCGGAAGTCGGCATGCTGCTGCTGATGTTCTTCGCGGGGCTGGAACTCGATCTGACGCTGTTCCGCCAAAAAATCTTCCGCTCTCTCGGCTTCGGGGTGGTCACGACCAGTGTTCCCCTGCTGCTGGGAACGCTGGTCACCCTGTGGCTCGGCTACGAACTGCTGCCAGCCATCGTCGTCGGATCACTGCTCGCCTCGCATACGATGCTCGGCTCGACCATCATCGCCAGGCTGGGTGCGCGGAGCCTCGAACCCATGGTCGTCGTGACCGGCGCGACAATGGTTTCCGACACCCTGTCCCTGCTTGTGTTCGCCGTCTGCGTGCCTTTGTACGCCAGCGGCTTTTCGCTGTCGGGAATCACGCTCCAGGTGGTCGAGATCGTCGTCTTCGTCCCGCTCGTGCTGTTCGGGCTGGGGCGTGCGGGTGAACACCTGCTGCTGCGGGTCGAAGACGAGGAAGAAACCTACTTCATCCTGATGTTCGGCATTCTCGCGTTAACGGCCTTGCTGGCCGAGTGGATCAACCTGCCGGGCATCGTCGGCACCTTCCTCGCCGGCCTGGCGGTTAACGCGACGGTGAAGGACAAGCCGGCCAAAGGCAAGCTGGAGTTCATGGGCAACACGCTGTTCATTCCGATTTTCTTCATCGTTACCGGCTTCATGATCGACCCGTTCGAGCTGACCCGCACCATCAGCCAGGACTTTCTGCTGGCGGTCGGCATCATCGGCGCCCTGATTGCCGGCAAATGGATCGCGTCGGAATCCTGTGGCCGTGCCTTCGGCTACGGCACGGCAGCGCGCCGGACGATGTGGTCGCTGACGATCCCGCAGGTCGCGGCGACGCTGGCGGCGACACTGGTGGCCTACAAGACGTTCAATGCCGCCGGCCAGCCGCTGCTCGATGCCCGCATGCTCAATGCGGTGCTCATCATGGTGCTGGTGACGGCGATCCTGGGGCCGGTCCTGACGCAACGCTACGCGCCGCGCATGGTGGCGGCAGCGAAGGAATCGGGCGGCGACAGCTAGCCGCCTGGTTTCCGCACCATTTTTCTCGCATTCGACTACGAGCAACGATGATTTTCGCAAACCGACAAGATGAACCATGCTGGGTCATTCCGAAAGCGTCTGACTGGAGGCGAAAGCGCGGATTCCATGTCGTGCATGAAAGCACTTGAAGAATGCCCATGGCGTGAATTATCAAGCGGAGCGATCAATTCTGGAAGACAATACACAGGGTCCCGATTGTCGCGACCTGGCCATGGGCTGCCAGGCCGGGTCGCCCGCGCCTTCTGGCGCCACCGCGAGGTTTACGCGAGAATGCGGCAATTCATCGGTGAGGGGAAGATCCGTGGAGGCCATGAACGTCGCTGAACAGGCCATCGTGGCGCTGGATTTTAAGTACGGCAAGCAGATCGTTGCCGCACTGTTGCCGATGTGCCTGACCGTCATTTTTCACGGCGCCGGCATCGAGCTCGTGCATCGCTTTTTCAAGCGCTTCGGGCGACCCGTCATGAGCGGCCCTCATCAGTCTGCACGCACTGCGGTCATCATCTGCGTGGTCGCGATTCTGCTCTTGACACATTTTGGCGGCGTGGCCGTCTGGGCCGCCTTCTATTACCTGAATGACCTGGTCAAGGACCTGTCGCATGCCATGAACTACTCGTTCAATTCCTACACCACCATGGGCGCCAGCGGCATCGTTCTGCCCAGGGGCTGGGTCGGGTTCGGGAATTTCGAGTCGATGACCGGCATGCTGATGTTCGGCTGGTCTACCGCGGTCCTTGCCGACATCATCAGAAAACTACACAATACCGATGACTAAATCCAGCGCTCCTGTCGGCAAGATTCTCAAGCGGGTCCGAGAGGGCTCCGGGCGGCAGGTTACTCTGGGGACCGGAGGCACACTCCCCCGGGAATAGCAGCGTTTTCGTTCCGTGAGGTGTAAAAACAATGTCAAAAAGCAGACCAACCATCGGCGATGACGGACAGCCGCTTCCGCTCCTGCCGCCCGAGCGTGATCCGCGGCTGTGGACGCGGCTCGTCCGGGTCATGTTCTTCACGCCGGGTTTCGTCGCCCTGCTCCTGATCAAGGCCGGCGAACCGGCGGCTTTCGGCGTCACGATCGAGCTGCTGATGCTGTCATGCGCGACCGCAGTCGTCGGCGGGTTGTTCATCGCCTCGCAATCATCGGGTGCCGGCGCCGATTCGGCCTCCGAGGTCAGCCTGTGGTCCGGCGGACTGATCCTCGAATTCCTGTCGGTCGTACCCTTCCTCTGCGCATTGCCGCCGCTGTTTCACCAACTGGCGAACAGCACACTGCTGCACACCAAGGCGCTGGATGCCGTCGACCTCAGTCTCGGCCCCTCCGAACTCATCCCGGCCGTCGCCATTCTGCCGTTCATGCTTTATCAGTTGTACGGATTCGGGACGCTCGGCTACATCGTGTCGAGAACGACCAACTGGGTTCTCAACATGGTCATATTTGCGACGATCATCGCCGGCTACATCGCCAACCGCAGCGCCAACTTTGCCGCCGAAAAGGCGCTCGACGGCTTCCTGGTGGCACTGATGACGGTTGTGGTCTTCTACGGCGTGCTCAAGCTCAAGAGCCTGCAGTCGATCCATGAAGCGCACGCGCCCGCCAAGCCACCCAAGGAAGCGAAGGCAGCGGAAACCCCGCAATCAATCTGAACGAACGACCATCAACGGAGGTTTCATGTCTTCACGCTCGCTGATCGTAATGCCCGATGACACGGGCAAGCCGCTTGTCGAGGCCATCGACGGCGCCAGCAAGTCGATTCGCATCAAGATGTTCCTGTTTTCCGAACCCTCACTGCTCGCCGCGGTGATCGCCGCCCATCAGCGCGGCGTCAAGGTTCGCGTCATGCTCAACCCCGCCCGTCGCGGCGGCGAGCCCGAGAACGAGGCGACGCGCAAGACGCTCGATGAAGCGGGCGTCGAAGTGGCCGACACCAATCCGGCAATCGACCTGACCCACGAAAAGTCCATGGTCATCGACGACGAGACTGCCTTCATCCAGTCACTCAACTGGGAGACCAAGAACCTCACCGTGACGCGCGACTACGCGGTGGTCACCTCGCACCGCCATGAGGTCGACGAAGTGAGCGCCTGCTTCGATGCCGACTGGGAGCGCAAGGAGTTCAGCCCGGGCCAGGACTGCCACCTGATCTGGTGCAACTTCAACGGGCGCAACCGGGTCGCCCATTTCATCGACCAGGCGACCGAATCGCTGTTCCTGCAGAACGAGCGCTACCAGGACGAGGTGATCATCGAGCGCCTGGTGCGCGCGGCGGTGCGCGGGGTCAAGATCCACATTCTGGCGCGACCTGCGCACAACCTGAAGAAGGGCAAGTTGGTCGAGGGCGTCGAGGGTCTGCGCATCCTCCAGGACCTCGGCGCCAAGGTGCACAAGCTCAAGGGGTTGAAACTGCACGCCAAGATGATGCTTGCCGACGGCGCGCGCGCCCTGATCGGGTCGATCAACCTGGCGCCCGGCAGTTTCGACAGCCGGCGCGAACTGGCGATCGTCGTCCATGACGAGGCGGTGGTGAAACGGCTCGAACAGGTCGTCCATCACGACTGGTCGCATTCGGTTTCTCTGGATCTGTCCGACGAAGGCCTGCTCGCCGACCTCGCCGAGATCGAGGAGGAAGCCACCGCCGAACTTGCCCTCGAGAATCATCACAAGAACCACCATCACTGAGCCGGATCGCCGCCAGCGGAGTATTCGTCCGGCGATTGTTGATATCATCGGGCACCGGCTCCCATTGCTTGTAGCTAGCCAAGACCATGGCTTTTCGTTTTAGCGCACCATTGAGGACTTGACCATGTTCCAGAAAATTTCATCCTATATTTCCGCCATGGCACTTGCCCTGACCCTTGCAGCCTGCGCGGCGCCGGGCGGCCAGCCGGGTGAAATGGAGATTCGCACCGGCGTCATCGAGCAGATCACACCGGTTCAAATCGGCACCAATCACCATTCCGGTGTCGGCGCTGTGGTTGGCGGACTTGCTGGCCTGGGTATCGGCAGTCTGATCGGCGCGGGGACCGGACGGGACGTCGCGATGGTCCTCGGCACGGTCGGCGGCGCATTTGCCGGAAATGAAGTGCAGAAGAAATACGACCGGCCGGTCATGGGCCAACAGATCATTGTCCGGACGACCAGCGGCGTTCTGGTTTCGGTGACGCAGCCAACCAACCCGAACCTGAATCAGGGGCAGAGGGTCTATATCGAAGGCAGCGGTGAAGACGCCCGCGTTGTCGTTCGCTAAGCCAATCGGCAAAGCGCGGTGCCTGGGGTTGTTTTTCCGCCCTGCACCGCATTCGACCGGGAGACCATCCATTGAACCATGAACTTCATATCCGCCGGACCTTGCTGGCGGCCGCGCTTTCTCTTCCCCTTGCCGCCTGCTCCCCGGATGCCTGGCGTCCGGACTCGCCCTACGAGGCATTCCTGAACCAGGTACAAAACAAGTGCTGGAACCTCGACCTTGGCGGGCGCGAAATCAACAGCCTGCTGAATCCTCCAGGCAATGCAGGGACGGGTCCCTATTTCCTCGATCTCACCTCGCGTTTCTTCAATGGCGCGATTTCGCAGGACAACTACGTCGATGCACTGAGCGCCTCCTACAACACGCCCCCGGACTCACCTGGCATCCGCTGCATCCTCCAGCAAATGCCGGCGCCAGGTTCGGCGCCCGCGCTGGCCGCTCCCCCGACAATCTCCCGATAGCCAATCCGGGGGGTGCATTTCGCCGCGCCCCCTGCCGCTTCCGCTTTTTTCCGCCGCAAGGCACCATCCAACCCCAGGAGTTCATTCATGAAGACTGCAATAAACGCCACCCTGCTTGCCCTGACCCTTGCCTTCGGTTCCGCCCATGCCGCGGACGCGAAGCCCACGACTGCTGAAGCCCGCACCCCGGGGATGGTTGCCGGTGACATCACCAAGGCCGAAGCCGAAGTTGTCGGGATCGACAAGAAGACGCGGACGGTGACGCTCAAGGGGGAGGATGGCAACGTGTTCGACGTGGTTGTCGGCAAGGAAGCCAAGAACTTCAAGCAGATCAGGGTGGGTGACCGCGTGATCGCCGAGCACATGGAAGTGCTCGCCATGGAATTGAAGAAAGGCGGCGGCCTGCGCGAAACGGTCGAGCGGGATATCAACGAGACCGCAAAGCTTGGACAGAAGCCCGGCATGGCCAAGGGCCGCGAGATCGACTTCGTCGCCGATGTGAAGGTGGTCGACGCCAAGGCCAGCACGATTACGGTTCTCGGTGCCAGCGGCCGGATGTACAAACTCAAGGTCAAGGATCCGGCAGTCATGGCCCAGATCCAGGAGGGCGACCAGGTCAAAGGCACCTATATGGTGGCCACCGGGATCGTCGTTGTAGCGCCAAAGGCCAAGGCCGCGAAGTAGTCGGCGACTTCACCGACCGGAGGGCTGCCCTGACCGGCAGCCTTTTTTATGTCACCGGCCGTGGCGGTGACGGTATCCCTCGTGGGTATGTCGCCCGCCGTGTCGGTGAAGGCGGCGTGGCCTTGGGCCGCATCCCCTGTGGATTCGCGCATCAGCTGCGCTGTCGCCCGGGACGGAAATGCCAAGTGTCGTCGTAGTACGATGGTGCCTCATTGTCCGCTGTCACACCGGGAATGCCGAGCAGCGGCAAGGGCTGGAAATCACGGGGGTGGGCGAACAGCCCCCTGCCGAAATCTGCCGCCAGCCAGGTGTCGACCGCAGCAAGCTGCGCATCCATCGCCAGGCGCAGCCAGCTTTCATCGATGCCGTAAAGGATCGCCTTCGCCGTCAGCCCGCGGAAGGGATTCAGCAGGCTCTCGTAGGTCGCGTGGCCGAAAACGAAAAAACGCATGGCGCGCACTACCTCGGTCCGCCGCTCGACGAACAGCGCTTTCCACTGGAAAGCGCGCAACAGGTCGAGCAGTTCCGGCTGACTCGACAGCACGACAATTCCGCACTCGTCGAAGTGAGTCAGCGCATCGCGTTCGCTGCCACGCACCGCGCCTGCCCGCCTCATCGCCTGCACGTGGCGCGCGCTGATGGCCAGCTTGGTCCGCGGAAACGTCAGCCAGACCAGGACGTTGAAGAAATCGTGCCAGTTGCCGGGCCGCGTCTCGACCGCGCCCGTGGCCCGGATTCGGCATTCGTAGGCGAGGCCGTCCGCCCGTGGCGGAACAAAGCGAATCTGCCTGCCATCCTGCGCCTCAATCGGGAAACGCGCGGCCAGCGCGGCGGCCGCCATGGTATCCGGCCCCGACGGCAACTGTACGAGCCAATGGCGAACCGGCGCGAACAGCGGATCAGACCAGGACAGCGCGGCTTCACTCCCCGGTGGCAGAGCTCTCGCCTTCGGCCGTGAAGAAACCCAGTTTGCCCTTCATGACACGAAACGTCCCCTTCAGCTTGCCCATGCCGCCGGGCGGCTCGGCATCCAGCTTGGCAAAGTTTTCGCAGGTCCGGGACTCTGTGGCGAACATGTGCCTGTCGGCGCGAACGATGAAGACTCCGGACGGCAGCTGGTAGATCTCGACTTTCGTCTTTTCCGTCCCCTGGCCAATGCTGTGCCGACGCATGCAGTCCGGCAGCCGCGAAACGACCAGGTACAAGTTGACTTTGCTGTCCCAGAAATAGGGCTGTTCGCGAATCAGCGACAGCGCGTGCTCGCGGTTGTCGATCTCATACGTCCCACTGTCGTTGACGCAGGCTGCGAGCAACGGCGCGACCAACAGCAGAGGGAGCAGATTACGCAGACGCATATTGTTGTTCCTCAGAGCATTTTCCAGGACAGTGTTTCACCCGCCCGGAGCGGCACGATACAGTCGTTGCCGAGATATGGGTAGGCGGCGGGCACCGTCCACTCATCCTTGATCAGCGTCACCGTGCCGCCGTTGCGCGGCATGCCGTACCAGTCCGCGCCGTGGAAGCTGGCGAACGCTTCCAGCCGGTCGAGGGCACCGGCCTCCTCGAAGGCTTCGGCGTACAGTTCCAGCGCGGCGTAGGCAGTGTAGCAGCCGGCGCAGCCGCAGGCGGCTTCCTTGGTCATCTTTGCGTGCGGCGCCGAATCGGTGCCGAGGAAAAACTTCGGGTTGCCGGAGATGGCGGCGGCGACCAGCGCCTGGCGATGCGTCTCGCGCTTGAGGACCGGCAGACAATACCAGTGCGGCCGCACACCGCCCTGGAAGATGGCATTGCGGTTGTAGAGCAGGTGGTGGGCGGTGATGGTGGCTGCCACGGTCGACGGCGAATGGGTGACGAATTCCGCCGCGTCGCTGGTCGTGATGTGTTCCATGACCACCCTGAGCTTCGGGAAGCGCTGCGTCAGCGGTAGCAGGACGGTGTCGATAAAGGCCTTTTCGCGGTCGAAGAGGTCAATCTGCGGGTCGGTCGCCTCGCCATGCACCAGCAGCGGCAAGCCGACGTGCTCCATTTCGGCCAGCGTGCCGTAAGCTTTGGCAATGTCGGTCAGTCCGGCGTCGGAGTTGGTCGTCGCGCCCGCCGGATAAAGTTTCACCGCCTTGACGAAGCCCGAGGCGGCAGCCCGCGTTACCTCGCTGGCCGGCGTATTGTCGGTCAGGTAGAGCGTCAGCAGCGGCTCGAAGCTGGCCCCGGCCGGCAGCGCGGCAATGATGCGGTCGCGGTAGGCAGCCGCCTGGTCGACCGTGGTCACCGGCGGCTTCAGGTTGGGCATGACGATGGCGCGGGCGAACTGGCGGGCGCTGTGAGCCAGCACGGAAACCAGCGCGCCGCCGTCGCGCAGGTGCAGGTGCCAGTCGTCGGGGCGGGTCAGTGTGATCTGCATGGTCGTTCTCTGAATGTCTTCCCGGATTTTATCAGGGCGCGGAAAGACCTGGTCCGCTACGCCAAGGCCGCCGCAATCTCGCGAAAGCTGTTCAGCCCCGCCTCCAGGTTTTCGATAATTTCGCCGGCCAGTTCGTCCGGCTCGGGCAGGTTGTCGAGGTCGGCCAGGCTCTTGTCCTTGAGCCAGAAAATATCGAGGCTGGTCTTGTCGCGAGCGACGATCTGCTCGACACTGAACTTGCGCCAGCGGCCTTCCGGGTTTTCAATTTCGTGCCAATCTTCCTGTCGACCGTAGCGATTGAGCGGCTGGTAGCAGGCGACGAAATCCGCCAGATCCTCATAGCGCAGCGGCTTCTTTTTCAGCGTGTGGTGGATGTTGGTGCGGTAGTCGTAGACCCACACTCCCCGCGTCCACGCCTCCTTGCGCGCCGGCTGGTTATCGAAGAACAGCACGTTCGCCTTGACGCCGTTGGCGTAGAAAATACCCGTCGGCAGGCGCAGGATGGTGTGTAGATCAGTCGTTTCCAGCAGCTTGCGGCGCACCGTCTCGCCCGCTCCGCCCTCGAACAGCACGTTGTCCGGCACCACCACGGCGGCACGTCCCGTCGTCTTCAGCATGCTGCGGATGTGCTGCACGAAATTGAGCTGCTTGTTCGAGGTCGTCGCCCAGAAATCCTGGCGGTTGTAAGTCAGCGCATCGGTTTCCTGCTCACCCTCTTCGTTGGTGAAGCTCATGCTGCTCTTCTTGCCGAAGGGCGGATTGGCCAGCACGTAATCAAAAGTCTGGCTGGGCGCGGCGACCAGGGCATCGTTCGGCGAAATCGGGCTGTCGCCGTCGATCTCGCCGATGTTGTGCAGGAACATGTTCATCAGCGCCAACCGCCGCGTGCCGGCAACAATCTCGTTGCCGAAAAAGGTCTCGTGCTTGAGGAAAGCGCGCAATTCGCGATCCATGCCCGGATAAGTCGCCACCAGAAAATCGTAAGCCGCGAGAAAGAAGCCGCCCGTGCCGCAGGCCGGATCGGCGATGGTCTTGCCCGGCAGCGGCCGCACGCACTCGACCATGGCGCGGATCAGCGGACGCGGCGTGAAATACTGCCCGGCGCCCGACTTCGTATCCTCGGCATTACGCTCCAGCAGGCCTTCGTAAATGTCGCCCTTCACATCCGCACCCAGCGTCACCCACTGGGTTTCATCGACCATGTCGATCAGCCTTGAGAGCTTGGCCGGGTCCTGAATCTTGTTCTGCGCCTTGGTGAAAATCTGCCCGAGCAAGCCCGGCTTGCTGCCCAGTTCGCGCAGCACCGTCACGTAATGCACCTCCAGCGCCGCCCCGCGCACCGCCTTCAGGCTCGCCCAGCCGAGGTGGTCGGGAATGCCGATTTTGCGGCTGTACGGCGGTCGACCGTACTCGTCGGCCATTTTCAGGAAGATCAGGTAAGTCAGCTGTTCGAGGTAATCGCCATAGCCGACCCCGTCGTCGCGCAGCGTGGTACAGAAGCTCCAGACACGGGAGACGATGGATGCGGTTGCGTTCATGAGTAGCCTTGGGTCCTGCGTTGATTGTGCACACAGCGTGTGCCGGATTAAAGTGCTTACGCTGGCGAATGGCTCTTCAGCCAGTCGCGCAAGGCCTCGTTCATGCGCGTTTGCCAACCTTTGCCGGTTGCCTTGAAAGCCGCCACGATGTCGGCGTCGTAGCGCACGGTCAAAGCCAGCTTGGTCTGCTCCGCCTTGGGGCGGCCCCGGCGTATCAGTTTGTCGCCAATATACTCATCGGCCTGCTCGAAAAACTCGTCGGTCAGTTCGGGGGCGTCATCCGGGTCAATCCACTCGCTGTGCGTAGCGTGCTTGTTCGCGTTCATTGGCTTTCCTCATGCTGATAATGCGGCGTGCTTCACCGCGCGGCGTCCAGATCATCACGACCATCCGGCCATCCAGTTTGCCAACAGTGATGTGGCGAGTCTCGCTGTAGTCGTCGCGGGTATCTTCAAGGGTGAAATGCCTGCCCGCGAAAACCTCGGTCGCTCGCGCGAAATCAACTTGCCTTTCAGCAAGCGTCCGGTCGCGCTTTTCAGGGTCGAATTCGATCTGCACGATTATTGTAGTTACACCAATGGAGCGCGGCAAGAATTATTTGTAACTACGATATTTGTCGACACGCTTGGCATGACTCGCCTCGGCAAAGGCTGTATAAAACACCAGCATATTAGCCGATTTTGCTCCGCTTGCCTGACTTCATCCCGATTAGTCTCTCGGCGCGGATGCGTTCGAGCAGGGCGGTGGCGGGTTCTTCGTTTTTGGCCTGTTTTACCAGTTGACCGCAGAAGGCCTTTTTCAGGATGG
>Ga0268298_10001532_pt1 | contig 27059 bp, 23 predicted proteins | sample WWTPWeurt_MetaG_FD_194462 | JGI IMG/M metagenome (GOLD analysis project Ga0268298, IMG submission 194462) | Activated sludge microbial communities from WWTP in Nijmegen, Gelderland, Netherland - WWTP Weurt | ecosystem: Engineered > WWTP > Aerobic digester > Activated sludge | place...
TAACACAAAAAAAAAAAAAAAAAAAAAAAAAAAAAAAAAAAAAAAAAAAAATAATAAAAAAAAAATTAAATGTAAAAAAAAAAAAAAAGGGGGGAAGGGGGGGGGGGGGGGATTTGACATTAATATTATCTAAAATAGAATCTTTGTTTATGGCGTTCATAAATCGAATGTTCCCTTCTTAAAAGATAAGCAATGGCACTTAAATTAGCCAATACATAATCATCGCGATTTTGTGGTAAGCTATAATAAGCTTCAATTTCATTATATGTTTGCTTGGCCTCATCGAATCGATCTTGCAAAAGGCATAACATCATTAAATTTATTTTCATAGAGTTAGTGAACTTGTCTTTTTCTTTACTTTCTTTAAACTCGGATAGAATACTTTCATCTGAAGTAACTGTCTTCACTTTATCAAATAGTTCAGCAGCTTTTGATTTCAATACCGGGAGGTGCCAGTTTTTATGTATTTGATTTTTGCAATTTAAACTTATTGAATCATACAAGGCCTCCATTTTGACACTTAAAGTATCAAATACATTAAACTGTATTTTTTTTGATTTGATCGTAACAAGTGGGAATGATTGATCGCTTTTAGTAAAGCCATAAAGGCCAGTCATTATACTAGATGTTTCACCCATACAATTTTTTGTAAGCAGCATTTTCGACTTTTCCAGAATAGATTTCATATTTCTGTCCAAATCCCTATCGAGCTCAAATTTGTTATGAAACCAGATTTTAGAAGAAGGAGATCCATCCGTATTAATGTTGAAGTTTTCAGGATAGGTTAATAGTTTCGGATTATCAATCAAAGTATCAATAATTATTTTTCCATTATTTGCATCTACTAATTTGATTTTGAATTTGAACTGAAAAGATAGTTTGTATGAAAAGTAGGTTTCCGTACTGGCAGGGGCTTCCGGGGGAGTGCCGGTATAAATTTCTTTATTGGTAATGTTGATATTACCCAGGATTACGCGTAATAATAGATCTGGTGGCGACCCACCTCCGTAAGTATCTGTAGATAAGTTTAATATTTTGTTTCCAAGAAACGATCCTCCCTGGGTTTTTACTTCGGAAACATTTTCAAGCTTGGGAATATAACTTTCGCGGGTAAGTGAATAATGCAGACTTTGAGGAATTCCATCTGTTGCATCAGAACTGACATGCACAGCATACTTATTGTATTCCGAAGGCAATTCTAGAGCAGGCAACCATTCATATTGTACACTTGAGAATTTTATTTTTATTTTTTGCGCTTCAAGATTCGAGGATAAGACAAGTAAAACAAAAAGTATGATTTTTATTTTGTTCAGCTTCATATAGAATGGTTTTAGAGTATTGGAGAATATTATTGTAATTTTTCCTTTTCAAATTCCTTAGGATCAAATTTGTGATTCCATTTGTCAAGGATGTAGAACCAGTGAACACTATCGTATTGTTCCTTTCTTTTAAAATTACCCCATCCTTTATCGTAAAAATGCTGATCCACCCAAGCATCATTCACAATATATTCACCGTCCTTTTTAATTAGACAATTTTCTCCGAACATTTCTTTGTGGGCGATTTGGCTGAGCTCGTGCATGCTAAGTGGGTGCATTCCATCTTTTCCATAGTTACTTCTTGGTACAGCCAATGTTCCTCCGCCAAGCAAAAAATACCATACACCGTTGAGTTTTTTACCTAAAATTTTGGTGACATCATCCATTGCGCAATCTTTACAAGTTTTGCTCGATAAGTTAATTGTTGCCACGAATTTATCTCGGCTCGAGTTCATACAAATAAAAGAATCAATTTGCCAAGGGTATAAGTATTCTGAGCTAAAATCTTTCAAATGACTATTGGCAAAATATTTGAGAGAATCTTCTAGTAATTTGTATTCATTTTTAACTGAACTGAAATTTTTAAATATGTGTCTGTCAATTCTTGATTCTTTTGAGCAGGAATTAAAAAGTAAAATTATAAGTGTAACAATAATTAGTTTATTTCCTTTTAGATATATATCCACGACTTCCATTTGCTAAAGTAAATATCCAATGATAATTACAAATATAGTGAGAATTTAAAAAGTCACGTTTTTCTGTTTCAGGAATAAATACACGTTTAAAACTTGGCAATCCCGTAACTGCACACTGAGGAGCCACGCCGTCTTTTGTCTTTGGCGGATCTGTCGCTTCATTTGTGCCGTATTGCCAGATTTCTTCGAATGTACTCGGCTCAACTTTGTCTGAACAAGCGTTTTCTGGGGCTAGAATATAATATCTGCTTACTTTGCATTGTGCCTGCCGTAGTGTTTCTATCATCCCTTGTGCATATGCAAAACCCATACTGTGAGCCACCACATATATAGAATCTGAACTTTTATTAAACACATAGGTTCCACTGTTGATTTTGTTCAATAGATCATGCGCCGCTATTGATCCATTGGCTTTTCTATAATTGAATCCGGTCGTGTTTGCCAAAGTGTCGAACACAAAAGGGCCATTTAAAGTTTTTAACGAAAGTAGACTTGCCATGAATGCTGCCTGATTCCTGTGATTGGAAGTATTAATAGAATGATGTCCGTCCGCGTAAACGACTTGTTTTGCATTTAAACGATGCATGAATTCTACATCTACACCACTCCAATACGAATGAATGTCACCTGAAAAAACCTTGTTCATGCTATTTGGAAATTCCGATAGATCTATCGATAAATTATTTCTATATCCATTAACGAATAAAAGCAGGTTTTTGCTTTCAGCAGTCTTTAAATATATTTCCATATTGGATCTTCTGTTTGCCGGAACTTGAATGAAAATTCCATCGTCAATATTTATTCTACCATATGTGTTTGATCCACTCCAAGATCCTTTATCTTCTTCTTCTGTTACTACAAGTTTAGTTCTCGGATTGACACTTGATTTGGTAGGCCCATTCGATTGCCAGCCAATTGCTATATACGAATATTTTATTCCTGCCAGATTAACGTTCTCTGTTCTTAGAGATATATGACTAGAGTTTGTTAAGTGAGTGATAGGTGTGCTTACATTGTTATTATAAGCTCTTTTTAACTGTTTCAGTAATTCAAAGATCAAAATATTATCTGCTGACTGAAATTGACAATATTGTCCATCCTCCTCATCATCCAGCCAATTGAATCGTGCTGGCGGCTCCTTACTCTTCATCCATTGCTCATATACCATCCCAACCCCATTTCCATAATCCATCAAATTATCGGTGCTTCCTTTTTCTGCTGCGAGAAAAGTGTGCTCAAAGGCAAAGCCACCATGACCTAATTCATGGGCATAGGTTTTTACTTCGGCTCCTTGCTTCACAAATCCCAATGCTTTTCCTCTGGCCATATATCCTCCCTGTTCAGGATCTGTAAATGCAGGCACTACAAATAAGTAATGTGCTGTTACATCATAGGCCGTATCTTTTTCCTTATACGCATTTCTTAACTCTTTCATCTCTGCACTGTACTTGCTCAACAAAGTGGTACTGGCCGATTCCATCTTCCCGTCTTTGAGATCAAATGTAAAATTCGGCGCTGTTGTGATCGTCCAATTCGTATTGCACTGCTTGTAAATATTGTTGAGCCCTGCAGCTAAGTTTTGCGGCAAGGCAGCTCCGTTCACCGGAACCAAGACCAGTTTTTTTGTTTCTGCTTTTAATGAGAACACATTCAATTTCCCAACTTTCTTGTTGTTGTAATACGCATAGATGCACTCGGCTCCATCCGGAATGCCATTGAGCTTTGCTGTATTTGCATTCGGACCGGCACTAACGCTCAGGGCAGTACCGTTCTTTGTTTTAAAGGAGACCGCTCCGTTATTGTTATTGGGTACTGTGATCACAGCATATACTTCATCATTGGCTCCTTCTCCAATACTTTTATTACTCACAAAATAGTTCTTTCCGTTCTTTAGTTTGATCACTTCATAGTTCTTGATAAAGGACGCGTACACTTTTTTATCGAATCCAAAATTCTGTCCGGGACTTGCCTCAAATATTACTTTTATACTGTCGCTTGCTTCTAAGCTGTCGGTGCTATAGGTCAAATAATTCAAGGGACCTGTTACTTTTGGAGGAGGGGGAACGGTTCTTATTTGGTATTCATTTCCTTCTCCATCCCTGATCACAGTAATGTTTGAATTCGTATTTGTTGGAACACATATCTCTTCTTCGCTTCCCTGAAAAACATAACAGATCTTGTTTCCTTTTGTATACAGTGTATCAATTTTTCCATTCGTGTAAATTGCATTTTGTTCGGCATTCTCAATATCCCAATGTTCCAGCCATTTTTCTATTCCATCTGTCACTGCATTGATCTCTCCCTGTTGCTGACATGCATCTGCATCCAGGTAGATCCGATCCCATTCTACCCTGATTCTTTTTCCAAAGACTTTAACATATCCTTCCCCTTTGAACCAGCCCGGCTCTCCTGTGCTCTGTACCCGAGAGCAAGTAACATCGAATTGCCCACTCTGTATGATCAAACCAGGCATGGCCTTTTCTGCAGCTAATGGTTGTGGCAAAGCCGTATTGTATGCAGCTCGTTGATCATTGCATTTGTATTCGGGTTCATCTTCCGTTTGAAAGACCGCCACATTGCTCCACTCACCATTCACGCCATTGCCTTCTCCTTTTACACGGCTTTCGTATTTTGTTCCGGCTTCCAGATTCATGATCTTTTCTATACCGGTTACATTTTCATACTCAAACCAGTTTTGTGTACCCAGTTTCCTCACTTGTAAAATGTAATTGGTAAAGGCACTTTGTTTGGTCCAGTAACATTGCCCGGCCCGGTGATTCAGACTATGGGCATTCAAAGTGATCTTCAACGCATCTCCTATAACGTTCTGCAGTGTGCCGTATCGAAAAGTACAGATCTGAGAATTTCCATTGTTCTTGAAAAGGTCTCTTCCACTTTTGTCTTTGGCTCGTACGCGCCAGATGTATTTCATGTACAAATTCAGATTCGGCTCTGAAATTCCGTAATTAAAGAAGGTTTGATCGGTCACGGTGGAAAAAACAGGTCTTGTACTTTGCGCCACCTGATTGGGATTAGCATTGGTATCTGGACGAAATTCCCATAGAGAGAATTCATATTCCGTTCCTGTTCCACTATTGGGCGAACCTAAATTCATGGGCGTCCATTGAAATAGGATATTTTGCGGCGTGAGTGGTTTTATGCTAGTGTTGCAAATTGGAAAATTCAGATAAGGAGGATCGCTTAAGGTGAACCAGGCTTGCGCACAGGCCTCGTTACTCACCTGTATGGCTTGTGGATTGTTATAGTCATAGGCCTTTACACAAATGGAATAGTAACCTTCGGGTAAAGCCATTTTTTGTTCGTACTGACTTTGATTGATGCCGATAAAATCGAGATTGGAAGAATTCAGATAGGGAGCCAGATCAACAGATGTGAAAAGCAAAGGCTGACCGGGAATTAAATTAATGGGAGCAGGATTGTAAAAAGATTTTGTTTTGAGTGTAAATCCATTTCCTTTTATTTCAAAACGAAGCTTAACAGAATATTGTGCTTGAGAAAAATCATTGAATTGCAGGATGAGTTTCATTTTTTCATTGGAAGGATCGGCATAATCGGGAAGATAGGCAGAGTAGGGAGGGATCAACTGAGTAGAAATTTGTACCGGATAGATCTGTGCGAAGGATCTATTCTGTTGTAATAAGAAGAAAAGAAATCCTAGGCAGACCCTCAGTCCGAATGAAAAGGCAATGCTTGCGCTTTCAGTGTATTTTATTCCAAACATTTTCACGAACGATGGTTTTGTCCGGGAAGTAGAAAAAAGAAGGAATGAAATTAATATTTTTTAAAGGAATGTCAAAAAGAAGAGATTATTTTTCTTCTAAATCGTTTTTTTCTTTTGAAAAGCACGAATGATCAGTAAGACCATCAAACTTAACCAAGCTAAAGGATAAGGTAAAATAAAAAGTCCCCACCACCAGGAAAGATCATTTGGGCCTAATCCTCCCTGATCAGAGATCACAAATAAGGAAATGACTCCAGTTGCAATAAGAAGGAAATGAATCAGAAAATGTTTGGCATGCCTGTCTTTAAGTTTGTACGCGCTAAAGGCCAGTAATGCAGCTCCTGCGCAGATCACGACCGAGCCCTCCATCGGATCTAAGGCGCCGACAATGAAGGCAACCAATCCTGTTATATATAGATGACGATTCCATCTGAATTTCGTGGGGCTATTTACACTGATGTCCATTTTGTTTTTTATCAAATGTAAAGGGTAATCCAATTTCGGAAAAGGAAATGAATCCAGCTTTAACAAAACTTAAGGCTGCAATTTATTTAATTGTGTTAAAAGGGCGGTTATTTCATCGCCTTTTTTTGTGCCGATGAGTAATTTTTTTCCGTTGTGGAATTCGAGCTGCAAACCAATATTGCCGGAAACATTCAGCGCTCTGTTATTTCCAAAACCACGTAAGCCCCAGCCACCGTATTCTCCAAGAGGACTGTATTTACGTACCTGTACTTTTTTCAGTTCCTCCCATTTGTACTCACGAAATTTTAATTGAAAGGGAAAGAATTTCACTTGAATGCCTTCTTTCGTGATGTTTGTATGCAAACGGAAAATAAGCATAGAAGCAGGAATGCAAAGCATGCCAAAGAATATACTAAGCAAGGAAAAATCACTTATACTTTGCTTTCCAAAAGGAATGCCTAAATACAATTGCTGATAAAGGCCGTATGTCATCGTGAAAAAAGGAATCATCAGAATGAGCCAGATCCACCATTGCGTAAATCTTTGTTTTTCGGAGAAAAGATTTGTATTCATAATGAACCAGAATTAGTTAACACAAATTATTTTACTTATTACTAAAAAGTATTTTGAACGATCAGTGAAATCTGTGGCAATCTTTGTTTTCGGAGAAGAGACTTGTATCCATAATGAACTAAAATAAGTTGACACGAGTGTTTTAATTATTACCAGAAAGTATTTTGAAGGATCCGTGAGATCTGTGGCAATCCTTTAATATTTCGCCCCACCAATTCCAATATTCTCAATGGGATGCCAGGTTGTTTTGATCTCCTGCAGATCCATGATCAAATAAGGATTTTGATTTTCATTTTTCTTCCAGTCCTTATTCCAGTAAAAAGTACGTTTCACATTCAAGGAAGCATTTTCTCCTGTCGCTTTTATCTCTTCTTTGTTGTTTCTGCAATAGATCACTGCATTCACATCCATGTGAGAGGAAAAATGACTGTGCAATTCAGCAGAAGTTCCTGTTAGAATATTTACCACGCCGGATGAAAGATCGGATGTTTGTAACACTTCAGCAAAAGTAATGGCACACAAAGGAAGTTTTTCGCTTGCCAGTACCACACAGGTATTACCACCTGCAATAACGGGAGCGATCACGCTTACCAATCCTAACAAAGCACTTTCTTCAGGAGCGATGATGGCAATTACTCCCATGGATTCAGGAACAGAAAAATTAAAATGAGAAGACGCAACGGGATTCACGGTTCCGAACAGTTGTTTGAATTTATCGCACCAACCGGCGTAATAGACCAATCGATCAATACTTTGTTTCACTTCCTCTACCGCTGCTTTTTTGGTCAGGCCCATCAAGACCATTTCCTCTACAAACTGCGCTTTTCTTCCCTCCAGCATTTCGGCAATACGATACAAAATCTGGCTACGGTTAAATGCTGTTTTCGAACTCCATCCTGAGAAAGCGGCTCTTGCAGCAGTTACGGCGTTTCTAAGATCTTTACGGGAAGAAAGACAAACATTAGCGATGCTTTCTTTCTTTTTGTTCTTTAATTCGTAATAACGTCCACTTTCTGTACGCGGAAATTGCCCCCCGATATAAATTTTGTAGGTCTTTAAGATCTCCAATCTTTCCATAGCCAATGAATTTGACATTAAAGATAAGAAATAAATAGAAATGCGGGGAACTTACTTCCTCATCATTGTTGCCCAGTCGATCTTACGCGAATAGAACATCACAATGCAGAGGATGGTGAATAATCCAAAGCTACCCATTAAAAGCGCATAATCTTCGAGCTGAATGAGTGTGAAAATGAATCCATACAATAAGGTGAGATTACCTGCAACCATGAAGGAAAGTTTTTTATCTTTCAATACGCCGGCCGTATACCAGGAGATCAATCCGATGGTCATTGTACTGGCGATGACATAAGCGAAGTTATAAGGAATGTGTTCTGAAATAGAAAGTAATAACACGTAAAAGATACACAAGGCAAATCCCACAAGTAAGTATTGAACTGCATGAATGTATTTGTTGTTGAGTAATTCAAGAAAATAAAAGATCATGAAGGTGAGCGTGATGAACAGAATGGAATATTTGATGCTTCGGTCTGTTTTGGTATAACTATCGGTTGGAATCTTTAAGTTGATACCAAATGCCGAACCATCAATGTTGTGCTGATTGTTCGTCCATTGTTGCGGGAAATTACGATTCAGATGCAAGACCCTCCAGTAGGCGGTGAATCCTTTGTCATCAATGTTTCTTTTATCGGGTAAAAATGCTCCGTCAAAACTCGGTGTTGTCCACGGAGAAGAAATATTCACTTCTGTTGTTTTTCCTATAGGTGAGAAATAAACATATTCCGATCCTTTTAAATTCAGATTGAATTCAAATTCGTTGTTGGCATTGGCTGAATCTCCATGTTCTATTTTGATCTTTGTATTGATACCACTATACAGAACATCTTTTGATTCGAGTCCGCTGTTGAATGAATATTTTTGTCCGTTCCAGTTAAAATCTATTGCATCTTCAATTCCTCTAAGATCTGTAATTCCGATAGAAACAAATGCTTCGTTCCATAAAATATTCTGCTCTGCAATATTCAGTTCTTTTAAATTCAAATTCCCGAAATTTCCTTTGAACTTTATTTTTGAATTGTAAACGGCAACCTGATAAATGCCACGGTAGCGCATTTCGGGTGATAAGTTCCCATCAATATTCAATCGATCGGGCAACACGTGCGCATAACGTTTATAAGAATGCACGCCTAGTGAATCTCTGAAATATTCTAAGTAAGGTACACTTACAATGGGACCGGTAATGGTTTGTCGGTCGGCCCATTTACTGCTTACTTCCCTTACTGCCTCTTCCAGTCTTTGCTGTCTTTCACGGATCAATTCATTGATCAAAACGGTGGGTATGACCAAGAAAAGAATTAGGATGAAAATGATCCCCCCTTTCAGGGCCATGGCGTATTTAGGACGTTCAGGAGTTGCGTTCATAGCATTTGAATTAACAGATTGAAATTAAAGAATAAGCTCTTCCTGGAACGTGAAGGGTCAGAACGAAATTGTGTTTTTAAGGAAAATTGGGAGTTCTTTAGGTTAAAAGAGAGGAATTCAGGACAAAAGCTTGGTGTTCATGCGGTAGCCTTTGCCTTTTTGCGACTGAATGATGTTGCGCCCGAAGCTTCTTCTAATGTTATAAATATGAACATCGATGATCCTTTTTGAGGCCACTACCGGATCATGCCAGATCTGATCAGCGATCTCATTTTTCGTGAAGAAATGAGTTGGATTGTTGTACAACAATTCAAATAGCTTGAATTCTTTTTTAGGAAGTGTTATGATCTTTCCTTTTTGAATGATCACATATCGTTCTTTGTCCACAACCAGATTTTGCTGAAGAACTTCTTTTGCTTTTTTCTTTCGCGACAGCAGATTTCTGATAAAGAGACGAAGAATGGCCGGTTTGTTATGGAAATTGATAAAAGAGTCAACACCTGAATTAAAAGCTAATTCATAAACAAAGTCATCTTGTTTGTCAGAGTATATGACAATGAAAGGTTTGGGAAGAACAACCTGTTGCAGAATATCTTTGGCAATAGTAACAGCATCATTGGGAACAAGGTCAAGATTCAGAAACACAATTGCCGGTTGATTAGCCGTAATGAATTTCAAACCTTCGGCTTCATTGGCAAACAATTGAATTCCCGGAAAATCAGTTCGCAATGAATCTACCGATTTGAAAATGGTGTGTACGGTATTATCAATGAAGACTATATCAGATGCTGGGAGATTCATTTAATAAGTAAAGTTGCTTAAACTGGATTAAGATTACAGAAACAGAATGTTACCGGAATATTAATACTTCAATTTTTCGATCCTCCAGCGAGTTTAAAGGCCGAAATATTGAGAATGGGAAATAATTTTTGTGCGTTGTGAAGATGATCTTTAATTCCTTTCATTGGCTGTACGCGCAAGGATTTGATATGAGGATCTGTCTTCTCGATCCAGGCCTTTACCAGTTTTAGTGATTTCTGACTAATGGTGGATTTTGCATCGAATGATTTACCATTTTCCCTTATCAGATAATTGATAATGTCTTTCGGTTTTGAAATGACGTTTTGATCATGGCCGTATTTGCTTGAAATAAGCAAGAGCAATTCAATGTTCAAATGGTACTGAAGAAAAAAGGCTTCCAGTAAATAACCGTCTTTTTCAGCTTGCTGGATCTTTTGCAGTTGTTTGTTAATTCTTTGGTTACTCATATAAGAATTAAAAACCCGCTGTAGAGTGATCTGCAGCGGGCTCTTGATTAAGTTAGATTATTTATTTATGATCAGTTTAACAACTTCACGACCGGCACCACTTTCAATGCTTACAAAATAAACACCTGAAGTAAGCTCAGTTGTGCTGATGTTGAATTCATTTGTACCTTCTTCCAGTTTTAGATCTTTCGCAACGGTGCTAACGATCTTTCCGGTCACATCAAATACATGAATGTTCACAGCTGTTGCTTGTGCAGTAGTGATGTATAAGGAAGTTTGATCTGCGCTAGGATTCGGGAACAACAATACATAACCGATCTGTTTCTTCACTTCTTTAATTGAAGTACCAATTGTTTGTGTATTCGCAGCTATAGGAGCATCAGTAAAGTTAGGAGTAGCAGTATAAGATGCATGTGGACGATAATCACCTGCAGTATAACTGTAAGGAGCAATTAAGATGGTAGAGAAGCTTGGACTTGAATTTGGAATAGAATCGTTTCCATTGCTGATGAACCATGCAATTACGCTTTGAGTAAAGGCAGTAACAGTTGTGTTTGTTTCACAAGTTCTTCCATTCGCTGTACCAGCAACGGTGTTGTTCTTGAATTTGATACCGGCAGTTGCACCTGATAGGGTACCAGCTGTAGCATTGTTTTCAGCGGCTGAACCATCAATATGAATTCCACGAGGAGTATCCATAAAAATAGAGTTGTAGATCTTTAAATTCGTATTTCTGCGTAAACGTGCAGAGCGACGGTAACCTGCAGCTACTGTATTTGTATTGGCACCACGGTATGGACCAACTAAAGTCACGTTACTGAAAATCCCAGATGTTAACGGAGTAGCTGTTGTTCCACCAGCATCATTATCTGATTCAAATCCTTCTGAAGTAGAAACAGCAGGATTATCTGCAAGGTTAGGATCACGTACGATCAAAGCGAACTGTACATTTCCACTGTAACCATTGTCAGTATCTAAATCATCATCTAAGTTTCTGTAAGAAATAAGGTATTTGGCATTTACTGTTCCACCAAACCATTCAAAACCATCATCATTTGTAAATGAAACCTGAATATGATCAAGTGTAGTTCCTCTTCCAACACCACCCATGGTTAAACCATTGATCTCTTGGTTTGTTCCGTATACATATCCTCCCCACTCAATTCTCACATAAGATAAAGTACCAGAATTGTCATTGTCATTTGGTGTTCCACCACCACCGTACTGTGATTCCGGAGCTGGAGGTAAACCTTCAATATTGTTTACTCCTGTTGTGTAGTTAATGGTTGCTTTACCAAGCAAGATCACTCCACCCCAATCACCAACTCCTCTTGAGTTTGCATTTTGATCTGAAGTAAAGACAATAGGCGCACTTGCTGTACCAGCAGCCATGATCTGTGAACCTTTACAAATAATAAGCGCAGAACCAGCAATGGCTTTAGCTCCTCTTACAACAACCCCGGGTTGAATAGTAAGAATTGCATTATTACTTACATAAACCGGTCCTTGTAATAATACGGTTGTTCCTGCTGACCAGGTTGTATTTGCTGTGATTGTACCACTAACGGAAGCTGTAGGAGCAGGGTATACTGCATTTTGAGGATCCCACTGAGTCCAGCCATTTGACCACATAGCAGTAGGTGACGGTGCAAATGCACCACGATAATTTGTTTGCGTAAAGAATGCCTGACCGAAACTACTTAGAGTTGCGACAACAGCGATAACGGATAGTAAAATTTTTTTCATTTTGTTTAATTATTTAGGACAAAGGTGAGGAGCTTAGGTTGTGTAAGGATGACGAGAAGCTTACCAAACAATTACACTTACATTATGCGAATGTTAAGTGTAAAGACAAAATCAGAAGCGATAACTTAACTGTAATGAATACACAGTACCATAACTTTGTGTCCAGAATTCGCTTACGTTTACCGACTTACGTGTAATAGGTGCGGCATCGTAATTTTGTTTGAAGTGTAATGGTTGCGCGAGCAGATCTTTTACATTCAAGCGAATTTCAAATCTGTTCTTGAAAAAAGATTTGCTTGCCTGAAGATCGATCACTGTTCTTGAATATTCCCAGATCTCTTCAAAAACATTGTTTCCTACAATATAGATTCGTGGACCTATCCTATTCACCATTGCGCTTAAACTGAAATTATTCTTGTTGTCGGTATAAGAAATACCTCCATTCACTAAATAAGGAGATTGTCCTTGCATGGGCCGATCATATTTAGAACCGGCATTTCCGAAATTAGCTTCGGTAACCTTTGATTGAATAAGTGAAAGATTACTGAAAAGTGTAAGATTGTTCATGATTGTACCAAATAAACTGGAATCATTTGCAATGAAGGATCCCACATTGATGCGATATTCAAATTCAAGCCCTTGTGCGTAAGCAGAAACTGCATTTCTGTATTCAACCTGAAAGGTGTTTTGCCCCTTTACCAATTCAATTGAATTCTGGAAATTTTTACGGAAAGCGGAAACGGAGATCAGCTGGCCACCTGTAGGGAACCACTCATAGCGAAAATCGAAATTATGAATAAGAGCACGCTTTAGATAAGGATCTCCGTTCAAACTGAATCCTGTATTGAAATCATAAAATAAGAATGGGGCCAGCTCTCTGAATTCGGGACGGTTGATTGTTTTAGAATAACCAAGACGAATATTGGTCTTTTCACCGGGTGAATAAACAAAGTTAGCCGAAGGGAGAAGATCTGCAACAGTAGTATCAACCGTATTCACTTTATTATTTATAAAGAATAGCCCGTCGTTAAATGAAATGGACTGAAAATATTTTTCATAACGAATTCCACCGATCAAGCGCAGTTGTCCTTTAAACTTAATGTCTGCCATGGCATAGCCAGCGTTCAACTGCGATTTAGCACTGTATGGACTTTCAGGATAAGTAGATTCTCCAATGAGAAAACCACCTACACTTGGCTGGATCAAGCCCATGTTTTGCTGAGCAAAGATCTGATCGGCCGGCAGAGCGGCCAGGCTTTGACTAAAGGCTACTGTTCCTCCCTGTAAATTGTATGGCGCATAAATGAATTGCCTGAAATCGAATGTTCTGTTTCTTTGCTGAAGATAAAATCCTGTTTTGCCTTCAATAGAGAATTCATTGTTTATCTTGAAATTTCTTGAAGCATCTGCTTTGTAATTAAGCATGCGTTCCTTTAGTTTAGACCACATCATGACGCCTTCATAGTCATTACTATTTGATTTTGGCGTACCGAGTGAAGCAACGTAAACTGTATCCAGTGGATTGATGATAGGAGGTTCGCTAGGATCATCCGGATAAATGATATTCAGTTTTTCATATCGCTGATAAGAATGTCTTCTCATATTGGGCACATCGCGCTGCACGGTAGTAATATTGGCATTCCATCCTATTTTTATTTTAGGTTTCGGGAAATAATGATCACCTATCAATTGAGAAGATCTGATCACGTTTTGTGTGAACCAGAAAGCATAGGCTTTTATCATGTTTGGATTTGATTCGTTGGGAGTTGTAGAACCGGTTCGTTCGATCGTCCTGTCATCAGATGAGATACTCATCAGATTCTTTAAACTGATCGTGTGATTCTCATTCGGCTTGACGGAAAGGTTGAGAAGACCTCCTGATAGTTTCTGCGTTTGAAATGTTCTGTCGTGATATATTTTATCGAGCAAAAGAGGATCTTCAGGGTTATTGGGTTCGCCTGATTGAAAGCTGATCCGTTCAGTACCATAAAAACTATTGGTACTGTTGTAACTAAGAGATGCAATAAAACCAAAGAAGTCTTTTTCTTTTCTTTTGATATTCAGTCCACCTGAAAGTTGATAACTCACATTAGGAGAAAATTTCTTAGAGTAAACGCCCCAATCGCCGGAAGGGATCTCTTTTGCAAGTTTTGCCTGTTCATGAATATCTACCGGAAATGCAGTGAAGTCAGGTATAGCAGTTGGTAAAGCACGCGTGCCGTCATCAATTCCCAGCCAGTCTTTCTTACCGCCTTTGTAATACAACTGTTCTTTTCCGGTGGTTATGGTATTATAGCCTGCACCGGTTGAGAGAGCAATAAAGTTTTTTTCAGGAATATTCTTTGTATTGATCTCAATGATCCCTCCTGCAAATTCTCCCGGCATGTCAGGTCTCGCCGTTTTCGTGATCACCAGATTATCCAGCATGTTGCTTGGAAAAAGATCGAATGAAAAAGCCTTCCTGTCACTCTCGGTACTTGGCAAAGGAGCCCCATTCAAGTAAGCTGCATTATATCGATCATTCAGTCCACGAACAATAGCAAACTTGTTATCCTGAATACTGGCACCACTTACTCTCTTCAGTACATCACTTGTGTTTTTGTCAGGCGATTTGCGTATTGTTTCAGCGCTGATCCCGTCGCTCACACTTGCATTGTTCTTTTGTTGCAGGATTAGGGCTGTATTGTTTTCTTTGTTCAATGTAACCACAACCTCTACTTCAGCCAGGTCGCCTGAGCCTGAAACTTCCAGAGGAATATTAATGTCGGTTGTTTCACCACTTTTTACAATCACACCACTTATTTTTTTGTTCGTGTAGCCAATGTAACTGATAACAAGCGTTACTTTTCCTTCGGGCACGTTACTGATCACAAATTTTCCGTCAAAATCAGCTTGAGCTCCTTTTGTAGTTCCTTCAATTAGTGTAGTAGCGCCAGGCAGAGTTTCTCCGCTCTTTGCATCCATAATGATACCTGAAATACGGCCGTTCTGAGAAAAACAGGAAAGAGAAAATACAAGCAAAAAACACAACAGTAAAAAATTCTTCATTCGACTTGAAATTGAAGTACAAAAAAAGACATAGTGCATTACTGTCATTTAAATTTGATGTTACCAAAACCTTAATTAATTTGAGGTTTCGAGCCTTTTATTTAATAATTACTTAACTTTGAATCACCATGTTCCGATGTAACTTTAGCCTGTTAAAATGATAGAATGAGCGAAACGATGTATAAGATACTATTAGTAGATGATGAACCGGATATAATCGAATTCTTAAGTTATAATTTAAAGAAGGAAGGTTATGAAATTTTAAGTGCAAGCAATGGGAAAGATGCAATTGAAATTGCGCGTAAAGAAATCCCCAACCTGATCGTTCTCGACGTGATGATGCCGGATATGGATGGAATAGAAACGTGCAGAGAGATCCGTGAAATAAAAGGATTAAAAGATGTTCTTATCGCATTTCTGACAGCTCGCAGCGAAGATTATACACAAATAGCGGGTTTTGAAGTTGGCGCGGATGATTATATTACAAAACCGATAAAACCGCGGGTTTTCATCAGTCGTATCAAAGCTCTTTTAAGAAGGCTTCAGTCTAATGAAGTAAATGAATCAAAATTCGAGTTCGGAGATATTCGCATAGACAAAGAAAAGCATCTGGTTTATAAAGGCACAACGGAGATCAATCTTCCAAAGAAAGAGTTCAAACTTTTCGCTTTGTTAAGCAGCAAACCCGGAAAAGTATTCTCGCGAGAATACATTCTTGAACAGGTTTGGGGTGATGAGGTGATTGTTGGAGACCGAACAATTGACGTGCATGTAAGAAAACTCAGAGAAAAATTAGGCGAGGAGCATTTCAAGACCGTAAAAGGTGTCGGGTATAAATTTGAGTTCTAAGTTCAACTTATTTTTTTACAAGTTTAATTTCCGCCCTTCTATTCAGTGCCTTTCCTTCCTCGGTCTTATTATCACCCACGTCATTTCTTGATCCAAAACCTTTGGTTAATATTTTGACTTTGGCAAATTCTTTGTTTTTTGCAAGGAACTGAGCCACCGCATTCGCTCTGCGAACCGAAAGCGCATCGTTCAATTCATCCGAGCCTGTTTCATCTGCATATCCGTTCACTTCGATCATTTTTAATAAACTTACATCCGTTAAATTCAAGGTCTTTCTCAAATTTTCTGCTTCTGCTTCACTTATCACTGAACTATTGCTGGCAAATCGAACAGGACCAACTGATGGTATTTCAGGTATTGTTTCGTTCGATTTTTCAGTAGTTTTTTCTTCATGATTAACAATAGGTGAAGAAGTAGCAGTATTTTCCGCCTGTGGAGTTTCTAAACTAAGAATATCGTTATTCCCTTCTTTGTCAGAACAAAAATAGATCTTGTGATCCCCCTCCGATAAAAAGAAAAAGGATTCATTTTTGTCGGTATTGATCAAGGTACCCAAATTCTCAGGCTTTGTCCAGTTGGTCCAGCTGTCATCTAATCGAACCGACATAAAAATGTCGGTTCCGCCTGATCCACCCATTCCGTCGGAAGTGAAGAAAATTGTCATTTCATCAGATGAAAGAAATGGTGCAGATTCAGCCCCTTTGCTATTGATGACAGAGCCAAGATTTACCGGATCAGACCACTTATTGTCTGCACCTTTTTTATAGATATAAAGGTCATAGGCGCCAAAATTCTTTTTCTCCTGCATGCAGGACATGATAAGGAATTTGCCGCTGCTCGAAATATAACATCCACCCCACTTTGCCGACTTCATTCCTTTTTCCATCAGGATATTTTCCGGAAATGTCCAGCTGGTATCTTTATAACGACTCATAGAAACACCGTTTGCCATTTTACCTCCTTTGAGATAACAATTTCCAAGATAGATTGTTTTGCCGTCACCTGAAATTGAGCTGATAAAATTCGGATAGTCGTTATTTAGCGGAGCTCCAATATTTTCGGCCATACTCCATTGTTTTTCTTGTTCATCCCATTTCGAATACCAAATATCTTCGTCGCCACTTAAACCTAATTGTGCTGAAGTTGGATAGCGTGAAAAGTAAAACGTTTTTCCGTCCGGAGAAACCAAAGGACCCATTTCGTGCTCATCCGTGTTTATGTTTTTATCAAGGCGCGTTACCTTTTGATTGGATTTTATAACATCGCTTACTGTACGATAGCGTGGCTTGTCGTTAGAGTAATTTTTTTGATTAGTACCATTTCCTCCACTTTCAGAAATGTTACTTGCAAATGAAGATAACTGCCCGGAGATTTCAGAATGAATCAGAACGAAACTTAAGAGAATCACAATGAATACTTTGTTTTTTTTCATAACCTAATTCTTAAAATGGTTAAAGTAAATGTAATATACTTTTTACTTTCATACAACATTAAAATCGGAATTCATGTCATAAGTGTAAGATTATTCATGAATTAGTATATAAGCAAGAATTGGCTCTTGGGCATTCACGGACACACGAGTAACTCAGAAATTATTTCGCATCTTTGGCTTATAATGATATCAAATCGAAAAGCTTCATTAGGTTTTATTTTTGCAACAATTTTAATTGATTGTACTGGTTTTGGCATCATCATTCCCGTAATTCCAAAGCTGGTTGAGAAACTAAGCGGAACAGATATCAGCGAAGCCAGTACTATAGGAGGATGGCTTATGTTCATTTATGCCGGTATGCAATTTGTTTTTTCGCCGGTACTTGGCGGCCTCAGTGACAGATATGGAAGAAGGCCTGTTCTGTTGATCTCCTTATTGGGATTGGGACTTGATTATTTTCTGCTTGCCTTTGCTCCTGATATTGCCTGGCTTGTGATCGGGAGATTGATAGCGGGAATCTGTGGGGCCAGCTTTTCAACTGCCGGTGCTTATATTGCAGATATTAGTCCACCTGAAAAGAGAGCGCAGAATTTTGGTTTGATCGGCGCAGCATTTGGTGTTGGTTTTATTGTTGGACCATTGCTTGGCGCGCTTTTTAGTAAGATCGATGTGCGTGCGCCTTTCATGGCAGCAGGTGTTCTTTCTCTTCTCAATTTTTTTTACGGATTGTTCTTTGTTCCTGAATCTTTAAGCAAAGAGAACAGAAGAAAATTTGATTGGAAAAGAGCAAATCCACTTGGAACATTTTTAAACCTGAAACGTTATCCTCAAATAATTCTGCTTGTGACCGGCTTATTGGTTTTGTTCATTGCAGGAAAAACAATTGAAACGATATGGGGCTATTACAACATTAAAAAATTCAATTGGTCGGAACAGGAGATAGGATACTCACTTGCATTTGTGGGAGTGTTGATTTCAATTGTTCAAGGAGGTTTGATCAGATGGGCCATTCCTAAATTCGGACAGAAAGGTTCTATTTTTATTGGCCTCACTTTGTATACGATTGGCTTGATCTTTTTTTCTTTTGCATCCAGCAGTTGGATGATGTATGCAGCTTTGATACCGTATTGTTTGGGAGGATTAAGCGGACCTTCCATTCAAGGAATTATCTCGAATCAAGTACCGGCAAATGAACAGGGTGAAATACAGGGAGTATTCACCTCTCTCATGAGTATTTCGTCAATTATAAGTCCATTGTTAATGACCAATTTATTTTATTTGTTTTCAAAAGCAGATGCTCCGGTTTATTTTCCCGGAGCCTCTTTTTTGCTGAGTAGTTTATTGTGTATTGCTTCTGCCATATTGATATACATGGGATTAAAGCAAAAACAAGCCAAAACTGGCAATATTTAACAGAAAACCACCTGTTTTCATCCGATTTTAACAAATTATCATCGAATTTACGAACCACTGTTTACCGAAACATTAAAAAAGCTCTATTGGAAGGAAAATTGACATATTCCAATAATATCGTATATTTGCATCCCTTTTAATAAAAGGCGTAGGTACAGCGAGATGGGAAAGAGTCAATACAAAATATCGTTTGGCGGTTTACCTGTTGGAATTCATGAATTTGAGTTCAATGTGCCGGGGAAGTTCTTTCAAGAATTTGAAAACAGCGAAATTGAAAAGGCTGCACTCAAAGTAAAAGTTATTCTGACAAAACAGAACAACACTTTGAAAGCAGATTTTTTTCTGAATGGTACACTGGGTGTTGATTGTGATAGATGCTTGAAGAGTTTTGATCTTCCGGTTGAAGCAGAAGAGAAACTGGTGATCAAATACGGAGAGCCAACAGAAAGCAATGACGAGATCCTTGTGATCAGAGAAGGGGAAACGGAGTTTGATGTGGCACAGTATATTTACGAATATGCCGTACTTGCATTACCGGCAAGAAAAGTGCCTTGCGAGATCGATGAACAGAAATTCAAATGTGATAAAGCTACTCTGAAAAAATTAGAGAAGCTGAGTCCGGAAGCGAATAAAGAGAACAACCCTTTATGGGAACAATTAAATAAACTGAAAAATAAAAATTAAAAAATAAGAAATCATGCCAAATCCTAAACGAAAACTATCCCGCTCACGCAGAGATTCGCGTCGTGCTACATACAAAGCACCTTCAATGACAATTGCAACAGATTCAACAACAGGCGAAGCGCATTTGATGCACAGAGCTCATTGGTTTGAGGGAAAACTTTACTACAAAGGAAAAGTAGTAATGGAAAAGAACAAAGCTTAATTGCTTTTACAATTTTTAAAGCGAATCGAAAGGTTCGCTTTTTTATTTTGATACCTAGATTGATCTGTACATGAAGTATATTGTATTTTGCTCGTTAATAGTTTTCCTGTTGTCCTGCACAACAGGAAAAGAGGACTCTAAAAAAGAATGTGGCAACATTGTTGCAGAGAAAGAACAGGCTTCCCTGTTTCAAAAGATTACTTTCCCTTCACTTGACTCAATTCCGGTTACAGCAAATCTTTATCATGTGTCGGACAGTGCTCCCGTAATTGTTCTGTGTCATCAGGCACGATATAATAAATTCGAATATTCTGGTATCGCCAAATCGTTACAGGCGAAAGGTTTTAATTGTCTTGCAATTGATCAACGATCAGGTGGAGGTCTGGTAGAGGAATTCAATGAAACAAACCTTGCCGCGCTGAAGAAAAATTTGCCTGTTGATTTTTTAGATGCGAAGAAAGACATAGAAGCAGCAGTTGATTTCGCTTCAAAGAAATACAAGACAAAAATAATTCTGTGGGGAAGTTCTTATTCTTCGGCGCTTGCACTTCATATAGCTTGTGAAAGTGAAAATGTCAAAGCTGTGATCTGCTTCAGCCCCGGCGACTATTTTGATAAGGAGCTGGGTTCTGTTGTGAAGAAAATGAGCACCTGTACTAAACCCATGTTCATTACTTCTTCCAGAGAAGAGGCGCCTGAGATATCCAAAATGTTGTTTCCGGCAAAATTAAAGAAAGGCCAAATACAGTTTGTTCCAGATTCAGCAGGATTCCACGGCTCAAGGGCCTTATGGAAAACTTCAGCAAACAATGAGGAATACTGGAAGGCGATAAATATTTTTTTATCCGACTTGAAATGATTCGGACATAATTTTTTCAAAGTTCTCAGATATAGTCAATAAAAAAGCAGATCGATGGATCTGCTTTTTTTGTTTTATGTAATTCTCTTTTAGTTGGAGATCGAATAATTTTTCGTATTCAATACAACACCGTTTTCATCCCAGTTGGTCCATGTTCCGGTTTTTTCTCCATTTGAATAATTCATTTCAAAACGTTTGTTGCCCTTCTCGTCATAAACAAGCCATGCACCATGTTTTTTTCCTGCATTGTAAAAACCAATTGCAGAGATACTTCCGTTCTCATTAAAGCGAGTCCATTTCTGATCTTTCTCTCCATCTTTAAACTCTCCTGCCTCCATTACTTTACCAGAGGCGAAATAGTAAGTCGCCTTACCTTCTTTTTTTCCTTCCTTCACTGTAATTTCAAATCGTATATCGTTTTTTACAGAAGCCAGAATACCCGTAAACAATTCTCCTTCAGAATTAATATAAAGTCCATCTTTATTCAATTCTTGCCCATTCATCAGATTCAAACTGAAAAGAGCTGCGATCAATAAAACTAACTTTTTCATTTTTAATGAGAAACGGGGCTTAAGTTTTCGTCCGTTTGCTTAATACAAAGTTAGACCAATGCTAAACGGGTAATGTTAAGGAAATGAAAATATAACAATTAATTTACCTAAATAAGATAAAAAACATCATAAAGTTTTGTTAATGAGATAATTACAGGTCTTTTAGGCTGATGTCTTCGAACAATCTAATTTCTGAAGACTTTACGGATTTGGCTTCGAATCCAATTCCTTCTATGATCAAAGAATATTCTTTATCATTCTTCAATGAGAAACTGAACTGGCCGTTTAGATCACTGTAAAAAGATTGATTGAGTTCCTTCACTGTTATTTTAACTCCTGCCAGTTCCTCTCCTGATACAGTAGTGATCTTGCCGGCAAGGGTCTTTTCGGCCACCTTCGCTTTATCGTGGTTGTTAGATAAAGTCATCAAAGGAAGGAGGAAGATGAAGAGTATGTAAACGATCTGTTTCAGTGATACAAATATCACATGAAGAGATTTATTAATCTTAAAGCGATTGTTATGAAATGGTTAAAGGAAAGGACGGAAAACAAAAAACCCCGCTTTTGGGCGGGGATTCAGTTATTTGTGCGTTTTTTCACTGCTAACAGTTAGTCTGCTACGTCCTCTTTTGCGACGAGCGGCAAGTACTCTACGGCCATTTGCAGAAGCCATGCGCTTCCTGAATCCGTGTTTATTCTTCCTCTTACGCTGTGATGGTTGAAATGTGCGTTTCATGGCTTTTAGTGTTTAATTATTAATTTTTTAAAAAGGACTGCAAATATACGTTCTATTTGGAATTACGCAAAAAATTGGACTAAAAAAACTTAAAATAAAGAGAGGATTACAATTAAATGACAAGACAGAGCGATTAAGAGGTAATTTTGTGACAATTATGGCTAAAAGAGGTGGCAGAGGCAGTGGTCCTACACATTCAGGACAGGAAGACCTTCCAAAGGCAAAGTTCAGTAAAGCGAATTTAAAGCGCTCTATGAGGCTTTTTTCTTACCTGCAGAAGCAAAAATGGAAATTCATGGCCGGAATGGTCTTTTTAATAGGAACGGCCTCCGTAGGCTTGCTTTTTCCGGTAAAAGCCGGGGCTTTATTTGGCTTTTTCGACAGCAATCCGGCTCATTTGGCTGAAAATAAGGACAAACTCTTTGACCTGGGTATCACCCTCTTAGTGATTTTAGCCATTCAAGGTGTTTTTTCATTCGGAAGGGTTTATTTTTTCACTATGGTGACTGAAAATATACTTCAGGGACTAAGAAATGACACATTTAAAAGACTGATCCAAATGCCAATGGTCTTTTTCTCAAAGAATCAGGTTGCCGAACTCAACAGCCGCATTGCAACTGATATCAATGTGATCTCTGAAGCTTTTACCATTAATATTGCTGAACTCATAAGGCAAACAATTGTTGGTGTGGGAGGTTTGATCTTAATGGTTACACTCACTAAATGGGAAATAGCAAAATGGTTTATTTTTATCATTCCGCCACTTACTGTTGTTTCCATTCTATTTGCAAAGAAGATCAGAGCCTACTCAAAGAATTTTCAGGAAAAAATTGCAGAAGCCAGTGTCATTGTTGGTGAGGTGCTAACAGGTATCGCTAACGTAAAAACTTTTACCAATGAAGCCTATGAAATAAATCGCTACACCGAGAAAACAAAGGACATTAAGAATTTTGGTTTTAGTTATGGTGTATTCAGAGGAACTTTTTTTGCGTTTGTTGTCACTTTTGTTTTCGGAACTGTTTTTTTCATTCTCTATGTAATGGTGGAAATGGTTATGAAGGGAGAATTAACTTCAGAACAGTTCGGACAATTTCTTATGCTCGCACTTTTTGTGGCCGGATCATTGGGTGGATTACCCGAACAGATCGCATCCATTCAACGCGCATTGGGAGCAACCGACAGGGTCTTTGATCTGATTGACGGTGAAATTGAAAAGATCGATCTATTGAAAGAAATGAGTCCCGTTCGTTCAACAAAAGGAGAGATCGAATTTAAAAATGTGTCCTTTAATTATCCTACTCGTCCCGAATTCGAAGTACTCAAATCCATTTCCTTTCAGGTGAAAAGCGGGGAAACAATTGCTTTGGTGGGAAGCAGTGGTTCCGGAAAATCGACCATTGCCAGTTTGATCTTACGTTTCTATGATCCTCAGGGAGGAGAGATCATCATTGATGGAAGGAACAGTCGTGATATTCCTTTGACCGAATTAAGAAAGCAAATTGCCATTGTGCCGCAAGATGTGATCTTGTTCGCAGGAACAATAAGGGATAATATTCTTTACGGTAATCCGGCTTGCAGTGAAGCTGAGGTGGAAGAAGCGGCCCGAAAAGCAAATGCTTATGATTTCATAGAATCCTTTCCTGATAAATTCAACACACTGGTAGGAGAGAGGGGAATACAGTTGTCAGGTGGACAAAGACAAAGGATTGCCATTGCTCGTGCCGTATTGAAAAATCCAAGTATTCTGATCCTGGATGAAGCGACAAGTAGTCTGGATAGTGAAAGTGAGAAATTGGTTCAGGAAGCTCTTGATAAATTAATGGTAGGAAGAACAAGCGTTGTGATCGCACATCGATTGGCCACCATACGAAATGCAGATCGTATTGTTGTCCTTCAAAAAGGTGTTGTTTTAGAAACAGGAACGCACAGCGAATTGATCACCAAGGAAGAGGGACTTTACCACAAATTGAGTAAGATGCAGTTTGAATTGACCTAAGGATTTACTTCCTGTACCTGATCGTTCTGAACAGTATAGAATTTTGTTTCTGTTTTTTTTCTAAGCTGAATGTATTGTGTGTACGATTCAGAGTAATCTTTACGGCTGCTGATCACTTTGTCAAAATTACCATTCATTCCCATCAGCAATTCACTTCCTTCTCTAACGGCGTGTGAGCCACCGGGAACAGAGGTTAAGTAATCCACAAGTTTATTCTTTACGCAATAGTTCACAAAAAGGGGATTTGCTTTTTGGTCGACGAGAATACGTACGCCACATTTTTCTGCAATGGAAAGATCCAGCACATCATCAAAAAAATAAGCTACTTCCTGCGGCTTCAGATTTTCTTTTTCACAGACGAAATTCAAAGCATGAATTTTATTAGCCACTTTAAAAAAAGAGTAATTGAAATTCTCTCTTTTGCAGAAATAAAAGGCGGTGTCGTTCTTTTCACCACTGATCACTGCTGTAACAGGAGTTTTTCTGTTTTTAAGCCAGTGAGAATAGCGAAGTAAATTCGTCCCCATACTGTCCACTTCACTGAAAAGACTTCCGGAAGAGACAGATTTTTGTCCGTTATTGAATACGCCGTCCCAATCAAAGATAAAGGCTTTTATGCCTGCCATTTTTTTCTTGAAGGCAGCTTCGGAAGTGACGAGGTTTCCTTTAAATGATCTTTTTGTGAAGCTCATTCCGGATCTTATCCTTTCATGTCCTGAATATCAAGCATACCAACCGGTTTACCTCCGTTTGTTACAACAATGGTATCTACATTGGTTTTTTTGAAAAGAGTATTGGCTTCGTTCAAGAGTACATCACCTTCAATACTGATCGGTTCACGGAATTCCAGGTCACTTAATTTTTTTGTAAGAATATCGCGTCCCTTGTCCATTAATAATTTGCGAAGTGAGCCATCAGTAAATACACCTTTAATGCTTCCGTCTTTTTTCACAACGGTAATGGCGCCAAAATTAAACTCTGTCATCTTTATGATAGCATCGGTTATAACGGTATCTTCATTTACAACGGGATTCACTCCGTTGATGGCTTCTTTTACTTTCACCATCATTAAACGCGTGTCGATTATGAATTGATCCGTTCCAACTGTTGTGAAATTATTTTCGGTCAACTGTTTCATGATCTTAAGAGGAACAGTAATGGTATGAACACCAATGTTGATCGCATTGCGAACATGTTCTGTAGTACGAACAGAAGAGAACATGATCTTTGTATCGTACTTGTAATGATTCACGGCCTTCACGCATTGCTCAACCAAGGCAAGCGCATCGTGGCCCTGGTCCTGTAAACGTCCAACCAAAGGACAAACGTAAGTAGCTCCGGCCTGCATGGCCATATAAGCTTGCTGTAATGTATAAACCAAATGGACATTTACGAGATATCCTTTGCTGCGTAAAAGCTTACATGCTCTCACTCCTTCCAGAGAAACAGGAATTTTAAAAACGGTTTTCTTTACATCAAGTCCTAACTTGATCTGTCTTTCCGCTTCAGCCAATATTTCTTCGGCTGTGTTCCCCAAGGCTTCTATCTGAAGAACGGGAACGATCTTGCTCAGTTTTACAATGGTGCCGTCAATATCGGTGATCCCTTCCTTTTGCATAAAGGTGGGGGTTGTTGTTAATCCGTTTAAAAAGCCAAGTTTAAATCCTTCTTCAATTTCTTTGAGGTTGGCCGAATCGAGGTATAATTCCATAGTAGTTTATTAAAGACGTAAAGAAACGAAAAAAATTGAAATTTACCTTATGGAGCTTTCCCATGAAATAAACAAAAAAGGCTGTCCTTTTGGGACAGCCTTTTGATAATAGGGAGAGTTCTTATTTAACTACAACCAATTTTTGAGTAAGTGTACCTTCATTTGTATTAACTACAATGTTGTAAGTACCTGTTGCAAATTCAGAAGTGTTGATACGGATCTCATTTGGACCAGCATTTACCTGAGCACCTGCATTACCGTAAACCAATTTTCCGGTTACATCATAGATCATGATATCAACCATTGAATTGTTTTCAAGTTTGATTCCAACTACTGCGAAATCTTTTGCAGGATTTGGATAAACACCGATTTTACTTTCTTTTTCAAATTCAACCACTCCGTTTGGAGTTTGGAAGAAAGCAGAACCAGACTGAAGAATGTCGTTGCTTACAGCATCCTGAACAAACACAACATATTCATATTTAATAAAAGTTCCACTCCAGAAATCGTTCGATCCTTGAGCAGGGGTAACGGCAGAAGTAATTGTGTGTGTGAAAGAAACCGCTTGTGCTACACCGTCAACAGGAGTGAATGCAGCACCAGTTGGATCCGGGAACATTTTACGTTGAACATGGTAGTAATCTTTTTGAGATGTTACAGCTCCAGGATAATTGTAGAAATCCTGAAGTAGAACCTGATGAATTCTTAGTGGAGAGGCAGATGGAATGCCTACATAAGGAGTAACAGAAGCAGAACCTGTTAATTGTGAACCTGATTTAGTTAACGTAGCAGAAATTGCTGCCAATGCAGGAACGTTCTTAGCAGCGTCAATTTCTGCTTGGTTATGGTTATTCATCTCCAAAGTACCATTTGTAATGGCAGTAGGTGCTGCATTTATTCCATAATAAGTTACTCTTGCAGCAGCGTCTGGATTATAACTTGGATCATTACCCGGACTAGGCCAGTTCACTTGATTTTTAATTACGTTTACGCGTCCACCTGAGTTAGGCGCATTCGTATTCAATAGTGGATCGAAAGTTTGGTTTAATGTTGCACATGGGTTGCAAGTAGATGAAGAGAACTCTTCTATCAAAGCATTTCTTAATACACTTTGAGAAGCTACATAAACGGTTGCATAGGCGGTATCGTTTAACAAGTTGGTCTCATTTACTCCGTTAACCTGAGACACCCAAACCTTTATTCTGTTTGCACCAAGAGGAAGATTTGCCTGCGTAGTAAAAGTATAAGGTCCTGTTGCATTATAAGTCAGCGTTGGAGCAAAAGTCATGGTTTGAGTAACTACAGCTCCGTTATTCACTTTATAGCTC
>Ga0268298_10001533_pt1 | contig 27058 bp, 25 predicted proteins | sample WWTPWeurt_MetaG_FD_194462 | JGI IMG/M metagenome (GOLD analysis project Ga0268298, IMG submission 194462) | Activated sludge microbial communities from WWTP in Nijmegen, Gelderland, Netherland - WWTP Weurt | ecosystem: Engineered > WWTP > Aerobic digester > Activated sludge | place...
ATGAAGGCAGGGTGAAAGACCCCAACCAAATCGCCTTTTTGTTTCCCAGTTTTAAATATCGGGGTGAGATGGTAAGCTCTGTTAAGAAAATGAAAAGCGCACTCGAAGCAGTTGGTCTGCAAGTGTATGCACCGCGTGCTGGACGCTTCGTTGAAGTGGACGAATCACTTGATGTATTTGGACTGCTGCTTCACATTCTTGGGCACCCGCCGCGTGGAGAATTTCACAGCAAGGACTACGATGACTTTCACAAATGGGCTGTAACTGCTGAAACCCGCGCCAAGGCATTGATGATCCGAGACCCTCTTTTGAAGAAATACATCAGTGACCGCAAGGAAGAGCTGGAACAAGCCAGCACAGACTATGAAGCCTTGCTTAAGGTAGTTGAAAAGAATCATTGGAAACTGGATGCACCCTATCAAGTCGACAAGATGAAGCGCACTCTGATTGCTGCACGCACGCTTTCGGAACGGGCGAAGAAACTTCTTTCCAGCGCGTATTTGGACCGGCTGGCAAAAGAACGAGCGGATCAGGGAGATCCCCTCTCTTTGCTTTATATCTTGAGGCGAGTCACTTCCATTGACTGGAACCTGTTGGATGTTTTCTACCGCCTGTGCGGGTTTGAGCACTTCAAAAAGATGTTCGACATGGCGGAAGATAATACCGACCGAACGGATGAAGGTCCGGTAGCGAATTTGGGGTTGATCACGCAGTACCTCTCGCGTTTTCTGGACGAACGTATTGCCATGATCACTGCCGATCTGCTGGTGGAAAAGACCTTGCAGATCGTGTTCTTCAACTATATCTTCTCTTTGTACCGTTTGGGCGAGTCAGAACTTGAAGATGCAGAAGACCCCTTCCCCAAGGGACGTATTCCTTTCCTTACCATCCACCAATCGAAGGGATTGGAATTCCCTGTAGTAATTCTTGGCAATTTACGCAAAGATGATAATGGTCCTCAACAGAATGAGGTCATTGTGCGCCCGCTCTTAAGCCGCCCGCAAGGTGAGCCATTGGACCGTATGTCGAAATTTGACATCATGCGCATGTACTATGTAGCGCTCTCGCGCGCAAAAAATCTTTTGATCCTTACACATTTCAAGGGGTCGGGACAAAGGCTCAACGATGAGTTCAAAACCTTATTGGATGATGACTTCCCGCGCATTCCCAATCTGGATGTGAAAAGCGTTCCGGCAGCGGATGAAAAGGAGAGCGACCTGCCCAAGTCCTATTCATTCACATCTGATTATCTGCTGTATCAGAAATGCCCAAGGCAATACATGATCTTCCGCAAATTCGGGTTCGTGCCGTCGCGTTCGCAGACGATGTTCTTCGGCAGTCTGGTCCATCGCACGTTGGAAGACCTGCACCATGAACTCATTCAAAGGAGGGCTGCGGCATGATGGAGAAAGATCAATACTCGGCGGAGATGGAAGCGTTCATCCGCAATTCTTTTGAACAAAATTACGAAGAGCTGCGGCTTGAGTCGGGTCATGCCATTGCGCCGGATGTCAAATTGACGGCACTCAATCAGGTGCTGTTGTATTGGCGCATGTTGAATGAGATCGCCAGCAATGTGACCGATACCGAAGTGCGCCTCAACTTACCCAACCAGAAGACCCCGGATGGGCGTACGTTTGCTATTGAAGGTGTGGTTGATATTTTGCGTGACAACGAACGGACCATTATGTACGACATCAAGACCCACAATGCGGACTATGTGCGCGATAACCTTGATGTGTACGAACAACAATTGAACGTGTATGCCCACATCTGGAAAAACCTGCGCGGACAGGAACTCGATGAGACAGCCATCATCGCCACCGATTACCCGGAAAATGTGCGCGATGCGCTTGCTTCAGAGAATGAAGCCGAGATCGAGCATGCGTTGAGCACATGGAACCCGGTCGTGCCGATTCGCTTTGACCCGAAAAAGGTTTTGGAAACGATTGCCAAATTCGGCGAGACGGTGGATGATATTGAGAACGGGGTCTTTGCCCCGCCCCCGCTGGAACGCTTGAATGAACTTATGACGGGCACAAAATTCAAAGTGCGCTTTGCCACGCATGTCTGCAGAAACTGTGACGCACGTTTCTCTTGCAAATCGTACCGCGAATATGCCTGGCGCGGCGGACGAAAGACGCAGGACTCTGCCATGACACAGTATTTTGCCGAAGCCCTGCCCGATGAAGATCAGGAAGTCTGGCGTTCTTCAAATCTGGAAGTACAACCCAACCCAAATGACCTGCGCGCAGACTTCACTTCAAGATAAAATTATCAATCTCTAATGAATACGAACTCAACCATCTTCACTATCGGTCATAGTAATGTACTGGTAAGTCATCTTATGGATTTACTCAAACAATTTGAAATTGAGGTTTTGGTGGACGTTCGCAGTTCACCATACAGCCAATATTCACAACAATTCAATCGCGATCAACTTGAAGCGAGTCTAAAAGAGAATGGGATTGAATATAAATTTGCGGGTGAATATCTAGGTGGTAGACCAAAAGACCCCACTTGCTACAAGAACGGGCAAGTGCCAGATGGCAAAGCGGATTATTTGCATCTGGTAGATTATCCAATTGTCATGACAAAAGATTGGTTTCAGAAGGGGATTAATAGGCTTATTGAGATTTCAGAGAATAAAAAGGTTGTTGTTATGTGTAGTGAAGAAGATCCAGCAATCTGCCATCGCCATCACTTGATTGGTAGATATTTGCTTGAACAGGGAAGAGAAGTTTTGCATATTCGAGGGAATGGGAAAATTACAAAGGCTCAACAAATTCAAAACCTAAACAACGAACCGCCAGCAGAACAACTTTCTATGTTTTAGGAAGACATTAAAAATGAAAATCTACACGATCGGTTTCACAAAAAAATCTGCAGAACAGTTTTTTGACCTTTTGAGAAAAAATGGAATCAATTGCCTTGTTGATATACGTCTTCATCCAGATGGGCAATTATCCGGTTTTTCCAAAAAAGATGACCTGGCATATTTTCTTAGAGAACTCATTCAATGCAAATACCACCACATGCCCAATTTGGCACCTACAGATGAAATACTCAAAGGGTATCGAGGCGACAAGGATTGGTCAAAATACGAACAGTCCTTTGAATCCCTGATGGATCAGCGTGGAATCCCTGAGACGTTGGATCGAACCTTGTTTGAAGAAAAGGTCTGCTGCCTGCTGTGCAGTGAAGACACCCCTCACCAATGCCATAGAAGGCTGGTGGTTGAAAGACTGGCAAAGAACTGGGCGGGTGTCGAAATCGTCCATATCTAGTTCCAAACAAAGGAGGGTTTTTATGAAAGTTACATTGATCATTACCGATGTCACTCGCATGCACGGAGATTATGTGTGTGTTGCCGGATTGACTGAAGGCGGTGAATGCATTCGCCCGGTATTTTCGTACGGACAGATTCCTGAGAAATGGTTGTACGAGGATGGCTGGAACATCATTCACCCTTTTTCCTGGGTGGAGTTTGAGGCTTTACGAAAACGTCCTGATCCGCCTCATTCAGAAGATGTTTTAGTTACTGAAAAAAAACAAAAAGTAGATATTTCTACAGACATGGAAAGGATGAGGTTCCTTCAGGATTTTGCCAGCCCAAACGTTGAGAGTATTTTTGACGCAGAAATTCAACATTCTATTGGTTCATTTGTCCGTGAAGGAGAAGGGAAGCGATCTCTTGGCACTATACAAGTGAAAAATGTCCATGATTTCTTTTATGGGTATCGGTATGGATCCTGGGATTATAGAATCACGTTTACAGATCGGCAAAATCAAGAATACAGCCTCAAAGTGACAGATCTATCCTTGCGTTACTATTGTGACCATTTGAGAGACGAGAATGGCATGAGCCCTGATAAAATTAGTGCTACCTTGAAGAAGAAATTGGCATCATCCAGGGTATTTCTTCGCATCGGTCTTGCTCGCCCCACATGGGATAAGTATCCCCATTGCTGTTTTCTACAAATTACTGGAGTATACACATTTCCCGATTATCTTGACGGACGCTGCTTCGCAGACTTCAAGAAACCTTAATTCATCCTTCATCATTCCGCATTCATCCTTAGGACCTCCTCCCCCATGCCCATCTCCAAACTCCGCCCCTCCTTTACATTGAACGAAGACCGTCTCAAAGAACTCCAAGCCGTCGTCCCCGAAGCCTTCGCGGACGGACGCATTAACTGGGACACGCTGCGTGAAGCCCTCGGTGAGACTCTCGAAGACGAAGACAAGGAACACTTCGGACTGTTCTGGCCCGGCAAACGCGAAGCCCGTAGACTTGCCGCCCTGCCCTCCAAAGGGACTCTCATCCCCCAGCTCGGCGCAGGCATGGACGAAGACTCGACCCACAACCTCTTCATCGAAGGCGACAATCTCGAAGTATTGAAATTGCTAAAAAAAACTTACGCAGACAGGGTTAAAGTTATTTATATTGACCCGCCTTACAATTCGAGTAAAGATTTTGTATATGAGGATAATTTTACAGAACCGCTGGAAGAGTATTTACGTAAACTTGGCGAAATCAATGATGAAGGAATTGTATTAACAACCAATACCAAAGCCAGTGGACGATTTCATTCAATTTGGTTGAGCAGTATTCTACCAAGGCTAGTAATTGCCAGAAGTCTACTGACCGACGATGGCGTTATTTTTATTAGCATAGATGATCGAGAAATACATCACCTTAGGACTCTCCTAAATGAGCTATTTGGTGAAGAGAATTTCTTAGCCTCGTTTGTTTGGGTTAATGAAGGCAACATCGACAACCAAAGCAAAATCAAAACAAATCATGAATATATTCTTGCGTATGCAAAAAATGCTGAGAAATTTATTGCTCCGCCAGTAATTGATCCTAATATTCCATTAACAAGCAAACTTTATAAAGACGCAATTGAAAATACCATAGTAAAAAATGGCCCCAAAAACCCTGTTTCAGATGTAATTCTGCCTATTGGCTTCCCTGCAAGTTTCAAAGAAGGTGTAATTGAGCCGAAGAAAGATTTCTGGCCAAGATTAAATAAAAAAGTTACTGTTAAAGATTTCAAAACCCAAAATGAAGTTATCGTTTCGTCGGGATGGAGTTCGAAAGATATATTTGAACAATTCATAAACTCTGGGTTCAAACCAGTCGAAGATACTAAAGGACAAAAAGCAACATTTTTTCTTACAGATACAGGGGCTATATACAACAGAAAAGACAGGCCCGATTCACAAAGTCATGTTCTCACTATTTTAAAGGGCATGGGAACAGTTCAGGCTACCGCATCTGCACTAGCTGAATCAGGTATCTTCTTTGATTATCCTAAGCCAACTGAACTAATCAGTTATTTACTGAAAGTTGGCAATAGTAAAGATTCGATTGTTATGGACTTTTATGCAGGCACATGCCCTCTAGCCCAAGCAACCTATGAGCTCAATCAAGAAGATAACGGGAATAGAAAGTATATTTGTATTCAAATACCAGAAGCCACTGAATCAGATTCTTCTGCAAGAAAAGCTGGCTTCAAAACTATTACAGAAATAGGTAAAAAACGAATTCGTTCTGTAATAAAAAAGTTGAAGGCTGAAAAGAAGGGAAAACTAAATCTTGTTCCAAACGAAGATTTGGGTTTCAAAGTTTATACTCTCGATCGTTCTAATTTTCGAGATTGGGAGTTATATGAAGGCAAAGATAGCACCAAATTAGAAACGCTTTTCGGCCGATTCGAAACCCCGCTCGTCGAAGGTTGGCAACCCGAAAATCTTTTGACAGAAATCCTTCTCTTGCAAGGCTTCCCGCTCGATAGCCGCGTGGCATCCCTGCCTGAGTTCAAGGCCAATACCGTCCAACAAATCACATCCGAGTTCGTCGGTCATCACCTCTACATCTGCCTCGATAAAAAGGTCAAAGCCGAAACGGTGGCGAAACTCTCCCTGCGCGCCGAAGACATCCTCGTCTGCCTCGACTCCGCCCTGAGCGATGAAGCGAAGGTCAACTTGGCGGATCGGTGTAATTTGAAGGTGATCTAGCATGGAACCCATTTCTTTCTTGCTCGGCACCTTTACGGATCTGGTTGATAGAATTATTAACCTTGAAAAATCAAAAATTCAGGATAAGCAAAGTCTGTTTGATGAGATTGTTCATCCTTTATTTGAAGAATTAGAACCAGTCGCGTCAAACTATATTGAAATTTTCAGACAGGCAAAAAGAAGAATCTCAGAAAGTTCTTATGAGGATTTGCGTGAAATAGGGTTACAAATTGAAGATGATCGAAACACGATGCTTCTTGGCAGAATCAAAGTCCGCGAAATGGCAGATCAAATCAGTGAAAACATAAAAGATGAAAACGTCGTTGTTTTTGCTAATTCAATAAATAAATTCTTTTATCGTGCAGCAGATTATCCAAAAAGAATGAGTTCTCACAGCAGAGATTTAGTATCTGTTTTTAAAAGTGCATCAATTAAGAAATACGGCAAATCTTTTTTGATTAATTACATTGATATCATCACAGGAGAAATGGAAGATTCATGGGCTTCCATTGTACGTAATTATGAAGCAATCAAGATAATTTCCAAGAGCCCTAAAAAATTTATCCGTACAAATAGAAAAGAAACAAAGTCTCCATGACTCTCAAACTCCAATTCGACCCCAACCAACCCTACCAACACGACGCCGTTGAATCCGTCGCGCGTCTTGATACCACCCTGAGCGATGAAGCCAAGGTCAACTTGGCGGATCGGTGCAATTTGAAGGTCATCTAATTATGGATTTATCCTTTTTTCTGGGCACATTCATCGAACTTGTTGACAGAATCAACAAAATCGACAAAGCAAAAATTCAGGATCAACAAGCCTTGTTTGACGAAATTGTTGACCCTGTGTTTCAAGAATTGAAACCTGTCGTAACAGATTACATGGAGATTTTTCGTGAAGCAAAGGCATTCATCAAGTCAACACCTATTGCCGACTGGGGTCGAATTGCACATCGTATTGAAAAAAGGCGCAATGCCATGCTCACAGCAAGAATCAGTGTTCGAAACATGGCAGATCGTATTGCCAAAGAAGTAAAAGACGAAGAAGTGATAAGTTTCTGCATTGCCGTCAAAGATTTCTTCTACAACGCTTCTGAAAAGCAATTACCTGTTGAATATGTAAGCCAGGCGGCGGGTCTGGTGCAGAGAATAAAAGGCGCCATCAAAGACGGTTTTGGAAAAAAAAGTCTTCTTAAGGATATAGATCGAACTTTGGCTTTATTGGAACGCAACTGGGGCGAAATTGTTCAAAAGCACCAGGGTATAAAACTCCACTCGAAGGTGTCACAAAAAATGGTGAGGTCAAAAGAATGAAAGATATCGGTTTCGGTATCCTCAATCCTTATACAGTTGTCATTACCTTTGTGGTGCTGGTGCTGGCACAAACGCTCTTTGGCTACCCCATCCCATTCGACCTTTCGAATGCCAGTCAACTTTTTGTAGGCTTGGTTCTCTTTACAGGTTATCTTTATACAGCACAGTCATTGGTCCGCTTGCCTATTGCGACTGTTGCCGTCAGGCTATGGCTCAAAAAATCATGGAAACTTGCCGAAGAATACAAGACAGACTTGCGCGGATGGCAACGTGTCAAATACAAATTTCGAACATCATTTAAACTTCTACGGCAGTCTCCGCTTTTTATTGGTTATTGGTTTCTATTCGTAATCAACTTCACAGAAGAGTTCAACAAACATCGCAAAGAGATCGGCATTTTTCCCAGCCTCCTTCTCGCAATTCTGGATCGTCTTGCACTGGTATTGATCGTTTTTCTGGCGGTCCTTCCACAATTCAAAACATATTTTCAGCCATTTGCAATTGCGGGTCTATTCCTTTTGATCGTTACCTTCATCTTCAAAGGCAATTTTGTCGGTTTGCTAAATGATGAAATCAAGAAAGAAGAAGAAAAAGAAAAGAAATCTGAACCCCAAGAAGTACAACCTCTATCGGAAGAAGAACGTCAGCAATTGTTACATGCACGGAGCCGCAACATGATGGTATCTCAAGAAGAAGCACGTGCCGCCACTCAACCCACCACCCGAGATACAATTTCTGGTGAAGTGGACCCATATGACGGTACATTCGGCTAAAACTTTCAACCTGTAACTTGCAAACCTTCCAACCTTTAAACCTGACACCTGAAACCCACCCCATGACCCTCAAACTTCAATTCGACCCCAACCAACCCTACCAACACGACGCCGTCGAATCCGTCGCGCGTCTCTTCGAAGGTTTGCCCCGTCAGGGCGCCGATTTCAAACTGGGCGACGAGATCGTCCCCAACCTGCCGCCCTTCGAGTCGCTCAGCGAATCCTGGCTCTACGACAACCTGCGTGCCATCCAGCAAAGCAACAACCTCGCCACCGACCTGGCAGGCTCCCTCACGATGGACGACGGCATGGTCCTCGAAGGTGTGGGGCATGAATCATGGCGGCATCCCTCCTTCACCATCGAAATGGAAACCGGCACAGGCAAAACCTACGTCGCCCTGCGCACCATCTACGAACTGCGCAAACGCTACGGTTTCAGCAAATTCATCGTCGTCGTGCCCAGCATCGCCATCTACGAAGGTTGGATCAAAAACTTCAACATCACCCGCGACCACTTCCGCGCCCTCTACGAAAACGAAACCGTCAACCTCATCGAATACGATGGCGCCCGCATCAGTCAACTGCGTTCCTTCGCCACCTCCACCTTTGTTGAGATCCTCGTCATCACCCTCGACTCCTTCAACAAGACCTCCAACGTCATCTTCAAGCCCTCCGAAAAACTGCCCGGCGAACGCCTGCCCTTTGAATACGTCCAGCAGACCCGCCCCATCCTCATCCTCGACGAACCGCAAAACATGGAATCGGAAAAAGCGCGCGAAGCCCTGCGCACCCTTCATCCGCTCTTCTCATTGCGCTACAGCGCCACACACGTTTCTTCGCCCAACCTCGTCTACCGCCTGACCCCCTTCGACGCCTACCGCCTCGACCTCGTCAAAAAGATCCAGGTCTTCGGCGTCACCGAACGCGAGAACTTCAACCAACCCTTCCTCGCCCTGCAAGACATCACCACCAAAGGCGGGCTCAAAGCCACCGTCCGCACCTACGTCGAAGACAAAGGTCGCCTCAAAGAAGTGGATCTCACCCTCAAACACGGCGACGACCTCTTCACCAAAACCAAGCGGGATGAACACAAGGGCGGATACGTCGTCGCAGACGTCAACGCCGCTGGCAACTTTCTCGAATTCGACAACGGCATCCGCCTCTTTCTTAACGAGACAATTGGTCCCTCCCGCCCAGACATTTTCCGCGCCCAGATCAAAACCACCATCCGCCAGCACATGGAAATGCAGCAGAAAATGGCGCGCAAGAACGTCAAAGTGCTCTCGCTCTTCTTCATCGACCGCGTCGCCAACTACACCGTCAAAGACGGCATCATCCGCAAGATCTTCGACGAAGAGTTCAACAAACTCCGCAAGCAATATCCCTTCTACGAGAAGTTCAAAGCCGAAGAAGTGCGCAGCGCCTACTTCGCCGCCAAGAAGGTTGCCAAAAGCGAAGAGACTGAAGCCATCGACACCGACAGCCGTAACCAGTCTGAGCGCGAAGCCGAAAAAGTCGCCTTTGAACTCATCATGAAGGATAAAGAAACGCTGCTCTCCTTCTACGATGACAAGGAAGAACTCAAAAAGGTTTCCTTCATCTTCGCCCACTCCGCCCTCAAAGAAGGCTGGGACAATCCCAACGTCTTCCAGATCTGTACCCTCAACCAAACCGTCTCAGAGATCAAGAAGCGGCAGGAGATCGGGCGCGGTCTGCGCATCGCCGTCGATCAAAGCGGCGAACGTGTGCGCGAAGAGGATGTGAACATCCTCTCGGTGATTGCCAATGAAAGTTACCAAACCTACGCCACCCGTCTGCAAACCGAATACCGCGACGCAGGCATGACCGGCAATGAAACCCCGCCGCCGCCCACCAATGCCGCCCGCACCAAGGTCGCGCGCAACGACAAGATCGCCCAATCCAAAGCCTTCCGCGATTTTTGGGCGAAGTTGCAGCGTCACACCACCTACCAGATCAGCATCGACACACCCTCACTGGTAAAAGATTGCGTCGAACGTATCGGCAACAAATCTATTCCCCAATCGGTCATCGTGGTCGAAAAGGGCAAGTTCATCGTAGCCGAGTACACCATTGAATTGAAGTCCGCGTCTGAAGACTCGTGCAAACTCAAGATCACGGTCAAAGACACCAACGCCAACGAGAACATCAACACCCACACCTTCGCCCTGCGTGCCGACCTCGCCAAAGACCTGCGCGACGACCGTCTGCGTGGTTACAAGATCGTCGAGATCGTGGATGATGGTGATAATTCCCACGTTGTCTTTGGCAACGGGCAGGAACTTACCAAATACGAACCGATCATCTTCCAATCTGAACTGGGGCAAAAACCCAGCGAACGCGCCGCGCTGACCGAAAAGACCCGTTACCCCGTCTTCAATCTTATTGACCGCGCCGCCAAGGAAACAGGTCTCACCCGCCCCACGTTGAACGAGATCTTCCGCCGTCTGAGTGAAAAGCGCAAAGAAGCCATCTTCTACAATCCCGAAGGCTTTGCAGGTCTATTTATCGGTGAGATCAACAACGCCCTCAAAGACCACATCGCCGAACGCATCGAATTCTCCATTGATGCCGATGCCACCAAAAAGTGGGCAATGGAAATTGAAGACGCCTTCCCACCTGAAAAAGAATTCCCACAAAAGGAACTCGTCGAAGGCTCACAAGCCAGCCTCTACGACCAGGTGCAAGTTGACTCGGATGTGGAAGAACGCTTTGTCAAACTCAAGCTCAACGATGATGACAAGGTCCTCTTCTACTTCAAATTCCCCTCCACCTTCAAGATCGACTTCCCCCGCATCATCGGCGACTACAACCCCGATTGGGGCATCGCCCGCTACAAAGACGGCAAGATCCTGCTCGAACTCATCCGCGAAACCAAAGGCGGCACCAACATCGATCTACTCCGCTTCCCTCACGAAGCCCGCAAAATTCGCTGCGCCCAAAAAGCCTTCACCGCTCTCGGCGTCGACTACCGCGTCGTCACCGACACCACCGCCGATTGGTGGGAGTCTGAGGTGGAGCAAGGAAAGATGTTGTAATGGATTCTGAAAGTTTTACCAGCGGCTCAGGTGAGACAACCCAAATTGGGTATGAAAACCCAAATCATCAAAAATGTTGTGGTCATCGTGGGATTAAAGGAAATGACCATCTCCAATATGCCTACCGTATGGAATGTTTGATATGCGGGCATGTATACGGTGCAAACGGCAGTGATATCCATTTACGAAAATGCCCGAACTGCCAGAACGGCAGCAAGGGCATCAAATTTTGAGATACAAGGCATAACCTAAATGAATAAAGTAACAGAGTTGGGAAATGTAAAATGGGTTGTATGGCTTGGCATCGTGTCATCAATTGTTGGGATCATTACCTTCCTATCGGGTAAAAACCTCCTTGATTTCTTCGGTGCTAAAGATGAATCACCGACTTCGACGCCCTATATTGTAGTAATCCAACCAACACCGCCTTTAGACAATCCAACAAACACTAGCGTGCCCTTGCCTACTTCAATTCCAACACAAGAACCACATTCCAATATATCCGGTGCTTGGAATCTAAACTTTGATTACAAGGGCTACACAAACTCAAGTGGTGTTTTCAAAGAACGAGAATCCACCGAAACCTGGTCTATCAACCTCGTGCAATCTGAAAATAACCTGAACGGCGAATTGATTTCGGTCAACTCAAAATATGTCGATTCCTGTATCAATGCAGTCATTGACGGGTCAATTAACGAAGACGAAATAACCTTATTTATTCGCTTTAACGGAAGCTGCTGTCCCAATGAAATCGCCAGAATTGATGGCGTTATCGAAGGAACTTCGATCATCACAGGACAGTATCAACCTGCTAAAACCCCATCCGGAACTTGCACATTAAGCACTGGAACTGTTATAGGTGCAAAAGAGTGAAAAAGAACAAAATTACGTGATTGAGTCGCTCGTCCGCTACTGCATTGTAAGCAATGCAAGATAAACCAAATTCACATATCAAAGCAAGGGAGTGTACATGACAACCAAAATGTTTTTAGTTCCTAAAAATCACGTCCTTGAAGAAATTCTTGACTTTGGGAATGAGCTTTCTTCTTATACAGGCAAGTCCAAAGATTTCATTTTTGATTTCCAGGGCAAAGGTCTCGATACGCCATTCGGGATGCTGTACATCGCTTTTGCCGTTCAAAAATTCATTGCAGAGCATCCCACAGCAACCCACAAACCGATCAACTACGAAGAGCGCTGGTACGCTTCTCACATGGGCTACTTCCAAACCTGTGGTTTTGAGATCGGCAAACTCCCCGGTCAGGCGCATGGCAGCGATACCTACATTCCTATCACGATCATGAAAGTCTCTGATCTACAAGAACAAGCAAAAAATGAAATTCGGGAAATGGGCGATATCATTGAAGATCATTCAAGAAGGCTCTCCAGCGTTTTGCTGCAGCAAGCAGAAGGTCCCTCTGTTGAGATTTTGACATACAGCTTTCGTGAAATGCTTAGGAATGTAGTTGAGCATAGTAAATCAGAAATCCTTGCCTTTTGTGCCCAGTTTCGCCAAAAAGCAAAACAAGCTGAAATCGCCATTCTCGATACTGGTATTGGCATTCGTTCCGCGCTTTCCAATAATCCATACCTGACAATTGAAGGAGATCACCAGGCTCTCAACCTTTCGATCATGCCAGGTGTGTCAGGAAAAATGTTCAAAGGGGTCAAAAAGAATCATTATGACGGCTGGCAGAACTCTGGCTATGGGTTATATGCTGTCAGTCGCTTATGCGGTCATGGCGGCAAATTCACCATTTGTAGTGGAGATACCGCACTAGCGCTCAAACCAGAGAGCAGAGAATATCACCCTGCCAGCCATCAAGGTACTGCATTAAGAATTATTCTTTCCGCCTCGGAATTCAAAGATGCCAAATCCACTCTGGCAAAGATCATGAAGGAAGGCGACAAGCAAGCGAAGGAATTCGGTATTGAAGGCGCAAAAGCCTCTGCTGCATCAAGAATGCTCGCATCGGAGTTTGGAAAGAAATAAAAAGCCGCATTGGTAATTGTTACAAATCTTTTATTGCAATATCTGCCCATCCTTTATCAAAACTAAAAGTTCTTGCTTTCCCAACTGGATCTTGAATGCGGAGTATACGGGGAGATTCCGTGTTGGCATGTTCAACGATATAAAACCAAAAGTTCTCCCCTTTTTCAGCAGCAAACATAAACTGCTTGTGTGATAATCCCACAGGATGATCTTTCAGGCTGCCAGTCATCGCTTTTAACTCACACCAACGAATAACCTTCTCATTTTCATCGATTTGGAAGAGATCATAACCAGGGTTATTATTTGCAGCACGAATCCATTCAGGTTCAACTCGTAATATGAATTCCAAAGCACTTTCTTCTACTTCAAGATGTGCCTCATACTCTGTGTCAACAGAAGTTGTTTTTTCTTCAGGATGAACCCGAATATAAGAGACAAATTCCTGCTCAGTCCTATTACGATTAGAATCTTCATCTGTACGTTCGCTTGATCTCTCATTATCATGAACAGGTTTTCTTGTTGTTCCGATTTCGGACGTATACTCCTTTTCAGCATGAGAGTTTGAAACTTCTGTACCACTCTCACTACGGTCTTTTTGGTGAATTTCCCCTTCATCATCGACGGTAAAATCACCTGAGGCTTCCCTTGCATCTTTACCCTCAATGCTAGACACCCCAATATTTGTAGGTGAAATGTTTGACAATCCGAGCTTACTCAACAGTTCTTCTTTACTTGTAAGTCCTAATTGTTTGAGCAATTCCAGTGCACCAATCTCAATTCCAGCCTCAACTGCCAGCTGATTTAAAACAGGTGGTTTGAACTTAATTTTTGACTCCAAGAAGGGAGCGCTTTTCCAATCCAAAGACTCAAAAAGAATTAATTCAGGCGTCTGTAAATCTCCATCTTTGTCTGGTATCCATTTATTTTTCTTTAATAACCTAATAAAGGCAGTATCAAAGGGTGGTGACTTATGTTGCCCATAATAAGTCCAAGAATATTTACCTTCGAATACACTTTTTCCTCGACGGTCTTCTAATTGAATTAATTCCTCCCAAAGTAATCTGGACTTTTCTTTTTGTTGTTCAGTGCTTAAATTGGGCAGTATAGTAATCAATTGCAAAAGCCCGTACAAGGTCCAATCTTCTATTCGATCATTTTGTCCTGAAGTAATTGGTGACCCAGAATCGATACGCAACTTCTTCAGTTCCTCATAAGTAAGAGATCTGTCTGGAATTGGACGCAAGTACCGTACTGCGCCACAATCTTCGAGTAAATTACGTATATCTTCACCCCGCAGGCAATCTTGCCCATCGTCAACAAGTAGAACGCCTGAAATATCTCTGAATAACTCTTTTAAGCGATCGGTGGCAAGATACACGTCCCCTGGCATTACCAACTGTTTCTCACCATTACCAGGGTCGATTGCCATCACAAAAAATTTTCTTTTCAACTCCGATAACAATTTATTACGTTGATTTGAAGAGTCAACCTTGTAAGCAGCCAAAATCCGCTCAATATCCGATTCATAATTAAGTCCGGAAATATCAATATTCCGCTGATCGTATTTTGTGAGTGTGTTTTCAATAACATCGTCAACCAAGTCAGGTTCGGTTATTCCAATAGAACGCAAAAAAGCAAGTGCTTCTTCTGAATTACATACTGAAGTCTTGATTATTGGGAGATTGGTTGCAAAACTGGTCGGCAAAAACGCATTCTTCTTCTTGTATTGGTCTTGGACATTAACGTGTTTTCCATTTGACAGCCTGATAATTGGTATATCCAAGACTCTTCTATGCAATGAAGGTTGCTTATTCAGAAATTCATAAAATTGACGAATCCAGTCATCTGATTGCTTTTGTAGGAAATCTATATTCATACGAGCAATAATCGCCTCGGGTCGAATTTCGTCAATATCTAACTCCTTCATAAGGTAATCGCGTAATTCGGGAGTCTTTTCAGAAACTTGGTCACTTATCCACGTTATATTTTTTGATCCATAAATCTCTTCGAGTTGAATTGGACTAAATAATTCTCGCAGATCCTGACTCTTCGCCAACTTAGCATTTGATGCGCTCGTATAATTCCCACCATAATTTGGAAGAAGCGATTCGGAGATTAGGAGATCTTTTGTTGTTTCGAAAAGCGGCTCAAATATCGATTGGTCTTTGTAAGATAATCGATTTATAGGAAGACATTGCAATACATCTACGCTTAAGAGCTTTTGATCCCGCAGCCACACAAGACTTCGTTTTATAAGTTCTGATGTTTTCTCTACACAGTATTGATTCCACAGATCCTGACGATGTATATTATCTCTGCTTGGTGTTGTGTTATAAGGTCCTTGTATTAGAAATCCCACATGTGTCTCAACAATAGTTGAAAAAAACACCACTAATTTTGATTGGTGAATCCTCCTTATCTTCTCAGTTTTTGATTTTTCGTCTTGCACCAATAAATAAGCAATTTCAACATTTCCGACAAAAGCGCCTTTTGAATCGGTGACAGGATCTGAAAATATCAGCCAACTTTCTTCCGTTACTTCTTTATTGGTCTCTTGCCCAATTACATTTATACGCCTAACACCCTCAGACAATATTTCCGGCTTGCTCCTCAGGTACACACCAGAAGCTACTCCATTTACCATCCATTCGACTTCTTCGATCTCGCGAAGAAACATCAAAGCCCTTGCACCTATCTTTTGTAATCCTTTAGAAATTTCTGGAAAGGCAGCTAAGTCATCTTTTTGAAATGGAAGAACAAATTGGGTTTTATCCGGTGAGCCATTTAACGGGGCAACCGCCGTTGGCCAAACAAAATTCTCAACTGCGAAACTTTCGTCACCGGAGTAAATTTCCGGTCTGTCAGTAAAAGCGTACACCGACTTAAAACCAATTCCAAACTTTCCAATCTTGCCACCATCTTTTTTACCCTCGCCAATACCACAAATAGCTCGGACATCTACTTCGTCAAATGGTTTCCCAAAGTGAAAAATTTTCAACTCTGTCTCGCTCAATTCAAACTTTACTGAACGGCTTCCATTCCATTCCCCGTGATTTGCATACGCATCTTCGGCGTTTTGTAAAAGTTCAAAAATAAAATGTGTACGATCATCATACCGGTCGGTTAACAACATTGGACCTATCCGCCCAATATCGGTCCCATAACGCATTTCATTTTCTTTACGAATAGAAGTGTAGTCAGATGCCATAAAAAACTCCCTTCAAATAAAAAATTATAACATCCTCAAAAGGAAACTCGATTTTTTTCTATTTCAATAGATTGATGAAATGTCCAAGATGCCAAGCGAAAGAGAAACAAAATAAGGTAGGGTTCAATCCATCCGGCAGCCAGAAATATCGCTGTTACGAATGTGGCAAGAACTATACGCCTAAACCGAATGAAAATGGGTATCCTGCCGAAGTTCGACTGCAAGCGATCAAATTGTATTTAGAAGGTAACAGCTTCCGAAGCATCGAACGGCTCTTGAAGGTAAATCACCAAAGTGTAGCGAACTGGGTCAAAAAATATTCGGAACGGTTGCCCACTGCACAAGTTCCTAAAAAGCCCAAGGTCGCAGAGTTGGATGAGCTGTTCACTTTTATAGGCAAGAAAAAAACGAAGTCTATGTCCTTACGATAGTAGATCGAGAGACACGCTGTATTTTGAGTTGGGATGTTGTCAAAGAACGGACTTCCGATGCGGTGCAAGCCTGCCTAGATCGTGCACCACAAGCCAAACAATATTATAGCGATGCCTTTCCCGTGTACGACACCTTGTATTATGGTGCGCCTAACGAATTACGCAACGATAAAAAGGAAACCTATTCCGTTGAAGGAGTAAATGCCGAATTACGACACTATCTCAAACGCCTGGCACGGCGTTCACGTTGTTTCTCTCGATGTCCTTATGCATTGAAATGTGCCATCCGTTTGCTGGTCTTTTGCTATAACCAACGTCAACTCTGGAAACGGCTTTATCCTGCTTATCCAGCCAACATCATTGACTTCCTTCACCTACAGGTTTAGACACTCTGCTATTTCAATAACATGATCAAGTGATTATGCGACAATAAACATTGCACCCCCGTTACGCCACTTTCATTAGTTCATCACTCCTCCCCCTCCGAGCGGTCTCCAGACCACGTGTCATCGTCTTTTTCTCCTTTGGAGAATCTAGGTTTTGAGGACTTCGGTTTTGGAGCTTTGATTATCTTTTCCTTTTTCGGCTTGGGTGGATATTGTTTCAGATCAAAGGGCAACTTTGTCTTGGAAACACGAAGCGCACGGTCTGGCAGAAGATCATCACGCCAAGAGCTCATCGCATACGGGGGCAGTTCCCCAAAATTCCGCCAGTCATGCCCAATCACGGCAATCGGAGTAAATTTGGAATAATCGTATCTTCGGAAATGCCTCACCACCCAACCCGGTCCCATAATACAAAAGACAACAGGCAAGTTCCATGCAACAGCATGCCGGCATGCCTGGGCAATTCGCCCGCTATAGATCCTTTGCATCGTTTTCCCGGAACTTTTCCCGCTATCTACTTCAAGCCAGAATAACATCTCTTTTCCCTGATGAGTTCCCCAAGCCAACGCATCGGGGATACCTCTCTGGAGCGGGACTTCCGTCCAAGATTCCCAGATTTCGATATCCGGGTACGCTTTTTCCAGCCATGCCCGCCACATGCGTGCCTTGCGTCGGTGACGCTCGCCAGCGTATCGGAATTCACCCCTGTATTTCGTGAAGTGAACGCCTTTGGGGATGTTCCAAGACCTATGCACGATCCTCAATCCATTGGTTCGAATCGCATATCCTTCGTATTTGCCGATCAGCCGTCGTTCGATCAACCCCTCAACTTGAAGCTGTTTCAACAGATTCCGGACATGGCTTTCGCTGATACCTGCCAGGGAAGCGATCTCGGGGCGGTGTGCCGTTTTCAGTCTTGCCAAGACCTGCAGGACGCGCAGCGCAGGTCCCTTGATGCCATATTCTTTCGGATCAAAACAAGGCGCCAAGATAGGGGCATCCCCTTCCTGAATATGTGTCGGCTGGATCGGACTGGAAAAGTACCTTTCCAAAACGACGGGTTTCCATGCCGGCTGGATGGTCATAGGTATCTTGAACTTTACCAACCGTTTGAGCTCGGCATAAAACCAATTCCCCAGTGTTTCCACCGAGACCCATAACGCAGGATGTGGACGTGCCTTGATCAGTTGATTGACTATCAGATCGATGATCCGTGCCTGAGCATAAGGCGGCAGCCCGTCCGTATAAGAAATGTGGTGCCAGAAAATATCAAGCACCACATCCTGTCTGTTCGTCGGATAAATCGGCGTCCATTCCAACGCCAGGCTGGATAGAGGATCAACGGTCCTGGATGTCTTCACCAACCCAGCCTTTCAAACATACGACCGTGGTGGAAATTCATCCAACTGTATTGCTCTCGAAGAAGTTCCATCTCCGTCTCGACGTATCCGATCAATTCCTCAATGGAATCTTCGTCAGCACCAAGATAATAACCTCCGTCTTCTTCCAACAGGATCGGTATCGCCAGCCTTTGCAGCGCCCTTATCCCCTCCTGGATCTGTCGTTCCTCATCCGCCTTGTCATACTTGTCGTTGTCGGGTGTTTTGCCAAAAACATGAGTTACCAGTTCCTCCAGCGACAATGAATATTTCTCCTCAATGAGTGCATCAAAGATGCGTAATTGAGTTTCATCGAAACATTCGTCGGCAACATATGCAGCCAGCTTGTTATGAAACGTCGAACGTAATTGATCAGTCATTTAATATCTCCTTTGAATGCGCATGATAATGATTTCGCATCAAGGGTCTCTTCAACGTGTCGCTAAATCATTGCCGACAGACCTGTTTTTCCAGAAAAAGGCTGTTTTTTTAATTAAAGTCCATATACTCTTTTTCTAGTAGTTCAGTAGTTCCCGCCCTCCCGACACCCGCCATATTTGGACGATTCTCTTTTACAAAAGCCCTATAACCCAATATTTGGCGGTGGTTTTATGGAACTACATCGGGAACTGCACCCTCTTAAAGTAGTTCCCTGCCAAGTACCAGTAGTTCCCAAGTAGTTCCCACAGTAGTTCCCTCAAAATACCCCATATAAAGAAAGAAATAAGGAGAAAATAGATTTATCTATCCCATATATAGGCTGTATCTTTTACAGGGACTACTGAACTACAAGAGAATGCCACTTTTTTAATTAAAAACTTTCCTGCTCTCGTTCAAGCGATGGGAATCAAAAAAGCCTGACCATTGCAAGCCAGGCTTTTGAGTAATCCAGTCCTACTTCTCCGGTCTCTCCAACGAGACACCATACAGTTGCTCGACTTTATGTATATCGACCACAAGGACGCGCTGCTTGATCCCGCCACAAGACCTACTTGCTTCCACCTGTCGCTCCCCCACCTGCGCAAGCAATCCATCCACCTGGCGCAGCTGCCGGCGCAGGGCATCGGGCATGATGTCGAGATTTTCATCCAACCCACGCCAAAACTCTTTGGCATACGCCAGACTGGTCTCAGTCCGCAAATATATTACCTTCTGCTCCGGACCTGGATCGTAATACCCAATGGGGTTGGCATGAATCGGTGGTTGGTATTCCTCGTCCTGGGTGCGTGGTACCAGATACACTTTGCCTTCCACCAACAGACTAGCAATCGCTGTGAAAAATTTCCGCACGGGAGATTCCGCCGCCACCTGCTCCGCCTGATTCTGGATCAGACTCAACAAGGCTTGGTTATTCTCCTGGATCATTTCATCCACATCTTTCCAAGCGATCAGTTGCAGGTCCTCGAAGCAACGCAGTGCCAACTCCTGGGCTGCTGCCAACACTGCATAGGCATCTGGCAAGCGGTTTTGTAGATTGCCGCCTTGGCGAGCACTCTGCGCTGCCTTATCCACAAGGACGGGATACTCTTTGGCTATACGCTCCCAGTTCTCTGCTAGATATTGCAGGTATAACTTCATTGCTTGTGCAAGCAAACCCTGTTGTGCTTTGCCTTGGAGGTTCGTCAACTTATCTTCCTCGGTTGATCCAGCTGCCGGCAAGATCTCACCCGGCTCCACCCCCACATACAACATGCGTCCCACAATACTCTGCCCGATCAATGGGTTCTCTGCCGTCATGATCACCAGTCCGCGCGGAAAACGGGTATTCTGCTGGGACAGGTCCGCGCGCGAACGTCCTCGCGCCGAGCGGTTCCCTACCGAGCGCACCACATGATGCGCCTTCTTGTGCATGGCACGCGCTTCTGCCAGGCTGGAGAATTGTGGTGCAAAGTCATCGATCACCAACGGTACATCCTTCGCCAAGAACATCGCCGCTTCGATAGCGGTCACGGTCGAGGTCCAATCAATTGGTGCATGGTAATCACGTCCTTGCACAAAACCTGTTCCGAAGTGGGTCAACGCCAGGTGAGCCAGGGTGGACTTGCCGCTCTGCGTTATTCCATATACAGTTAACACTGCGTTCAACGGACGCAGACTGGTGAGGGGTGCAGCAAACATTGCCGCCCACAAGGGAGCTGTGACCTTCCTCGGACCGAGCTGCAGGAATTCCAGCGTAGCACGCACGGCTTCCTCTGGCTCGATCTCTTCTATCGGCAAGGCATAGTGTCGCAGGTTATTTGACCCAAGATCCACACGCACCTGGTCATTCAACCCTTCTTCGCCCAGCCAGCCGGATGCAGTGAGAAAGCCTCGTTCGCCGTCACAGTCATGCCAACCCGTAAAGGTATAGAGTCTCTCGCGCTGGACGCTCTCCATCGAAACCTCTTGTATAGCACGAGTTATCAAATACGACTTGCCCGGAGGTAGAGTGATGATCGGTCGCATGCCCCAGCTATCTGAGATCCAATCCAGTTTACTGAAGGCACGCGCTTCCACCTGGACAGGTTGCAAGGCTTGCCCGGAAGCCAATCCGCCTTCGATGCTGTAGCGCACGGTCGGCGGGTTGAGCCCGTCATCCACCATCAGTTCATGACTGATGCGTGCCCAGAAGTTGCCCAATGGGTCACCCATGAAATGCAGCCGGCGTTCACGGATATCGGAATACAAATTCCCATTTTCCTCCTCGTGTTGATTCATCAAACCTTTGAGGTCCCGCCGGGAAATGGAAAGTTTCTTTTCAATCAGAGAAACATATCGGGAGCGAAGCGTGTCGGGTAGGCTTGTAATGTGTCGGGTGATCGCCTGCAGGGACTCATCCAACTCCATTGGGGATACAGTTCTGCTGTGATCAATCAAGATATCCAGCCAGGGTTTTGCACTGCTCAGATGCTTCTCCAGGATCAGCAAAGTCAAACCGTTCTGGAGCCATTCATTCATATCCTTGGCTGGTAGATCCGGGATCACCATCGTCAATGCACCAAGTGATTCACATAACCGACGCGTCACCAACGCCTTGCGCTTGCGGATCTTGTCCTGCTCGGCTGGAGATAGTTTGGATTTATGCAAGTCGTTATCCAACGCAAGATACACCGTCCGCCTCTTCTGCACCCGCTCAATATCCTGTGCAGCCAGGTTCCCCACCCCACACAATGCCAGGGCAGACCGCCCCAGCTGACGCAGGCTCTCCGCATCGGACTGTCCTTCAACGATGATGAGGTTGGGATCACCGGACACCAGCGCCCAATAGACTTGACGCTCTCCCGGCAGGTTGCGAGATTTATCGTTTGGATCTTTGGGTTTCAAAGCACGCGCCGAGAAATAGTTGGCTTTGCCGTTCCAAATATGAGGATAGATGATGTATCCATCCGGTGACGCCTTGGCGCCATCCCCATTGGTGGTAAAGTCCAAGTTGTCGGCGCGGATCACTCCGAATTCCTTCGCAAGTGTTATGTTTAGGTTGGCTTTCTGCAAATGAGTATGTAAGCCTTTGTCCGATTTGCAAAATCCCCACCCGGCATCGCGCAAAGTCTTTTCCGTGAAGCCCCGACCGAGTAAATACTTTCGCGCCGGCTCGCCCGCCTTGCTCCACAGTTGTGTTGCAAAATACTTTGCCGCCTCATCGAGCAGATCGGTCTGCTTCCTACGCTCCACTTCGACTTGAACAGCTCCCGGATCAAAGCCAAGATCCGCCAGATCCAAGTGAAGATACTCCGCCAAGTATTTCACAGCGCCCATGAAGTCCAGTCCCTGCCAACGCTGGGCGAAGTCGATCACATCGCCGCCAGCATCGCATTTGGTATGACAATGCCAACGGGGATGACCGTTCGGATCGGTGTAGATGACAAAGGCTGTGGGATTGTCCCCTTTGTGCAAGGGACAGGTGCCTCGCAGTTCTCCCCCACTTCGCTGCAATTTCGTGCCGGCTTGCCCAGCAAGTTCCTCTAAGTTCACCTTGGATAAGATGACATGTAAATCAAGGCGGTTGGAAGTTGTGGTATCATGCGCCTTGTCTGATGACGCAGTCAACCTTTGTTGGGATGCCGCCGGTTTCCGCCCGGCGGCGTTCTGTTTTAATTCCATGATGTGCTCCTTTATCCTTCGCTGAGATGTTCGACGGCAAGTTCGAGATCACGTTCACTGGGGGCGATGTAAATGCGGGTGGTGTTCAGGCTGGAATGCCCAAGCAGAGCTGCCACCTTTTCCAAGCCCACGCCACTATCCACCAGGTTCTTGGCAAAGGTGTGTCGGCAAATGTGTGGGGTCAGTTCTTTGATGTTTGCAGCTTTGGCATAGCGCTGCAGGATACGCTGGACCGTGCGTCCGCTCAGGCTTTCGTGTTCGCCTTCCACAGTCATCCAGATGTGATCACATCCTGGTCGCACCGCGATCCATTCCTGCAGGGCTTTGCGTGCGTCCATGTTCAATGGCACGTTGCGCTGTTTGTTGCCCTTGCCGTTCTGCACCGAGATGCTGCCCTTGCGTTCGGAAAGTTCGAGGTCGGTCATGCGCATTCCAATCGCTTCGCTCAAACGCAAGCCGGTGTGTAACAAGAAGAGCGTTAGGGAAGCATCCCGGCGACGGGTCACCCAACGTTTGAGATAATTCTTCTTTGCGAGTTCCAGATCATTTTCTATCGCACGCTTTAATGCATGCTGCTCGTGTTTGTCCAACCACTTCGGACTGCGTGCAACACTGGCAACGCCCTTGATGTTCTCGGTGGGATCACTGGTGATCTGTTTGGTTTGGCGTGCCCATTTACAAAGTGCAGCCAGTGCAGCCAGTCTGCGGTTGACGGTGCCGGCTTTGCGGCGTTCGCCCACTAACAGGAATTGTTTGTAGTTCTTGACATCCGTGGGCGTGATGCGTTGTACGTTGAGGATTTCCGCATTTACTTTCTCGAACCAGCGTGCGAAGTGTCCGAGGTCGGAGAGATAGCCCTTGATCGTCAATGGCGAAAGGTCTTGTTCATCCAGGTGATGTTGGAATTGAGTCAGTAGTTTGTTCATATCAAATGCCCTTGTTTTTATATTTTGGAAAAGCCATCAGGAAGCCCTGGGAGAGGCTATATTTTCCAGACGGAGTACGAGTAGTATCTGGCTCAGAAAGTTGCTCTCTGCCCTTCCTGTGATTGGAAGGTAAGCGGCACTGTAAGCAACAAAATAAGCAGAGGTAAGCAGGCAGTAAGCACACTTGTAAACTGGACGCTTACAACCTTTTTTTCCAGGCAAAAATCGATCTGCATTTGGCGGAAACTGCCAAGGTCGATTTTGGTCGCTGCTCATCCCGACCAGCCTTTGACCTGCATTTGCATCACGACCGGTTCACGGCGGATCTTCAATTTGCCAGCTTGATACGCATCCAGGCTGTGTCGGAAGAACGCACCCAACACATCTGCCAATCGCAGGTTGTATGCCTCGGCAATCGCCTTGAGTTTTTCATGGCGTTCCAATCCTAGGCGATACGCGGCAGTTTGTCCTTTGAGCGAACGGGACAGGAGTGTGTCGGCATGTTTTGTTTTTCTGTGTCGGCGGGTCGGCAACTGGATCGGTTCCGCGTCGGCTTCCTCCCAAGCAAGTGTGTGTTTTCGTCCCTTGGGATTGAGCCGCGGCTTGAACTTCAAGGTACCGCGTGTGTGACAGGTCTCGGCGTAATCGAACAGGACACCTGCCACCGGATCGACATTTTCCATCAAGGCTTCAGCAAGTGCTGCCACCTCGTCACGCACTTCGATGGGGATCAGGTAACGACGGGCAGGATTGGATTTCTCCCAGGTACGCGTGCGCTTGTGGACCTGAGCGACTTTCAGGTCATGAGCAACCGTGCCAGTAGTGGTCAGGCTTCCAAATGCATTTCTTCCAGACATGTTTTCCTCCTAGCTCAACTTCGCGAGTTGCGTTGCAAATTTTTCGTATTCCAGAGCAGGACGACTGGTGGGATCTTTTTGGAAGATGGTTAGCCCTTCGGCAGAGGCTTCACGGATCAAGGTGGCACGATGGATGGGTGTGAAGACCTGATCTGGAAATGCCGACTGCAAATTCGTCATCTGCTCACGGGTGGTGCGGGTCTGTTCGTCATAGAAGGTCGGCAGGATGCCGGCAAGTTTTCCGCGCCATTGTTTTTCCGCATGCAGCACCTTGAGCATCTCCAGAAATCCCGAGACGCCATCCGCTGAGAGAAAGTCCAGGCTCGATACGATCACCGCCAGATCCGCCGCCCAGGATGCCATCTCCTGCAAGCCGCCGGTCGAGGGTGATGTATCAAAGAGCAGGAAGTCGAACCCCAGCTGACGCAGCGGTGTCAGGCAATCGCGGATGTAATTGATCGGCTTTTCCTCCATCGCCAACAGCCGTTGCACTTTGGCGGTCATCTGACAGCCCGGCAGAATGTACAGATTCTCGTGATGGGTTTTGCGGACCCATTGGTTGAGGTCGGCAGCAGAAAGCGGAGCGGTATTGAAGACGGAGTGCAACAACCAATTGGCAACACCGCCTTCAGGGTCCAAATTGAGCGAAACAGCGGCATGTCCTTGTGGATCGAAATCGACAAGCAGGACGCGCTTGCCGGCACGCGCCAGCGCATCTCCGGTATTGATCACGGTGGTAGTTTTACCTGTGCCGCCTTTTTGATTTGCAAAAACAATGGTCTTCATGATGGTTTCCTTTGTTCGATCTGCACGAGTTCTGTCACGCCTTGATCATCCTGTGCGAAGGTTGCATCTTGGATGATCGCTAGAGCGACAGGCTTGCCGTCCAGATCCAGATTGAGTGTGTGTACGCCGGTGTGTCGGTTCAGTGCGCCCAAGGCACTGATAGTGAGCGCCAGCGCCTCAGCAGAGTGGGGCAGGCGGGTGGCGCTCCGTTTGACGACCTGAATTGCCCCAGGCGAAACAATCCGCTTCGCTGCATTCAGGAGGTTGGTCCATTCGACAAACCGGCTCAAGTAGGGTTTTCTTCGGGCGGCGTCGGGCTATGTCCATTGCCGCGCGTTTCCACTGGCACCAGTTCAGGTTCGGTGATGGGCGCATGTGGTTTCTTCCAGCGGCGGATCAGGGAAGGGAGCGAGAACTTGATCTTGGGTTTGGCTGCCGGCTCCGTGGGTTGTTGCTTGGTCTGGTATTGACCCAGTCCCAGTTTGTCTGCTGATCCGAACGCAGAACGGAAGTTGCCGCGCCACTGGTTGACGATGTCCTCCATCATTTCCTCCGCCACCGTTTCCGAGTCCTTCTCGATGCGAGCCAGGGCTTTGAACATGACCAGGTCACGCGCCGCGCCTTCGGCGATCTCCTTGAGCACTTCCATCCGCCCCAGTTCGAAGACGATGGTGGCGAAGATGTTGATGGCGATCAAGGCGGACATGCCGAGGATGACCATGCGGATCTCGTCTGGGGTCATCTGTCCAACCAAGCCGTTCTCTCCGGAACGATACAACGTATCCATCGTGAAGAGCGCCGCTTCACCGAGGAAGTCAATCAGGACCATGAGCAGCGCCGTGCCGCGCTGGATGATGCCGTCGGCGCGATACAGGAAGACCAGCAACCAGCCGATCATGCCGCCCGAGGTGGCGAGCAGTGCAAAATACCCAAGTGCCTGGTCATTGGATGGCAAGGTGGTTTGCACGAAATCCAGTGAACGGGAGGCGGCATACACCAGCAGACCACCACCGATGACGAGAAAGGCGACCATTGCCACGAACTTGAAGAGTGCTTTCATTGGGTTCCTCCACAGTATTTGGAATGCACCCAGCCGGTTTGCCCGGATGGGGTCTTTACATTGAGCCAGTCCTGTTTGGCATCCAGAACGTCCAGTGTTTCGCCCGCAAACAACCAGGCGAGCACATTGCATTGCAAGCCGGCACATTCCCGCAGGTGTAGGGATTGCGCCAATACTGTGCAGGTGGCGGGCATTGTATGGGAGTTGGAATAAGGGTCTGGTGTTGCTGTCGCTAAATGTGTAATGTTGGACACCTGTGCCGGCGTGTCTTTTGGCAGTGGCGGCGGTGTGGTGAGTGAACATGCCAATAACAACAGTGGTAGCAACATAGTCCTCAATGGTTTCATGGTGTCCTCCCTGGTGATGTTGATAGTGCAAACTTTTTGTCGTTCATACGCGCGATCTCCTTTGTTGTGAAATAAAAAACGGCGCCCACACAAAAATGTGCGAGCGCCGCTCTTTGCATTGAGCCGCGTTATAATAGCTATTCGAGGTCGCGTTTTCTTCGGTAGTCCAAAATTGTCAGAGCTTCTGACTTTTGTATGCCGGGCGGAAGTAGTTCGATTCCATCGCAATAATGTTGGATTTTTCGCCCGTCGGGACCGCTAATAAATCGCCTTTCACGGCGATTTATTATTTAATCACACACCAATAACTTAGAGCCTATCCGTAAATTAGTCATGAAAGCACATTTTCCAGAGGATCAAAGTAGACGCAAGATAAAGGAAAGCCAGCCAATTACTCGACTTTTTAGCCCAGCGAGTACGTAATGAACGAAAATCA
>Ga0268298_10001534_pt1 | contig 27049 bp, 32 predicted proteins | sample WWTPWeurt_MetaG_FD_194462 | JGI IMG/M metagenome (GOLD analysis project Ga0268298, IMG submission 194462) | Activated sludge microbial communities from WWTP in Nijmegen, Gelderland, Netherland - WWTP Weurt | ecosystem: Engineered > WWTP > Aerobic digester > Activated sludge | place...
GGCTGCGTGCCCCAACGATTCGCTGGATGGTGGCTGTGCTGAAACTTCGGGCTGAGGCCACCCCTGCCTGAGCCCTCAACCGATCTTCCAGGGCCGGGGGCACGGTGGATCGCTCTGCGAAGGGCCCACGGGTGTCGCGTTGAACCACCCAGATATCGGCACCGAGGTGATCCACCAGCAGGGTGGCATCCTCCACCAAGCCGCGATAAATACCGCCCATGGCCAGAACGATGGCGAAGAGCAGGCCGAGGCCCAGGGCCGTGGCCGAGAAGCTGACCTTTTGGCGCCGGAGATCTTTCATCGCAAGGTTCATATGTCTGCCTTCACCTGCACGCGGCGAAGGGAGGGCAGCGCCTTCCCCTCCTCAGGTGATCGAAGCACCTGATCCCCGGCCTGGAGACCGTCTTGGATTTCCACGAAGTCACTTCCGGTGAAGCCCACCTTCACTGCCACCCGGTGGATGCGTCCCCCCTTTTGCACAGAGCAGGTGCGGGTTTTCTGATCCAGGAAGGAAGCTGGTACACGCAAGGTATTCGCCTTGCCGGCCACACTGATGCGCACGTCTGCCCGCTGGCCCACGGCGAATCCTTCGGGCAATTTGAGCAATTCCACGTCCACCAGCAGCTCATGGGTTTGCCGATCGGCCTGCCGTCCAATCCGGTCGACCCGGCCTGGGAACACCTGCCCCGGATGGGAGCGCAACGCCACTTGAGCGGGTTGTCCCAGGCGCAGATCCCCCAGGGAGGTTTCATCCACCCAGGCTCTCACCCACAGTTTGCGGGTGCTGATCACTGTGAGGACGGGGGTTCCTGAGGGAACGATGTTGCCTGGCTCCCGGAGGCGACGGGTCAGCAGGCCGTCCACGGGGCTGAGTAGGCGGCCTTCTTCGAAGGCCAGCCGCTGGAGGGCCTCCGTGCCCTTCGCCTGGGATTCGCCACTCCGGGCCTGGGTGCCCGCCGCGCCCACGGCCTGGACCACCGCCTCGGCCACCTTCAGTCGTTCCTGGGCAGCGTCCAAATCTGCGCGGCTCAGGATGCCCTCCGTCTGGAGGCGCTGCACCCGCTTGAAATCCGAGCGGGTGCGCGCTTGAGTGGCTAGGGCCTGTTCAAGATCCGCGGTGGCCTTCCCTATGCCAGCCTGTGCGGATCCCCGGGCAGCCTGGGCCACAGCCAGTTGCTCTCTTAGATCATTGGGATCCAAGCGGCCCAGCACTTGGCCCTTTGTGATGGGGCTCCCCTCGTCCAGGGGAAGTTCCAGGATGCGCCCCCCGACCTTGAAGGCCAGAGGCACCTCCTGCACGCTTTCGAGGGTGCCGGTGCCTCGGACATCCATCGAGACCGGGCCCCAGTTCACGGTGGCACCCAAGGCGTCCACGGGTACGAGGAAGCGGGCCCCCAGGACCAGCAGGAGGAGACCGGGCGGCACCATGACCAGGCGACGGAACAGGGGCTTTTGGGTGAATTCAGGCAGGTTCATATCAATGACTCCGTTCGGGGGCGAGGAGGCAGGCCAGGCTTGCGAAGACCTCGGTGGCCTTGGGCACCTTGCCGAGCTCTGACGGCAGGGCGTTCAGGAACACCAGATGCTGGAGGCTGCCCAGCACGATGGGCAGCAGTGCCTTTGGTGGCAGGTCCTTCCGGATCTCCCCACGTTCAATCCCCTCTTCCAAGGCCTTGAGCACAAAGGCCCGCGTGCCCCTCACCAGATCGAGCATCCGTTCAGCGGCCGCGGGAGGCAGGGCCAGGGCGAACTGCTCGGAGAAGATGAAACGCGCCACCCCGACCTGTTGCCCCACCGTCTGGACCCGCGCCAGGAAGAGGGCCTGAAGGCGCTCCAGAGGGGGCAGGAGGGTCTTGGGGTAGGTGTCGGCCACCATGTCCGCAACGCGCTGGGTGGCGGCTTCGAGGATCTCATCCCTGGACTCGAAGTGCCGGAAAGGCGCGCCAGAACTGACCCCCAGTTCCTGGGCCAGGGAGGCCGTGGTGAGGGCGACGATGCCCCGCTCCCCGATGATCTTCAGGGCCGCGTCGGCAATTTCAGTCTGTTTGGGGGTGAGGGGTAGGAGAGGGTCGCGCATGATTCGATTGTAAGTAAGTAGTTACTCATGTCAAGAAAATGAATAACTGCCTCATTTGATTCAAACCACAAAATCAAAATATAAGACTAATTAAAAGATGATTTACAAAATTTATCATCGTATCGCTTGACGTAAGTATTTATTTACTTACATTGTTTCTAACGGCCGATTCGTCTGGCCCTCTCCTTGAACCGAACCCAGCCCTCCCAGGTGAATCCGCATGATCGTCTCGACTCGACAGACCACCGCCAAGCGCACGGAAATCGCGGATGCGGCGCTACGGATCATCGGGGAGCGGGGTATCACGGCGCTGACCATGGCCACCCTTGCGGCGGAGCTGGGCCTGAGCCCGGGGGCGCCGTTTCGGCATTTCGCGTCCCGGGATGAGATCCTAGAGGAGGTGGCCCACCGGGTGGTGGAATTGATCGGGGCCGCGTTCCCAGATCCGGCGCTGCCACCCCTGGAGCGGCTTTCACATCTCTTCCTGGCCAGGACGGAAGTGTTGGGGCGGAACACGGGGTGTGGCCGCCTCATCTTCTCGGACCAATTCGCCAAGGCCTTGCCGGAAAATGCTGCCGCCACGATCCGAGGGCTTGTCCGTCAAACCCGTACCTACCTGGTGAGCATTCTCAAGGAGGCCTCGGAGGCAGGACAAATCCGTAATGACCTCGCCCCTGAGGATCTCTTGATCCCGGTCATCGGTACCCTCCAGCACCTGGCCTTCCTGGCTTCCCTGCCAGCCGACGGCCCGCCGCTGCGGAGGCCCGACCCCAAACGGGCCTTGAACACCCTTCTGACGCTCTTGTCCCTTCCGGACAAGCATGCCAATTAATCCACCTTCGTTCCCTCAAGGAGAACCCCATGATTCCCATCACCAACCTGAGCGACACGCTCCCCATGCCCGAAGGCCAACGGGCCTCCCTCCCCCTCTTGGATCTCAAGAACGACACCAAGCTCGTGCTGGTGGCCCTCCCCAGTGGTGTCCAGATTCCAGCGCACGCGGCGCCCTATCCGGCCTCGGTCCTTCTCCTTTCCGGCGCCATCGAAGTGATGCTGGGCGAGACCTGGAAGCAGGTCGGCCCCGGCGAATTGGTGCCCATCGCGGAGGAGCTGCTTCATTCCGTCCGGGCCAGCGAGCCCTCGTACTTCCTGGTCTCCCATCTGCGGGGACTGGGTTCCAAGTCCAAGGCCTCCAATTAACCCTCTTTCCCCCAAGGAGACCCCATGCGATTACATTCCACCCTACGATCCTTCGGCCTCGCCCTTCTCCTTGCTCCCTTCCCGGCCATGGCACACTGCGACAGCCTGGATGGCCCTGTGATCAAGGCTGCAAGGGCCGCCTTCACGACTGGGGACGTGAACCATGTGCTGGTCTGGGTTCACCCCAAGGACGAGGGCGAGATCCGTGGGGCTTTCCGCCGCGCTCAGGAAGTCCGAAAACTCGGCGCCGAAGCCCAGAAGCTGGCGGACCAGTACTTCTTTGAAACGCTGGTCCGGGTGCACCGGGCTGGCGAAGGCGCTCCCTTCACGGGCTTGAAACCAGCGGGGGAGGACTTCGGTCCAGCCATTCCCGCCGGTGACAAGGCACTGGAGAGCGGTGATCTGAAACCCCTCTGGAAACTCGTGAACGACAACATCCACACCACCCTGCACCAGCGCTTCGAGGCGGCGGTGAAGGCCAAAGCCTACAAGCCTGGCGACCTCAAGGCCGGCCGAGAATACGTGTCCTCCTACGTCGGATTCATCCACTACGTCGAGGCCGTCTACGGGGCCGGTGCCGCTTCCGAACATGGAGAAGGCCACGAGGGGCATTCAGGTCACGAAGGCCACTAGTCTGCAACCTATTCAAGCGATGGGCCGGAGCCTTCCATGCCCAGTGACACTCTTCCCGCCGCTGTTGCCATGCCACTGAGAGGTCGACCCCATGTCGTCATCTTGGGGGGTGGCTTCGGGGGTCTGGCCGCAGCCAAGGCCCTTCGTAGGGCTCCGGTCGATGTCACCCTGATCGACCAGCGGAACCACCACCTCTTCCAGCCCCTGCTCTATCAGGTAGCCACCGCCGCCCTCAACCCCAGCGATATCGCGGTGCCCATTCGCCAGATCCTCCGCAGGCAGCGGAACGCCTCGGTCCTGCTTGCAGAGGCCGTGGCGGTGGATCCTATCGGGAAGCGGGTCCTTCTCTCCGATGGGGTCAATCCCGAGGGGGCCGTTCCTTACGACTTCCTCATCCTCGCCACAGGCGTGACCCATTCCTACTTCGGCCACCCGGAATGGGCCGGGGCCGCCCCGGGGCTTAAGACCATCGAGGATGCCCTCGAAATCCGAAAACGCATCCTCCTGGCTTTCGAATCTGCCGAATGGGAAACGGATCCCGCCCGCCAGAGGGCCTGGCTAACCTTCATCCTCGTGGGGGGCGGTCCTACTGGGGTGGAACTGGCGGGGGCCATCGCCGAAATCGCCAGGCATGTCATGACCCGGGACTTCCGGCGGATCGATCCCGCCAAGGCGCGGGTGCTGCTCATCGAAGCCGGGCCCCGCATCCTTCCGGGGTTCGCCCCAGAGCTCTCCCAGTGGGCCACCGAGGCGATCTCCCGGCTGGGAGTGGAGGTATTCACAGGAAATCCCGTGACGGCCCTGGATAATGGGGGCGTCACGGTTCACGGTGAGAAGATCGAAGCCCGCACCATCCTTTGGGCAGCGGGAGTGGAGGGTTCGCCCCTGGCCAGTTCGCTGGGAGCCCCCCTGGCTTCCGGAGGCCGCATTCCCGTCCAACCCGACCTCAGTCTGACGGAGGCCCCAGGTGTTTTTGTCATCGGAGATCTGGCCTCCCTGAACCAGGATGGCCAACCCCTGCCTGCCCTGGCCCCGGTGGCCGTCCAGGAAGGTCGTCATGCCGCCAGGAACATCCTGCGAGCGCTCCAAGGGTTGCCCGGCCTTCCGTTCACGTACCACTCCCGGGGGATGCTCGCCACCATCGGGCGGGCGGCTGCGGTGGGAGAAGTGGCCCGCCTGAGATTCACTGGATTCGCGGCCTGGCTTTTCTGGCTCCTGGTCCATATCGCTTGGCTCATCGGCTTTCGCAACCGTTTCCTCGTCCTGACGGAATGGGCCTGGACCTACCTCCGCTACGAACGCGGGGCACGGCTGATCACCGGCCCCAAACAAGGGGGATTGCCAGATCGTCCGTCTGGCACGAAAGGATGACTGACCTCTATCTCCTCCCGAATCGGACCCCCCCGATTCCTTCAGCCGTCTGGTGGGAAGGCGTATGCTGATCCCCCCGACCCGTTCTCGAGGCCAGAATCGCTTCCTCAAAGGAATCTGCCATGAGCACCGCAATATCCGATTCAACCCCTCTGTCTCCCCGTTGGCGCCAGGCTGTCATCCTCGTGATGATCTTCGGCTTCAGCCTGCTGATCTGGATCACCGCAAAGACCTACACGGGTGCACCTCCCATCCCGGCCAGAGTCATCGGGAGTGCGGGCCAGGTGCTCTTCACGGGGGAGGAGGTCAAGGATGGCCAGGAGGTCTTCCTGAAGTACGGCCTCATGGAACACGGAACCCTGTGGGGCCATGGCGCCTACCTCGGGCCCGACTACACCGCTGAGTATCTGCACCGCCTTGCCGAGATTGGACGGGACTCCCTGGCTCAGGCCCACTACGGCAAGGCGTTCAAAGAGCTGGGAGAGGGCCAGGCTCTGGAGATCGGGGCTCGGCTGAAAACCCTGATCAAGCAGAATCGCTACGACGCGGGCGCGAATACCCTCCGATTCACAGATGTCGAGGCCGACTCCTACCGCATCCAGACCGGGGAGTGGACGACTTACTTTTCGGGCGAGAAGGCCGCGGTGGGACTGCCCACCAAGTTCATCCAGGACGAGCAGGAACTGAAACACCTCACGGCCTACTTCGCCTGGGCCACCTGGGCCACGGTGGCGCCACGCCCGGAGAAGGACTACTCCTACACCAACAACTGGCCCTACGAGCCCCTGGTGGGCAATGGACCCACGGCCTCGACCTATCTGTGGAGTGCGATGAGTCTAATCACCCTGCTGGGTGGCCTGGGTCTGATCCTTTTCATCTTCGGAAAGTTCAACTACCTGGGATGGGGCGGCGCGGCTGGCTGGAAGCACGCGCAAGAAGGCCGGCTCCAAGCCTGGACACTCACACCCAGCCAGAAGGCCGTGGGCCTCTTCTTTGCCGTGGTGGCCCTCCTCTTCCTGGGGCAGGCCGCCCTTGGCGGCGTCCTGGCGCACTACCGGGTCGAGCCAGGTGGCTTCTACGGTTTCGATCTGGCCCGGTTCCTGCCCTACAATCTGGCGCGGACCTGGCATCTGCAGCTGGCGATTTTCTGGATCGCCACGGCCTGGGTGGGGGGAGGGCTCTTCCTGGCCCCCCTCGTGGGTGGTGGGGAGCCCAAGGGTCAGAAGGCCGGAGTGCTCGTTCTTCTGGGCGCCCTGGCGATCGTGGTCTTCGGCAGCCTGTTTGGAGAAATGGCCGGGATCAACAACAAGCTGGGCAGTCTGTGGTTCTGGCTGGGGCACCAGGGGAGCGAATACCTCGACCTGGGCCGGTTCTGGCAGATCCTCCTGGCCGCAGGGCTGGTGTTCTGGCTCTTCCTCATGTTCCGGGCTCTCCGCCCGGCCATGAAGGGCACAGAGCAGGGAGAACTGCCCTCGCTGTTCTTCTACGCGGCCATCGCCATCCCGCTCTTCTATGTCCCGGCCCTGTTCTACGGGCCCCGAACCAATTTCGCCGTCATCGACAACTGGCGTTTCTGGATTATCCACCTCTGGGTCGAGGGATTCTTCGAACTCTTCGCCACGGTGCTGGTGGCGGTGATGTTCTACCAACTGGGCCTGGTCACTTCCAAGTCGGCGACGCGGCTTGTCTATCTCGACGCGATCCTCTACCTGGGTGGGGGCATCGTGGGCATCGGGCACCACTGGTATTTCACCGGCCAGGGCACCCTGAACATGGGCCTCGCGGCCAGTTTCTCTGCCATGGAAGTCATCCCGCTCACTCTCTTGACTCTGGATGCCTGGGACTTTATCCGCCTGCAGGACCGGAACTGCGCAGAATGCGACCGCCCCTTGGCTGCCAAACAGCGCTGGGCCATCAAATTCCTCATCGCAGTAGGTGTATGGAACTTCGTCGGCGCGGGCGTCTTCGGGTTCCTCATCAACTTGCCCATCGTCTCCTACTTCGAGGTTGGCACGACCTTGACGGCCAACCACGGGCATGCGGCAATGTTCGGCGTCTTCGGGATGCTGGCTCTGGCCGTCCTGGTCTTCTGCCTGCGGGAGATCAAAGGTGACCTAGCCTGGGGCAAGGTGGAGAAATTCATCCGCCTCGGCTTCTGGGGCCTCAACATCGGCCTTGGCCTGATGGTCGTGTTGGATCTCTTCCCAGGAGGCGTCATCCAACTGTGGGATGTCCTCTCCAACGGGTACTGGCATGCCCGGCGCCTCGCCTTCCTCATGGGTGGCACTTTCCACACACTGGAGTGGGTCCGCATCGCCGCGGACATGATCTTCCTCTTGCTCGGCGCCGTACCCATCGCCTACGCGACCCTGAGGCTGGTCTTCAGCCGCGAAGGGGGGGACACCACCTAATTTCGGTACAGCACGGGTCTACTGTTATCAACTCACCCAGGCCGAATGGCAGGGAGACTGCCTCAGGATGGGTTCACCGCCCGTGGCGTATCGGAAGGAAGGCCAGTTCTCGGGACACGTCTTCCAGAACCTGCAGCCGCTGCTCCCGTGGAAGCTCATCCGCGGCTGGATAGATGGTTTCCTCCTCGATGGCGTTGTGGGAATCCAACCGGAGCCCCACCGCCTCTAGCGCTGCCCTTATCAACGCCACGTCCGGCGACGGGCCCTTCATGGCCTTCACCGCCCCCGCCAAAGCGCTCATGAAATAGTCATGATCTTCATGAAGGGCCTGGAGCACCGATTGGAGATCGGGTCGGACCTCCACCAGAGCCGGGAAAACCACCTTGTGTTCGGCGCGGATATGGACCGCTAGGCGCATCCAGATCCGATCGACCACGGTGTGGGCCTCGGCCTGCAGGTCACGTTCCAGGGCCATCCGGGCATCCCGGAAGAGTCCCTCGATCTCCCCATGATCGGCTGTCAGACGGGCGTTGAGGGTTCTGGAATTGGGGGCGTCCGCCGAAGGTATCTGGGGAGGGGGCGTCAACGGAAGGCCTCTTCTGGGTGAACTTCGCCCTCAGGAGTGGACAGAAACATAGACCACCACCAGTTCGGAACCCGGAGAGCTCCTGATCTCGTGCTGTTCTCCCGGCTCCACAAGGAAGGATACGCCGGGCCGAAGTGGATGGGGCACGCCATCGACGATAAGGGTGCCTTCTCCTGATTCGATGTAGAACAGTTCAGTCATGTCTGGATGGGCGTGTGCGGGGGCCACCTGGCTCGACTGGAAACAGGCCCGAACAAATTGCATGCCATGCGGAACCTCACCCGGGCCCACGAGCATGTGCTTTTGAATGGCCGCGCCTGAACCTAGGGTCATGACGGGGACTTCCTGGAGGGAATGGATGCGCATGGCTCTATGATAGGGCCCCTGTCCGCCAAGGGGAGGATAGGTCAAGTCCAGGTGATCAAGAACCGAGTGCCATGTTGAGCCTAGCATCGCCTGTGTGGACCTTCTCGAACACACACAAACCAAGCCGGTTGTAGGCTTGGTGTGCGAAGGCAATCGGTTCCGCAAAGCAGGAGCAACCCATGGAAATCGGCATGATCGGATTAGGTCGGATGGGCGCCAGCATGGCGCAGCGCCTGGTCAGTGGTGGGCATCGCGTGGTGGGCTTTGATTCGAATGAGATGACACGCGCAGGCATGGCGGGCCAAGGCGTTGGTTGCGTGGATTCCCTGGAGGCGCTAGTCGGGAAACTGCAAGCGCCGCGGGCAATCTGGTTGATGGTTCCGGCTGGCGAAGCCGTGGACAGGACGATCGCCGCCCTGCTGCCTTTGCTCACGGCAGGTGATGCGATCATCGACGGTGGCAACTCCAACTACAAGGACACCCTACGCCGCGGGACAGATCTCCTTGAGCCTCAAATCCACTTTGTGGACTGCGGCACCAGCGGCGGCATCTGGGGACTCACCGAAGGCTACAGTCTGATGATCGGCGGAGAATCGGCGGTGGTCGAGCGTCTGCGTCCGATCTTCGAGACCCTGGCGCCCGCACAGGACCAAGGTTGGGGCCGGGTGGGGCCAAGCGGCGCCGGCCACTTCACCAAGATGATTCACAACGGCATCGAATATGGCCTGATGCAGGCCTACGCCGAAGGCTTCTCCATCATGCAGCACAAGCCCGAATTCGGGCTAGACCTTCACCAGGTGGCCGAAATCTGGCGCCACGGAAGCGTGGTGCGCTCTTGGTTGCTGGATCTGACTGCCCATGCGTTGGAACAGAACCCGAACATGGCTGGCATCGCCCCGTACGTGGTCGATTCCGGGGAGGGGCGTTGGACTGTGAATGAAGCCCTCGAGCTGAACGTGCCAGTCCCCGTGATCACCCAATCGGTGATCCAGCGATTGCGTTCACGCGATTCTGAATCATTCTCAGATCGTCTGTTGGCCTCGATGCGGAATGAATTCGGTGGCCACTCTGTTCAGAAGCCATAAGCACTAGACTGATGGGTCCCAAGGCAGGAATATACTCGGCGGTTCGAACCGATACGGCCAGGCGGGAGTGGCCTATCGAGCTACAGATTGGATTTTGCTATATGACCATGAGGAGATTGGCAGATGATTCCAGACAAAATGTTGCAGGTTCTTAAATGCGAGGGTGTAGTTGCAGTCGTGACCATGGGTGACAACAGTCCTCATGTTGTAAACACATGGAATAGCTACCTGTCTATCACCCAAGACGATCAACTTCTGATTCCCGTTGGAGGAATGATTCAAACTGAGGCCAATGTGGAAAAAAATCCTGACATCCAAATAACCGTGGGGAGCCGTGAAGTTGACGGCTTTCATGGTCCAGGTACTGGATTCCTAATTAAAGGCTCAGCGACCTTCTTGAGATCCGGCGACCTATTCGACCTCGTAAAGGCGCGGTTTCCATGGATAAGAGCGACTTTGAATATCAAAGTGAACTCAGCCACCCAGACCTTATGAGCACCAGGAATCCTGGTAATCGGGAAGGTCGTTCACCAAGAACCCAGTTGGGTGTCAGGGTCACATTGACTTGAGTACAAACGTTAGGTTGGCCGTTCTGGCGCGATTCAGGAGGGGCGACCGGTCTCGATTACGCCGTCATTCTGCCGAGGGTCATTCGCACCTTCCGGCCGAAATCCCACACGGGGAGATCCGGTCAGTGTCCACAGGCTCTGCTTGATTGCCAGCATAGAAATGCCTCGAGGCGCAGCTTTTCGATAGAACTTACTGCTGGTCCGAGGTGGTGTCGACCTCAGGGGTCAGCGCCGTGATCGGGATCGAGAAGCCCTGCAGGGCAAGCGCCAGATAGGGCTCGGGATCGACTACATCGTCGAGCTGGATGCAGGTGGGAACGAGATTCTGGTTCATTGTCATCCTCCGTGGAATGGAATTAGTTTTCCTGCCATTCGTCGTTGATGCGGGCCGAAAAATATGACCGCTCCGAGACGATCAAGACATCAAGGATGCTTAGGCTGATCACGGTAGCGCTGATACGTAAACGATCCATGAGGGTCCGGTCAGTTGCGGTTGGGATGGCCTCAGGACAAGGCTGGTACCGATAAACGACCAGTGCATCAGCGCCCACGCGAAGGGCTTCACGGAAAATCTCCCTCAAGTCGATGGAGCCGAAATCATGCATGCCCTGGAAGAGGATGCGATCCACCAGGATGCGGTCGTGGGAATCGACAGCAATGAGGCCGATGCTCGGAAGCTGGTGCTTTTCACCGCAGATCCGGATAATCCGAACGGTGTCTTCAAGTGAGGCAAGGCGGATCGTCCGCCGCTGTTGGATCACACGGGTGGTGAGTTCCAGTACGACCATGAGGCGAGTGATCTCGTCCTCGTGAAAGCCGAGGGCTTTCAGCTCCACCGGCCCGGCGTGGATGAGCGTATTAAGATTCCCTGATCGGAGGGCCTCCTCGGCACGTTGGAGATCCTGCTGCCGGAGCAGGGTCGAGAGGAGTTGGGCATCGGAGAGGTGTTCCGTGCCGCTCAGGACTGTGGCCAGTAGCAGGTTGTCCGGCTCTTGTTCGGTCCAGGGATGCTGTGCGTTGGTTTGGGTCATGGCTGAACCTTTCTGGGGGACCGGTGGATGGTCACGAAAGGCAGAATGGCCAAAGCTTCTTCCGGAATTTATTTGTCTCGAACCGAGTAGCGGGCAGGGGCAAAAAAATTTGCAAAGACGCGTCCCGGCCTGATGCAGTGAACATCCACTGGAACTCCGAGAAGTTCATCCAGATCAAGAAGCACGCAGGAGGATGGACGGTGTAGGTAACGCCATGCTTGGGCCAAGACTTCTCAGGTACAGCGCGAGGGGCTCTTGGCATTTGACCCAGTAGAAGTAGGATCAGCCTGCGTCAGGATCGTCAGGATGTCGGACCGATGCAGGGTCTCGGCTGTGATCAGGTGTTGGACGAGGATTCCCAGGCTGGCCTTGTGACGGGTGAGCTCCTCCAGTGCTCGGGCTTCGGCAGCTTTCAGCCACACCTGAATGCGCTCCAGTAGCCTGGGCGCAAGCGCCTGTTGCAGGCTGGGTGACAAGGCGTCCAGGGACACCATGGGGAATTCGGGATCGAGACCCCACGTCCCCACGGCAAGCTGGGCCATGGTAGTGGCTTCCTTGATGTCATTTTCTGCTCCACAGGAAGGTCCACCTTCGAGGTAGCTCAAGGCTTCTGCGACCCGGCCACCCAAGAGCACGGCCAGGCGCCTCTTGATGAAATCCGCATCCGGGAGGTCGAGGGATTCTGACTGATGGATGTATGCCGCACCCAGGGTGCCCGAGGCGGTAGGGATCACGGACAGGTGCTCCACACTGCCTGGGCCCAGGAGTTGATAGGCCAACAAGGCATGACCAGCTTCGTGGCAGGCTACGCGCTGCTTCGTGTCAGGGCTCAAAGGTCGGCTGAAGTCCACCTCGCCCCGCCGCAGGTTAAACAGGGCTGACGTGAGGTTCTGTGAGGAAAGGCCATGAACATCGCCTGCGGTTGCCTGCTTGAGGCGGTCGACCAACTGGACTAGATCAGCAGGGCTCAAGCCGGTTGTCATGGTGACGGCTTCGTTGATGGTCGCGTCGTCAGCCAAACCTTTGAGCAGGCCGTGGAGGATGGCGTGCCGGTCCTTGGTGGTAGGCAAGCCCATGTAGATGTGTTCGCCCATGCGCATGCTGCGGACTATGGCCGGATCGATGCGCTCGTACTGGTTGGTGGTGGCGAGAAGCAGCACACGGCCGGGCCCTTTGCGTAAGAGATCGATGCTGCGCAGCATGGTGCCGACGATGGAGGACTGGTTGGCGGCGGACCATTCGTTGCTCTGCCCACGCGCCCAGGCGATGGCATCAAATTCGTCGATCACCATCACTGCAGCGTCGTACTTCTGCAAGGACGCAAACGTTTCCCTGATGATGCGTTCAGACTCCCCGTACCACTGGTTAAGAAATTCAGAACCGCCTACCAGAATGCAGGGGGCACCCGCCTCGCCGGCCATGGCCTCGCAGGCATGGGTCTTACCCGTCCCCGGTGGACCGGACAGGACACAGGCACGAAGGCCGGGTTCGCCGCGGGGGTCCTTCAGCCAATCCAGGTAACCCTGCAGCCTAGCCTTGGTGGATTCTTGGCCCAGGACATCCCTGAACCGGGCCGAGGGGATTGTTCCCCACGGAATATCCCGTTTGAGATCCTGGGCTTGAAGCACGCGCTCCTCCCCATCGTAATCGAGGATTGCCGTCACATGAGGATCGCTAGGGTGAAAGCTCAAACGCAGGTGTGTGCGCCATCGCAGGTGGGAGGCCTGGCATCGGGCAAAGTATCTGGAGAAGAGCGCTGCCTCCATGGCCTTATCAAGAAGATTCCTGGCGGCAGTCTGTCGCGTAGTGATGCCCGCCTTGGCCTGACATTTGATCGGGATGATTAGGTCCTGAAGCCAGGGCTCCACCATCAGAGAGCGGCGGGAGTCGACGAGAAATCGCACCACCAGATGATCCAGGCCTTCAAGGGAGGGCAAGGAATCCTTCCCGTCGTGATTGAACGCGTCAATCAGAACCAGTCCGCCAGGAGGCAGTTGGTGCAGGCCTTCAAGCGTTTTGACAACCTGCAAGTTGATTTGTTTGTAGGGAAGAAGGCGTCGCACCAAGGCCTCGATCCCAGGGATACTGCTGACCAGATAGGTCCAGCAAGTCACCTCGCTCAAGGCCTTTTGCAATTGTGAGGAAAGAAAACCATCGGCCTGCACGACGAATTCCGGAGGTTCCTGCATCTGCTGGAACCTGGCGCCAAACGTGCTTTGGGCCATCATCAGCAGGTCCAGGAAGAATCGGTCCAGGAGCCGTTCGGCCGTGCGGAGGTCTTTCCCGGGCAAGTGAGACAAGGCGAGGGCTGGAAGCACGCCACCCTCCACCTGGAAGGTGAAGCCGTAGTGAACGAAGGATTTGGTTTCCATTAGGACACCTCCTTCTTCGCAACGCCGCTCTGTTGTGCCTTCTGCAGCATGTGATGGCCATGGTGTCGTCGGAACAGCACCATGGCCCCCTTGTTCAGCCTGCTGAGCAGTTCCTTGGGGACCGGTGTCTTGTGCCAGTCGGATTTGTCTTCGACTTTCTCAGCCAGGCCAAGCAGGTCCATGAGGTCAACTTCGAGCGTGCCCTCCTCGGGAGTAGCCGGACGGTTCCACAGTTCCGATCCCAAATTGGTCGTGAAGATAAACACCGCGTTTCGGAAGTCCACCTTACCCGTCGGCGACGGCAGGAAGCCCTGGTCGAGGACTGGCAGGATGCTCTCCAGTACCTTGCGGTGGGCCTTCTCAAATTCATTGCAGATGACCAAGGCATGAGGGTTCTTGGCGACAAACTGGGTGATGGAGCCCTGCCGGGAACCGTCACCGAACAGGTCCACGCCACTGGCCCACTGCACGTGCTGAGTCATCTCCACCTCAAGGACTGCGAGTCGGCGCGACTTGTGTTTCGCGAGAGAAGAAAGGCCAAGCGCCTCCGCGAACAGCCGTGCCGCAAGGGATTTGCCCGACCCGGGCGGCCCCAGGAACAGTGCCGTGGCTGGCGAGGAGCCAACCCCGCGTCGAAGTTCACGTTGGAAGGCCAGACGCTTGAGGGCAGCCACGGCTTCGGACTGGCCGACTAGGCACTCCCGAAGTTTCGCCTCGACGGCCATCGCGCATTCATGGGCGGCCTTGAGGGCCAGCCTCGGATCGTGGTTCGTGAAGGACTCGCTTGCTGGTCCGTAGAGGCGAAGGAAGATTTCTTCCTTCGCGTCGAGGAACGTTTGGAAGCAAGCCTTGAGGGGACGGCGCTGATTGAGCATGGCCACCACCTCACTCGGGAGGTGGTAGTCAAAGGGAAGAACCTTTGAGGGCCTATCGTCGAGTTGGATGTTCTCCTGCGCACAGGTGCGTAGCATGGAGCCGTACCAGTCGGGGGGATCCACAGGACCTTGCCGGCCGAGGGGCTCCAGCAGTTCCGCCCATTCGAGCGCGACAGCCAGATCGTCAGAGTCGACGTAGGTGCCATCCAGAGCCAAGGCCAAGGACGTGGCTGTCAGCACCCAGCGATCGGTGAGGGGGTCCCCATTGGCATGCGGGGAGTTTGGCGGCGCAGAGCCCGGGCGCCGATGGCTGGCCTGAGCCAGGAGTTCGTCGGACATGATGTGTCCTGATCCCGCCAGTAAAGCAAAGGTTCATGCCGGCCTGGGCTCACAGGTCAGTTCCGCAGTCCGTGTGGGTGGACCAGGGAGAACGCTCGACTTCGCTGTAGGGAAGGGGGGTGCCGGGGCCACCCAGTTGCTTGAATCACCGACGGTATTACCGGAAAGCCATCCGTTGGGCGCGGTTTGCTAGTCCCCGTTGGATTACCAGGCATCTCACGGAGAGACCCCAGATGTTGTTGTCGGTGAGAGAAACGTAATGCAAAAAAATCAGAATGGCAATCCAGAAAAATGAGTTCCGAGAACATCGATTCCAAGCACGCTCTTGTGATCTATGGGCAAATATCCAGATCGCGCGTCCGGCGAATTTCGGCAACTTGATTGGACGAACCTAAGGGGATCGTCCAGTGGTTCAGACCGGAGGGCCCCGTGTGGCCAGGCCCTTGAGGGCGGAAGGATGCTGTATGGAAGTCATGCTCCTAGGCCTCCTGGGAAGGCTCGTCTTCAGGCATGGCCTCTCCCTCCAGGACCAGGTCCCAGAGATCCTGGGGGTCGGCCACGTCGTCGAGAGCGACGCAGGTGGGGATATGTGAGGTTGTCTTGTTCATATACTCCTCCGGGGGCGCCAGCGGAGCGCCGGCAAAAGTGGAACGGTGCTGCGCTGACGGCCCTGTAGGAGTAGCAAGACAACCCGCCCCACCCAGTTCTCACGAGGTGCAAGTAGACCCGGATAGGAGCCATGCCTTGATGAGGGGATCTCCACCACTGGAGTTAAGGACGCCGCAGGGCTTTTCACATGGGCCGACACTGCTCGGCGAAGCCAGCGTATTAGAATCGAAGCCACCTCACACTGCTGACCTCTGGCATCGACGGCATAGCTGCAATGCTGTTGGGCCCCCATGGCCTGAGGCCAGAGCCATTCCTTGATTGTGAAATCGTGTGTTCCCCTCGACCATCTGCCAGGGTTCGGGAGAAGACCCTCCTTCCTGGCTGCTATTGAAAAGAGGCCACCTCTTTTCCAATTCATTTTGCCTGCCGTGTGTCCCGGTCATGAGCCCCCCGCGAATCGAGGGGCTCATGACCGGGCGCAAGCGATACGCTGGTTCCTTGAAGCAGTGATGACGGGATTGGTCAGCACCTTGCACGGCGCCCCGCCATCCGGAAGCGTGTCAGGTGGCCTTCCTGGCGCGATTCCGGAGGGGCGACCGCGGGAATTCTGCGTGCGATACTATCTAGATTCCAAATAAAAACACGCCTTACCAAGGAGAATAGAAATGGCAAACATTGCATCCATCTTGAAAGATGAAATTGTTCGATTGGCTCGAAAGGAAATGCGCAAAGAACTCGAAGGCCTTCGGAAGGCTTCCGCACAGTACCGTTCTGATATTGCAGGTTTGAAGCGCCGAGTTGTGGATCTCGAGAAACAGGTATCACGGGCGGTGAAGAAGACCCCAGGAACCGCAACCTCTAAGATCACTGATGGGTCATCCACCAATTTTAGGTTCAGCGCCAAAGGCTTGGCCACGCATCGGCAGCGACTTGGGCTTTCAGCCACTGAAGCAGGGGTCATCCTTGGCGTATCCGCGCAGACGGTCTACAATTGGGAAGCAGAGAAATCCAGGCCAAGACAGTCGCAGTTGGCCGCCATTGCAGCGTTCAGAAAGATGGGGAAGCGGCACGCCAAAGGCGAATTGGCGAAGACGAAGGCCTGACGCCTAGAGTCGGTCCGGTTCAGACACAAGGACATGGTTTGGCCCACCCACGCCTGCGACGAGTTGGCTGACGTATGAGTATTTATCAGAACGAGATCATCGACAGAACGGACCCATCGGGAAGACGAACGGACTGTGAGCTGACCTCTAGCCACCTGGCCTCCCGATGACTGATCCAGAAATACCCTGGCTCCGTCTTTACCTTGGATTTTCCAGAAGTGCCTTGAAAAGCCATTTGAAATGCATCCGTATCTTGATGAAGTTCTGAACGAAGATAGTAGTCAGATGGGAATCGAGTGCTCCGTCGATGCCAGAGCAGGTTGGTTTGACTGTGGCAGACGAGGCAGGCCGATTCGTTCGTCCGTCTGATCAACGTAATGGCAGCGGCGCTAAGGCTCGTGCTGAATTCAGAACTCAGCATTGAAGCCGTGTCAAAGGTGGCTGCTTGCCTATTCAATCTTGGATCGACGAGGTAGTTGGGCAGAATTAGTTGACTCGCGAAGTCGTTCGCACGGGCTTCCACAACCTTCGCGCCGTAGTCTCTCGGCTCAAGATCTTCTTTGGCACAGAGATACAGTCCCGATTCTCGATCGTTCACCCAATGAGCCAACTCGTGGGCAAGAGAGAACCGTTGTCGACCACTGTTGGAGCTTGCATTCAGGCTAATGATGGCCCTGTCTCCCCGAGCCACCAAGCGAGCCTCGCAGCCACCAAGTGGTCGGGAAATCACCTCGGCGCCGAGATCGAAGGCTATGGCCTCAAGGTCGATTTGGGACGGGGCGATGACGCCGTATCCCCAAAGCAGGCGTTCCGCCTGTGTCAATCGGCGAAGATCAACGCTCATGATCATCGGGCTGAATGGCGCCAATCTTAATCAGATCATCGTAGAGGCTGTACCAATCTTCGGTTGAGGTCACCTTGCCCTCACGATAGGCAACCCCGAGTGCTGGATCGGTGGCAAAGGCGGCCTGAACGATCTGCTTGATCCGGTCAATGGCTGGTCTGATGAGTGGGATAGGGCGGTTTTGCGACTTTGCATCCACCTGTTCTCGGGCCACAACTAGGCGCTGGCGATTGACCGATGCAGCAGCGTCCCTCATGGCGGACCTCATGTGGGCGGCAATTCGGCCCACATCATCACCGCATTCGCGGGCCTCTTTCCGCAATTCGGAATCACTAGTTTTCGCCAGATCCTCCAAGGCAGCGTCCCGAAGGGCTGCAATCTCCTTGCGAGCCTTCGATTGGTTCATGATGGCCTCTTCTCAGAGAAGATTTTCTCGATGCCACGGCGGAAACGCCGCATGGCGGTGTCGTATTGGGTCGGGTTCATCTCACCCATCTCCAAGATCTCAGCAGGCGACAAATCCTCCTTGCGCCCAAGAATAATCCAGGTCACCTGGGGGTCTTGAGAGAAGTGTGCCTCGATTCTGTCTGCATCGGCCTTGGCACGGGCCTGTCGTTCAATGTTCATCTCTACTTCGATGATGTTTGTGAGCGCGTCTGAATGGTGGTGGTCCAAATGGCCAAGAACGTCCTCGGTGGTGGCATCCGCCGGGACCATGGCTTCCAGCCAGTCCGTCTTGGATTGGTCCTCCGATTCCCTGGAATCGCTAGCCAAACCTCTAATGACTTGCATCAGATAAGCAATGAACGGCACATTCTTTGGCCAGCGGCGCCCTTTGCCGCCATTGGCGGCCTTCAAGGTGCGAATGATGGCTTCATTGATGATCTCATTTGGGTCCGAGTACTCGCTTCCCGATAGATGAATCAAGGCTGCCTTATGGAGCTTGTAAAGCTCCAGGTCAGAAAGCCCCTCGTACGCTTGGCATACATCGTCTGGTGTTGCCAGGCAGTCCGAAGATTCACGTGCCTCCACTACTGTCCTCCTCTATCTATGTATGCGGAGATTATCGCCGAACCGGACATGACCGGGTGATGTCCGTTTTTCCTGGCGGCTCCGCATACATAGATAGAGGACGAAATCCCGACCTCAGCCCTTTCTAAAGGAGAAATACCGTGTCCGACGAACAGCCCGGCCAGGCACTTGGCCACAACAAGACCTTCAAGATCATCGTCAATGGTCGCCCCCGCGAGGTGACCGACCATAAGCTGAGCTACCAGCAGGTGGTCCGCCTGGCGTTCCCGGACGACCAGCCCGACCCGAACATGGTTTACACCGTGGCCTATGCTAATCCCCACGGAAAGGACGGGACGCTGGTCGAGGGAGAGGACGTGACCGTGAAGGATGGGATGATTTTCAATGTCACCAAGACCAACCGTTCTTAATCCTGACCTCAAGCGCCTACTCGATGACGGCTACGAGGTAGACCTCCCCGGGAACGGATACCTGATCATCCATTCTGTTCCCTACGTCACCGCTCAGCGCACAGTGGCCTTAGGAAAAGTCGTCACCGACCTCACTGAGAATCTCGGGGAGCTACTCCCTCCCCGAGATCATCAAGTCTGGTTCTGTGGAGAGTTCCCTTGCCGTCAGGATGGAACTCCCATCGAAGGGATTAGGCATTCTTCTGATGCCCAGGCCCTATGGGAGGAATTCCATGTCCAGCACAGGTTCTCCAACAAGCCTCCCTCGGGAAACTTCCCGGACTACTACTCGAAGATGGTGAGCTACATCACGATCATCTCAAACGAAGCCCGCGCGATTGACCCCAATGCCAAGCCTTGCACATTCAAGGTGGTTCCGCCGGTTGAAGAGGACTCGGTGTTCAGGTACCACGATTCTGCCTCCAGCCGCGCTGACATCCTCGCCGTCTCGGCCAAGCTGGCCATGAAGAAGGTCGCAATCATTGGCCTGGGTGGTACGGGGTCCTATGTGTTGGACTTCACCGCCAAGACCCCGGTTCGGGAACTCCACCTGTTCGATGGTGATGCCTTTCTTCAGCACAACGCCTTCCGGGCACCAGGGGCGGCCTCGGAGGCGATCCTTGGCCAAAAGTTGCCAAAGGTGGATTACTTCGCCCAGGTCTACGATGTGATGCGCAGGGGGGTAGTGCCGCACGCCGACTACCTGACGGACGACAACATCGAGGCCCTGGCCGGTTTCGACTTTGTTTTCATCTGTGTAGATAAGGGGCCGGTGCGGAAAATGATCAGCGACTTCTTGCACGCATACGGAATCCCATTCATTGATGTCGGTATGGACCTACAAATGGTCCCAGAGGAGACAGCCCTCTTCGGCACCTGCCGAGTCACCATGAGCACCGCCACGAAGCAGGATCACTTTCCAAAAAATGTGCCCATGAACGATGACAGAGCCGACGATCTCTACCGGAAGAACATCCAGGTTGCGGATATGAATGCCCTCAACGCGGCCCTGGCAGTCATCAGGTGGAAGCAATTCTGCGGTTTCTATCAGGACCCGCTCCAGGTGCATCACATGACCTACTCAATCAACTCGCAGTCCCTTACGAGGGCCGAAATGACTGGAGCGCCGGAAGAATGAGGCAGCAGACGCTGAGGCCAGAATTCGTGGAGGTCATCCCAGAGCGGCTGGAAGCTGGCGTTCTTTATATCTGCGAGCAGTACCGCACTGTCGCCCACAACTGTTGTTGCGGTTGTGGCCAGGAGGTCATCACTCCACTCAGCCCAGTCGATTGGTCTATGCGACAGGAGGGTGGCAGCGTGACCCTGCACCCCTCAATCGGCAACTGGGGGTTCCCGTGTCGATCCCATTACTTCATTCGGCGAAACCAGGTTGTTTGGGCAAAATCCATGACCAGGTCAGAGGTGGAACAAGTTCGGCGGAGGGACCAGAGAGACAAGGCTGCCTACATCAAGGAGGTCAATCGTGCGAAGGAGGAGGCCCATCCTGGCTTCTTCAAGGCCAAGGGGGATACGGATGGGAAGCCATATGCCTTCATGCGCCTCCTGCGAGCGTTCTTCCTGGGGCAATGACACCCCACAAAAAAGCATGTGCCAGCACGGAGTTAAATGCTGGCGCCAATTTGTTGTCCAAACCCTAGGAACGAAGCGGGTTGATTTGCCTCGTTCCTGGAAAGTTATTTCCATCAGTGATCAATGTCAGTGTCCTCCTCGATGGACTCCAGAGTTTCGGTCATGAGGGGCGACCGGATCGAGATCCGTGGCTTTGGCGTGTTCGAACCTCGACCACGAAAGTGCGGGTCCGGGCGAAACATCAAGACCGGTGCCACCGTTCCGATCCCGAGGGGGAAGTGCATCCGGTTCAAACCGGGGAAGGACCTCCGCGAGATGGACGCGGAATAGGCCTTCCTGCTTGTACGCGCGGGCGACCGGGGCAGGGTGCCACCGGTCGCCGGGGTTCAGTTGATGGCAAGCTCAGGACGGATCGGATTCGTCCTTCACGCTGCTCACGAGATCGTCGAGGCTGACGCCGAAGACCGCCTGGACGGCCAACTCACGGTAGGCCTCCGGGTCCATGACTTGATCGAGACCCACCACGGGAAGCTGGTTGTTTGCCATGTGTTTGTTCCTCCATGCCTGACGCAGGCGTGAGAAGCAAGTGGTCCGAGCTCGGTAGGGCGCACCGGGATGGACCGGTAGCAGTCCACTGCGGCCACCGGGTAAGAGCGGGAATGCCCGTGGCGCGCCGGAAAACCACGCAGCAGACTGCGCCAGACATGGGGGACGAACCATGGGAATCCAGGTCGGTGGGGATTGAAGGTAGACCCGTTATGGGGGTGTTTCGGGAAGGGACGGCCAAAGGTGGCTTCGCTTTGACGGTCGAAAAGAAGGGCGATGCCATTCCACTCGGCAGCCCAATCCGAATAGGGCAGGGGAATCCCCTGGGCTGGTGGCGAAGTCCTGACTGGGCCTGTTGGCCAGTGGCCAAAAAACCGCAAGCTTCGGCCGCCGTGATCGTACACGCGCTTGCGACCTGCCATGGCCACGATAAACCGGCGGGTTCTGACTAGGCTGACGCCCGTAACGTTCTCCTGGGCGCTCCACGGTGCGCCTGGAGGCCACCCTGATTCGCCGGCATGGCCTTGGATAGCAGGGATGGGGAGCGGGTTCCTCAGTCGCTGGTGGCGGGCCACAGCCCTTTCTAAGGGGCCTTCTGCGGCTTGGGACGGTTCCGGGTGGAGCACAGCGCTGGGCGGTACCGTTCCTTTGGAAGCCGGGCTGGGGGCAGGCCGGTTCGTGAGTGGAACTTCTGAGACCCGGTTTTTGTCTGTCGAAGGAAGGCTTCCCGGTCCCGAATGCACCCGCAGGACGGAGGATCGCGCGCCGGGAATCCGGCGCGCAAATCGTTCTCCACCCTTTCGGGCCAGCGGCGCGTTCGGGACCGGGAAGCCTTCCTTCGCATCGCCCTGCTGGCTGGGCGATGGGTTCCACCTCTTAGACCCACGCCATGGGAAAGGCACAGACACGCTGTAAACGCACTGGGGACGCGGGAATGCGACGGTGGATCACTTCGGCGGCGCCGATCCGCCCCAGCCTCAATGCTTTTAAGTGCTCAGGTGAGCATGGGGGCCCCATGGCCAAGACCAGCAGGCTGTATATCGAAGCAGAACGCATCCAGGACACCGGGCGGTGCCGTAAGCGCGTGTCCCTGGAACTGAGTGGCAGGGCCGTGGACGGCTGGGACCGTCTGGTCGAGGTGGGTGCGGCGAAGGGGGTGTCGCCGGCCGGCCTCCTGTCCCTGCTCCTCCTTCATGGCAGCCTGCGGGTGCAGGATGTCCTCTCCGAGCTGCCCGATCGGGTGGTCACTGTCCCGGCTGTCCAGGCCAAGTAGAACAGTCCGTGGATCCAATCGTCCTCCTTCGCCGTCACGACCGGGCTGATCAGGCCCAGTCGTGCGGCGATGTGGCCAAGTACATCCGCAAGCACCTGCAGTCCCTGACGGAGGCGGGCTGCCTCCCTGGTTACATGAAGGGTTACCTGATGACAGGCCCTCGAGTCCGGGTCCGCTTCCCCGACCTTGAACTCTGGCTGAGTGTGGGCCTGACGCTGGAAGAGGCAATTGCCGGTGTGGTGCCCGTCGACCTGATTCGGAACCTCATGCTGGGGCTCCACCGGGATGGCACCCAATTGCTACCAGTGCGAAGCGCCGTGCCCCGGGGATTCACCGAATTCATCATCCCCGCTCCGGTCGAGATCAGCCACGCGATCCAGGACGGCCGGGTGGATCCGGAGGTCTATTACCCAAAGGTGATGGGAACTGTGCAGGAAGTCCTACGGATGCAACCGACCCGCGTGTGTCCCGGGAGCAAGTTCCAGAAGAACCGTACTCAGTACGTTTCGGGGCGGCCACTCACCATTGAGGTGTACCACGGCGAAAACCGGGCGTGGGAACCCCACCAGCACCCGCACTCCATCGTTTTCCCGCCCGTTCTCATGGCCAATGGGGAATGGCGGAGCTTTGCCCCCAGAGGATTTTTGATGGCCCTCCACCAGCAGGGGGGCCGGGCACGCATCGGGCAGGCCATGCGTGATGTGCTCGAGGACGCCAAGATCATCGTGGACTGGCAGGGAGGCAGGGCCTATGAGCAGGTGGGGGCAGCCTTTGGCCCCACTCTGAAGTTTCCGGATGGGACGATCCAGGAGGCCGGTCAGATCGCCCACCAGCGGGGGGCTCAGGCCCGGGCTTTGCGTGAACTTTATCGCCGGGCCTGGGATGATCTGCCGGCGAGCGCCGACCTGGAGGCCTTGGCGGGCCAGGCCTCAGCCCGAGTGCGCCATAAGAAGTCCCCGATCCAGCAGGCCCTGTGCGTGGTCATGACCGCGGCGCGCCGGGTACTGCGTGAAAGTAATGCCGGGCACCTGACCTCGGTGGGGGTGTCAGCACCCTGGCTGGACCGACTGTGCGCCCGAGGGCAGTGGTGGCTGCGCTTCGCCTGGCCGGGGCCGCCGGGGGAAGCCGCCGCCGGTGTGCTCCAGAAGATCCGGGACGCGCTGGCTGGATTGCTGGACAGCAGCGTCCAGGCACGCCACACCCTGGAGGGGGAAGGTTTGGGCATCCAGGCAGTGGTGGAGACCCTGGCCGGGATGGCCCGGAAGCCGGGGGCCCATACCGGGGCTTCCCGGGCTTTGCTCTTTGGCCTGCAGCGGCGTGGCCTAGTTCGCCCGGGTGCGGCAAGATCTAGCCATGAGCTCACCCACGCCGGCCAGCAACTCGGACGCGACCCCCTGGGGGCCGTCGATCTCCTGCGGGATCCACGATCTCTGGTTGGTTGCGGTCCACCTGTACTCGGGGCACCCGGTGTGGCGTCAGGTGCCGCTGACGCTGGACGAGTCGTCTCCGATCCCGAGGGAATTCGAGGCGGAGATCGAGGAAGTGACGCGGAAGGTGATGGTGGCGCTGGGCGAGGAACTGAAAAACGTTCGGAACCAGAAGGCCGCAGAGCACCTGATGGCGTCTCGGGGAATGGCCCGGATGATCAGCGAGGGCCAGATTTCCGAGAGCGCCATCGAGAACGACTGGGCACCGATGCACCTGGAGGGGGAGCTGATGGAGGCCCTCGCTCTGAGGATGAGTCCCCACGTGCGCCAGAGCGTCCTCGACGGGATCCGGTCGAGCCTCTCGATCGTCCAGGAGACGCTGCCATTCAGTCTGCTTCCTCCGGGGGAGCGGGGGGAACGCCAGGTGGCCATGCAGGACGCGGCCCTGCAGCCAGCGATCGGGGCGGACGCCATCGCGCGGAATCGTCTGGTCGCGAAGACAGTGCTCAGCCGGACGATCTGGCCACCCAGTCTGATGCCCTTCATCGTCAAGAAGGATTGGATCCCGGACCTCCTCGCCCAGCGGACCCACCTGGCATTTCAGGAAGTCGACCTCCAGGCCTCACCAAACGACCCGAAGCAGGTCACCCTGACGCCCAGGGACTGGACTCGCAACGACCTGGTGGACCCGGTGGCGGCGCCCCTGGTGAGCGTCCCGCTCTCAACGGTCGGGTGTCCCCCGACCACGGAAGGACTGACGAAGGCCAGCGCGCGGTACGCGGACCGGCCTCAGGCTCGCGACGCGCTCAGCGCCCTGGTGAAAGGCCTCCAAGGCGGCCGGTGGTTCACCCTGGTGGACCTGGGAGACGATTAAGCCCGCAGGACGATCCATGGGTGGGTGAGCGGCAGCGTCGCGACCGGGATACCAGGAAGCGTGTCGCCCAGGACGCTGAGCGGCTTCGGAAGGCGCAGGCGGCTCGAGCTGCGCCGAAACCTGACCAACGAGCCACAACCCGGCCAGCGGCTCAGGAACCCACGCCTGCGCGGGGCCGGAGGTTCAGGTGAGGCACTGCCCACGGGGCGATGTGCCCAGTCATCAGCAGCGTGTGTGAACCACAAGGAGGAGGCAGCATGTGTCCAAACGATGAATTACCCAACGGGAACCAAGGGCCTTTCGGAGAGCCACCGGAGTGGAACTCCGTGAGCAAGGACGATGTGTTCTTCCCGGAAGAAACCCCAGACCCTCCCGTGGAGTCACCGGAGCGGCCGTCTGCGAACTTGGATGACATGCCCGCATTCGAAGGAGAAGCCTACGACGGACCTCCCGCGAAGGCGCCTGTGTGGGACTCGGTGGGCTGGGACGATGTTCCGGGAGGCCGACCGAAGGTCGTCCTGCCTGATTTCGGGCCGACCATCAACGATGCGATCGCGGCTGATGAAGCGATCAAGGAAATGCCGGCCACGATCCCAGGATTCGACATTCTCTACGACGAGGCACTGCTCGACCTCCTCATCCGGCACGCGCCGGGTAATGGTTAGATTCTGTCCGGCCTGTTGCAGGTCTTCAGCAGTGGGTATCCAACTCGCTGAAGAGGCCTTGCATCAGGATTGAATGCTTTTCCAGAGGATGTGAGGGGAAGCCCCCAGCCCTTACAAGGCTTCCTGCTCGGATACCCAAGAGCCGCAACCTGCGATCGAGAGTGACGCGTTTGAGGCAATTACGGGCCGCCTCACGTAGGGAGGCGACGTCGCCGACTGGTATGGGTAGGGTCTGATCGCGCGTGACGGTCTTGAAGTCCTCGTAGCGTAGCTTGATCCCAACGCTGCCGGCTCGATAGCCCTTGCGCGCCAAGTCCTGGGCCAGCCGCTCGCAGAGGTTGAGGAGAATCCGGGACAGCGCTTCGCGATCCAACTTCACATGAAGGTCGTGCTCGAAGGTGGTCTCCCGGCTGATGGATTTGGGTTCCCTAGACATCGTCAACGGCCGGTCATCCCGACCATGGGCGGCCTCGTGCAGCCAGGCCCCATAGCTCTGCCCGAAGTGTTCCAGCAGCCAGGCCGGATCGGCCTTGGCCAGCTCTCCGATGGTTCGGATGTGGAAGCTCTCCAGTTTCACTGTGGCCTTGGGTCCGATGCCGTTGACGGCGCGGCAGGGCAGAGGCCAGATCCGGGTGGGAATGTCGTCGAGGCTCAGGATCGTTATGCCATCCGGCTTCTTGAGTTCAGATGCCATTTTTGAAAGCAACTTATTCGGCGTGATGCCAACGGAACAAGACAAGCCTGTGGCTGCGCGAACGGCTCCCTTGAGCTGCTGGGCAAGCTCCAGGGATCCTCCCGGAATCTCCGTCAGGTCGATGTAGATCTCGTCGATGCCACGGTCCTCGACCAATGGCGCCACCTCGGCCACGGCGGCCTTGAAGGCCCTCGACACCCGCGCATAGGCCTCGAAGTGGGCGGGTAGCAGGATCGCCTCTGGTGCCAGGGCTGCGGCTTTCATGAGGCCCATCCCGCTGTGCACGCCGAAGGCCCGGGCCTCGTAGGTCGCCGTGGTGGCCACGCCGCGACCCACGTAGTCCTTCAACCGTGGGTAGGGCTGGCCAGCGATGGCGGCAACCGGACGTCGGCCGCCCACGACGACCGGGAGCCCCTTCAGCTCGGGGTGCTCCAGCAACTCCACAGACGCGAAGAAGGCATCCATGTCCAGGTGCGCGATGCGCCGGGGAGCGCCGGGCCCGCCTTGGTCGCTCATCGAGGATCGTCTGGGCCAGCGATCCTTGGGGACAGGAAGGCCTGCAGAAGCCTCGCCTCGTCACCATCTGCTGGAAGATGGACCGACACCCGTTGGAGCAGGCCTAGTGCCGTTTCCAATTCGTCCAGCGCCACGGTGGCCACGACCAGTGGCTGCAGGTGGCGGTAGCGCACCAGGTAGCCCCGCAGCTCGTGGCGGAGGCCTGGGTGAGTGGCTTGAAGGTGGTCCATCGGGTTCCTGCGGGGATTGATGATAGCGAAAAATAAACGATAACACTGAGGCCTTGGAGGGCGATTTGAAGACCGAGTTCTGTATGGATGGAGGTATGGAATTTATAGGGATAAAAAAATAAGCCACTGATTAATCAGTGGCTTACATGCAGTGTTGGTGGAGGTGGTGGGAGTCGAACCCACGTCCAAGACATGCCGGATGGCGGTTCTTCCACAGGCTTGGTCCGTTCTTGAAACCTTCCGGCGGGGAACGGACGAGCCGCTCGGAACGTTTGCTCCCTG
>Ga0268298_10001535_pt1 | contig 27030 bp, 31 predicted proteins | sample WWTPWeurt_MetaG_FD_194462 | JGI IMG/M metagenome (GOLD analysis project Ga0268298, IMG submission 194462) | Activated sludge microbial communities from WWTP in Nijmegen, Gelderland, Netherland - WWTP Weurt | ecosystem: Engineered > WWTP > Aerobic digester > Activated sludge | place...
AGCGGCTGCACGCTGGTCACCAACGACCAGGCGCTGCGCCGCGTGCCGGGCCTGCCGACCGAGGACTGGACGCTGGCATGACGGCGCTGACCACGATCACCCCGGCAGGTGCCTCTGGCGGCGCTGCGGCCCCTCTTCAGGTCCTGGGTCTGGCGATGCCGGCGCTGTTCGCGCCCACGCCGGCGGCCAGCAAGCGGTTCGTCGAGTTCTTCACCGCGAACATCCGCAACCCGAACACGCGCAAGGCCTATGCGAAGGCGGCCGGGGAGTTCTCGGCCTGGTGCGAGGACCAGGGCCTGAACCACCTGCAGGCCATCGAGCCGGTGCATGTGGCAGCCTATGTGGAGCAGCTCCAGGCCCGTCTGGCGGCGCCGTCGGTCAAGCAGCACCTGGCGGCGATTCGGATGCTGATGAACTGGCTGGTCGTCGGCCAGGTCATCCCGATGAACCCGGCCAGTTCGGTGCGCGGGCCCCGGTACTCGGTCAAGAAGGGCAAGACGCCGGTGCTCACGGCCGAGGAGGCGAGGGCGCTGCTCGATGCGATCGACGTGTCCCAGCCGATCGGGCTGCGGGATCGGGCGTTGATCGCGCTGATGGTCTACACGTTTGCGCGGGTGGGGGCGGTCGTGGGCATGCGCGTGGGCGATGTCTTCGTCCAGGGGCGACGCACCTTCGTGAGGCTCCACGAGAAGGGCGGCAAGGAGCATGAGATGCCGTGCCACCACCACCTTGAGCAGTACCTGCACGAGTACATGGAGGGCGTGGGCATCGCGGCGGACGCCAAGGGGTGGCTCTTCCGGTCAGTGGCTGGGCGGACGGGGCAGCTCACCGAGCGGGCGATGCGTCAGGCCGATGTGTATCGGATGATTCGGCGGCGCGCCGATGAGGCTGGGATCGAGACACGTATCGGATGCCATACCTTCAGGGCCACGGGGATCACCGAGTACCTGAAGAACGGCGGGCGGCTCGAGGTGGCGCAAGCCATGGCGAATCACGAGTCGGCGCGCACCACCGGGCTGTATGACCGGCGCAGCGACCAGGTCAACTTGACCGAGGTCGAGCGGATTGCGATATAGGTGCCAAACACTCAACCTCTGCCACACCATTCGTCCTGGCTCGGTAGGATTTGAGCCAGCGGCCGGTAGCAGGCGATCTCTTCAAGAAGCGCCCATCACCCGCGCGCGGCAGCACACCGAACAGGGGAGGGGAGGAAGATGGAAGAACACGCCTTCGACGTCACCAACGACTGGGCCCTGACTGCGGCCATCAACGTCCTGCGCGACTCGATCGAATCGGGCCGGATGCCCTCCGGCCAGGTCATTTCATCCGAGGTGATGGAGCTGCACCGCAAGGCGGCCGAACGCCTGGACTTGATTCGGGACCAGCTTCAACACCGAAGGTGAGAAAATTTGGACTGCACGGGCTGTGCAGTTCTTGAGCCGTGATCCGCTATCGTCCCAATGCCGATGCCTGCGCCGTGATGGCGCTCGCGGTGGAGATGCGCCTTCGGCATCCGAAGGTGCCGGCGCGCGAGATCCTCGACGAAGTCATTCGAGCCCACCGAGGCGAGCCGTTGGTCTTCGGCGCTGTGCTGCCTACGACACCCTTCGGCCAGCTCGTGGCAGAGGCCTTCGACTCCGGAATGGCTCCCAGGCAATGGGTCGCCTTGTCGAAAGATCCTGACCGCGACCTGCATGTGTTCTTGCACGAAACCTGGGAAGCCGAGGTTTGGCCGAAGTTCGTGGAAGCGTACCGAGCGATGCACGGGTGACGATGACGGCCTGCCAAACGAGAATGGCCAATCGCTACATCATGGACTTCTCAATGAACGCCTCTGTCATCGTGGCTCTTGACTTCGCCAACCGAACTGACGCACTGGCCTTGGTGCACCAGCTCGGCAACGAATGCGACTTCTACAAGGTCGGCCTGCAGTTGCTGACAGCCGAAGGGCCCGACCTGGTACGTGAACTTGTGGCTATGGGCAAACAGGTCTTCCTCGATCTCAAAGTCCATGAGATTCCAAATTCCGTCGCAGGCGCCGTCTCGGCCGCCGGTGCTCTGGGTGCCTCCATGGTCACGGTGCACGCGAGCGGAGGCTCTGCCGTCTTGCGCGCAGCCGTGCGGGCTGCAGCACCTTATCCCTCACTGAAGGTCCTTGCTCTGACTGTCATCACCAGCCTTGCCGACACCGATCTACCGGAGATCGGTCTACCCCCTTCTGTTCGAGGCCAGGTCGAACGCCTGGCACAGCTCGCCGCAGACTGTGGATGCCATGGTGTTGTTGCCTCTGCGCTGGAAGCGGAGTACTTGGCAGCGACGCTCCCTCGTGGCACCCTGATCGTCACGCCGGGTATCCAACTGCCCGGGCTGGCCAATGACCAAGTGCGTGTGGCTACGCCTGCTGCCGCGCGAAGGAGCGGAGCAACACACATCGTTGTGGGCCGCGCTGTGACGCAAGCGCCATCGCCGATCCAGGCATTCAGGGAGGCAGCCCGTTCTGGCTAGGTGCCTGACATCGGGGCAACCACCCAGGTCGTGCGCTACCTGGACGGACTTCGGCCAGAGCCGTCAAACATCACGCAAAGACCTCAAGGCGTATTCCTTGGTGGAAGGTCCTGCAACCTGGCTGCAACGCCCTTCTTACCCATCCGTCGCAGCTCGCCTATCGCCGGCAAAAAACTGGCCCGAGGCTTGGCCTTGCCCGCCTCCCACTTGTAGATCGACATGCCCGAGGCTCCGAGCAATCGGGCACAGTCCTCGACCGACAGCCCCAGGCGCTTGCGCTGCGCGGCCAGGCCTTTGGCGCTGAACCGGATCGCGCTGGCCGCGTCATCGTCCGCTGGCGCCGCCTTCGCGGGTCCCTCGGCCTTGGCCGCTCGCCGCTGAGCCTTCTCCAGGGCGACGACGCGGGCCTTGAGCGCAGCGATCTCCGACCTGTGTGAAGCCAATGACTTCTTCAGGCCTTCGATCTCGGCACGCACTTCCTTGCGCGCCAGGCGCGCGATTTCGCTTTTGAGGACGGTGGCAATGTTGGGCATGGCCGCGATTGTCCGCTGCCCCTCGACCGTGCCCTTCTTATGACCCCTGCGCCCGGTTCCGCTCCGCCCGTCAATCGATGGGCAAGGTCCCCTTGCACCCGGGATACCCGCTGCAGCCCCAGAAGTCCCGCCCGGCATTGGCCCCGCGCTTGGCGGTGCGCTTGACCATGCCGCGTCCACATTGCGGGCACGCCGGTGCCAAAGCGGGCGCTCTCTGGTCCATCGACGGCTCGCGCCGTTCAACCCGCTCGTCCTCGATCCACTCGCGCAGTCGCGCCCCGTTGACCAACTCGACGTTGCGCCCTTTGGCGAAGGCCTTGGCCTCGTCAGTGAACCGCCCGGAGGTGACCAGGAAGCCACCAGCCGCTCCCTTGGCGGCCATGACCCCATACAGCTCTCGAATGACCTCCACCCCCACGCGTTGCGCGCGCCAGTGCTTGGCCTGCACCAGGTAGGTCTCGCCGTTCCGGGTAGCCACCAGGTCCACCCCGCCATCGGCTCCGCCCTGCCCCGTCTCCCTGACGCTGAAACCCCGGCGCCGCAAGCTCTCGCCCACCAGTTGCTCGAACTGCTGCCAGCTCATGCCGTCGATGACCTGGACGGTCTGGCTACCGGTGGCCTGCTCGAGCAACCGCTTGCGGCTGTGCCGCCGCCACGCAGACACCACCGCCCCGGCCAGGCACAGGATCGGCGCGATGTACTGCCCGGCGTAGGCCACACCGCGCCACAGGGCCTGCACCGGCAGACCCGAGCCCACCGCGCCGTGGACCTCGATCGGCCGCACCGCCAGCGCATGCAACCCGACATGGCTCACCACAGCCAGGATCACCCCGAGCCACCACGGCAACAGCGCCACCAGGTCGATCAGGTCTTCAGCAACGCTCGTCTTTGTTTTGCGGCCCATGTTGGCCCTCCCTTCGCGGCGAGGACCCCGGCGTCACCAACGCTCAACGTGGCCGGGTTCCTTCCAACCGTCGGGCCAAGTGTGCCTCCAGCCGCGCCTGGGCCTTGAGCCCATCGCGGATCTCGCGCACCAGCTCTCGCGCATTGGACTTGCCCCGCTCGACGCTGAGCGCATCGACCACCTTGCCCGCCAGCTCCGGGTTCATCTGCTCGATGACCCGGACCGTGAGGATCAGCTCCAGGTCGGCGGTGATGTCCTCGTCGATCAGCCGCCGGGTCTGCTCGGGCAGGTTCAGCAGCGACAGCCGCTTGCTCACCCAGGGCCACTTCTTGCGGTTTCTGATGCACAGCGCCATCAGGCTTCCCCCAAAGGCCTCCAGTTCCACCTGCAGCAGCTTGGCCACCTCGAGGTTGGAGGCGTTGCGCGAGCGGATCAGCCGTTGCTCGCGGTGCAGTTGGTGCAGCGCATGCTGGTGGGCCAGCACGCCATCGGCCAGGTTGTCGGTGGGGTGAGGCGCCTTGGGCCTGGGCATGGGCATGGGCATGGGCATCGTTCCTTGACGATGGGTCGAGGGCTCGAGGGCTCGAGGGCTCGAGGGCTCGAATGTGGATGATCATCCGTGGTGTGATCGTCATCATACGTCGACGATCGGCGCATGCCGCTGTCGTCGCCCCGTCATGCGCAGCACCCGTCGCTGGTGGCGCTGGGCGCGGCCATCCGCGCCGCGCGCAAGGAACGCGCGATCTCGCAGGAAGACCTGGCGCACCGCGCCGGCGTCGATCGCTCCTACATGAGCAGCATCGAGCGCGGCATGCAAAACCCCGGCATCGTCACCATCCTGGCCATTGCCCAGGCGCTGGAACTGACTGCCACGGAGTTGATGGCTTACGCCGAGCTGTGAGCCTTCACCGCTCCCGCCCTCGATCCGGTCCCGAGTTCCCCCGCCCCGCCCCGCGATCCTGGGTCTGACTGCGCAAGCGCTCCTTGGCCTGAGCAGCAGCCTTGGCCTGCTCGGCCTTCTGCATGTACAGCACCTCCATGATTCGCTTGGTCAGCTCCGGGTGTGACTTGGCCATCTGGGACATCGCCCACCGGTCAGACTGGCCGGCGACGAGTCCAGGGCTCATGCGCAGCCGTTCGGCCTGGTCGTGAAGCCGCTTTGCCCACGCATGGCGAGCTTCCCAACTCGCCAGCGCCCGTTCATGGCCTTCCCGCTTGAAGGCCGCCAGAAGCCCCTTGGGCGCCACAGGCCGCTGCGCCTGGATGCGTTGCAGCACCTCACGCCGACGCTCGACGCGCGCAGCAGCCGCAGCTTTGGCCCGAGCGATCTGCGCATTTCGCGCCTGCACCAGGCACGCCAGGCGATACACAAAAACTGCCTGCTGCCCTTCCATCGGCAACGCGCCCAGCTCGGCCTCGGACACTTGGGCAAACCCCCGCCTCGACTTGGCCACCTCGCACAGTTGAGCCTGCGAGCGCCTTGGCTCGACCACCTGCTCCGGCACCTGCTCCGGCAACGCCGGTGAGCCCACGGCCGCGGATGGGACGGATCGACTCGCCGGAACCGACGGCAGCCGCCCCTGGTCCACAGACGATGCCCGCTCCATGACCTTCGGATCCATGACCTTCTGATTCAGACGCGGCAGGGTTTCCAGCGAGGGTATTTGGCTCAAGGTGGGGAGCGACCCCAACGGCTTCGCCGTGCGCATCCAATCCACCGGCCTGTCCGCCTGCCAAGGCTTGCCCTTGGCCAGCCCCCCCTTGCCAAGCCAAGGCGGTGCGAACTGCAGCCGGGCACGCTGCCGCAACACATCGGCCAGCGAGCTTCGGAGGTCGATGATCTGCCGATCCAACTGCGCCGCCTGGTGGCGCTCCTGTTCCCCCTGCTGGAACGCCTCGAGGATCCGCCGATTCACCTCACCCAGATCCGTGCGCTCGCCCCGCCGCTCCAAGGCAGTGGCCGCCGGCCCGAGATGGAGGGTCGGCTCCCGATCAATCCCCTGGTCCTTGAGGCTACGCCGATCGATGCGCTGGGACTCGCCCGCCCGCTCCAGATGCCGGTTCGCGCTCACCTCCCAAACCTGCCGAACCCGCTCGATCTCCGCCGCGCCATCCGACAGCCCCAGGCTCTTGCGCTTGGCGTCCGACAACTCGGGCTCGGCCTTGGCGCCGAACCCCTCGGGGCCCAGGCGCCGGGTGGTGGTCATCACGTGGGCATGCAGACCGTCAAATCCCTTGGCGCTGCCATCCCACTTGAGGGCACTGTCCTTGTGGACATTGAAGTCCACCGCCACGCCGTAGCGGTCGCACAGCTCCTGCGCAAAGTCACGCACCAGCTGGATGCCTTGCTCCCGGCTCAGCTCCTTCGGAATGGCCACCTCGTATTCACGGGCGACGCGGGCATCCTTGCGTTTCTCGGCGGCCTCGGCCTCGTTCCACAGCGCCGAACGATCCTCGGCCCAGGCCGGTGCACCGGCGGGCACCAGGATCTCGGAATGCACGACGCCGCCCTTGCGGGTGTAGTCGTGGGTGACGCCGGTGCGCCGATCCTCGATTTCGTCGCCGGAGCGGTAGGCGGCGGCGGCGGGAGCGCTGCGACCGGAGGCGCGGCAGACGCATTTGACGCTGAGGTGGTACACGGGGCGGCGCGCGGTATTCGGCTGTTGTCCCGCAGGGACCGCACGAACTTGCGCAGCAAGTCGTAAGTGCGCCCTTCGGTATTCCTCGCTCATCGTACCATCGCTTGCCGCCGGCCCGATCTGCGGTACGATGTGGCGCCATGAATTCCGCCATCGACAAGCTGCAGAAGGATCTCGAAGCTCAGCTCAAGAAGATCAACCAGATCAAGGCAAAGCTTCAGCAGAAGCAGGCCCTCGAGCGCTCAAGGCTTCGCACCGAGGAGCGCAAGAAGGACACCCGCCGAAAGATCCTGGCCGGTGCGATGGTGGTGGAGATGATGCAAAGCGACGAGGACGTGAAGCGCAAGATCCTGGCCCGGCTGGATGGGTTCCTGACCCGCCCGGATGACCGGGCGCTGTTCGACCTTCCGGCCACCCTTCCTGCCGACCCTCCTGCCTTGCCGCAAGGTGCCTCGAAGGCATCGCCTGGGACGCCCGGCTGATCTCCCCGGGCCTTACCGCGCCTGGACTTGTCTGAGCCCATTCAGGAGGACCGAATGGATCCAGAGGACTCGCAGATCTCGATCTTGAGCGATCCGTATTTCTCGGACGACCAGGTCGCTGCGTTCAACCGGCTTTTCGACATCGACCCGAAGATGTGGTTCATCCATGCGATGACCACCGACCGCAAGGAGGTGCTGGTCTTCCGGGGCTCGCATCCGAACCTGCTGTCGGATTTCTTTTCGCGGGCCGCGGGTCAGCCCGACAAGGACGCCGAGCCCTTGCCGAGGGTGGCATCGAGGGCCCCGCATGCGACGCCGGACCAGCGTCGCGTGGCGATCGAGGGCGCGGTGGCCAACAATGGCCTGAGCGGGTTTGTGCCCTCCGCCTTTGGCCGGGAGGTGTTCGAGAAGTGGATCAGCGGCGAGCACTCGACCGACCAGGCGGTCGAGGCGATCAAGGCGCATTACCGCAAGGCCAATGCCGATCCCGCACTGGACAGCGATTTCGAGGCCCGAGCGAACCTGCTGCAGATCACCGACAGCGGCTTGCTGCGTCAGTTCGAGGCCGACGTGACGACGATCCGCATGGCCGAGCTGCTGCTGGGGTCGAACTGAGCGGCGGCGAAGTCTTCATGCGGCGATCTTGAGGCGCTGGGGACCGTAATGGGCCAGCCCTGCTTGCCCTAGAGCTGCCGCGCTCAACCCTACGCATCGGTCGTTCTGGCGGCCGATGTCGCGCTGATCAGCGCCGTTTGTACCGAGCCCCCAGGCAAGTCGTGACCCGGCTCTGACAGCACGCGCGGCCTCCCCGGCGCACCGGCCGGCGCGGGCCGGCCGCGGGAGTTCATCATCGGCGCCGCGGGAGTTCATCATCGGCGCCGCGGGAGTTCATCATCGGCGCCGCGGGAGTTCATCATCGGCGCCGCGGGAGTTCTCATGCGTGGATGAGACGGCTCCGACAACGCCACCTTCGGAGCCCGACTGGCCTGGCTGCGGCAGGTTGTTTAGGTCGCGGGACCCAGGTTGTTTAGGTCGCGGCTTGGCACCCTCGTCGACCTATTCGGACATCAACCGACGACGTCCGACTGACTCGCCATTTGTCCGAATAGCGCCACGCCAGCTCCACTCCCCTTTTCGACCAGGTTGCACGCCTAGAGCCGCTGCGGCAGATCCAGAGGTCCATGCCAGGCCGGGGACGCCTGCCAGGTCCGGCCGCGGGAGTTCATCATCGGCCTCGCGGGAGTTCGTATGCCTGCCGGCGGGGGCCCTGACGAGTGGCATCATCACGCCGGCCAGGCCGCACTGCGGGAGTTCTCATGCGTGGATGAGACGGCTCCGACAACGCCACCTTCGGAGCCCGACTGGTCTGGCTGCGGCAGGTTGTTTAGGTCGCGGGACCCAGGTTGTTTAGGTCGCGGCTTGGCACCCTCGCCGACCTATTCGGACGGATTCCGGGTCAGTCGGACACGACCAGGCGGATGTCCGAATAGGGTGCATGACGCCGCGGCGCCGGCCTCCAGCAGAGCGTAGCGGGCTATTCGGACAGCATCGGACGACGTCCGACAAGCTAGCCATTTGTCCGAATAGCGCCGCAGTAGGTTGTTTAGGTCGCGGCTTGGCCGCTGAACCACGGCATGACATTCCGCCTGGCGCTCTGGAAGCGGTGCCGCCAACCGTCAAGACCCACTCGATCTGAAGCCAGTGGGTCACCGCCCGCAACACCTTGCGGGAGTTCATCATCGGCGCCCTGCGCAAATGAAAACGCCCGGCAGTACAACCCGGGCGCTCTCGGCAGATGAAGTCCCGGGACTGCGAACCTAACCACCACTCTCATTTGCGAGTGCACCCATCGTAGGTCCATCCACCCGGCTGCGCCTTGCCAGGCTCGCTGCCGACGTGACCGATTGCGCTGATGGACCCACCACCCGCGCAAGCCTGCCGGAGCCACGCCGCAAAGACGGCCGCCGCGACACCCCGGCCAGGCCGCTAAACCCGATCTGGCAGATCCCGCACCATCTGCTCGAACAGCGCCATGAGAGAAATGCCCCGCGTCGCGGCGATCACCCGAAACCGCCTGGCCGTGGAGCGTGACGCCGCCACGCAGATCTGGTGCCTCTGCCTTGCATCAGGCGGCGCCACCTCCTCCACCACCGGCTCAGGCGCGGGCGAGTTCACCGGCGGCGCGGCCCGAAGCCCCCGGGCGTCCAGCTCCTCGAGCAACACCTGCGCCAGTTGCACCACCGCATCGCTGCGCACCAGCCGCTCGCTGCCGCCCGGCCCCAGCTTTTCACCCACGCCTTGACCCACCCCCTTGCCCGCTCGCTCGTCCACACCCATCGCTACCCCCTCACCCGTGCACGCACCCTTGCCCACGCCCCACCGCAAACCCGGAAATCCTGCAAAACGCAAACCCTGATTTGCGACTTCAGATCTACAAACATAGGCGATTTTCGACTATTCGAAAACAGACTTCAACCTCCCCGCATCGGATCCACCCGCGCCGATGCCCAAGAGCCTGCACACCCGCCAATACGCGCTGTTCCTGCGCGAGCTGCGCGCGGCCCGCAAGAACGCGGGCCTGACCCAAGCCGCGCTCGCGCAGCGCCTGGCCATGACCCAAAGCGATGTCAGCAAGTGCGAGCGCGGCACCCGACGACTGGACATCGTCGAGCTGCGCGCCTGGAGCCAGGCCCTGGGGCTCGAGCTGGCCCACCTGGTCGCGCGCATCGACCACAGCATCGCCGGCGACCCCGTGCTCAACGCTCCCCAGGTCACCCCCGCGGCCACCGCCGACTCAACCCGTCAGCCCGAACCCCGCCCTGCGCCGAAACGACCCCGATCCTCGAAACCCTGAGGCCCGTTGCAGACAGTCGAAGGCTCGACCGATCAAAACCGCGTCCAAGCCCCTGAAACCGCCCCGTCGAGGCCCGGGGCAGCGCCAAGGCCCAATCGCCCAACAGCGGCCGATCTGGTCAACGACAGACCCCAAAACAAGCCGACGGAGCCGAACCTCCACCCTCAAGAGCGGTATTCAAGCGGCGGATCGAGTTTGTGGTGGGTGAAAACACGAAGCGGTGTGTCGCTTTGAGTCCTGCAGCCGTTCGACGACAGCAGGTGCGAAACGAAGCGAAAGGAGCTGGGGGGCTTATTCAGCCCCGCAGGGCGGGGCCTGGTTGGAGGGGCGAAGCCCCTGGGGGATGCCGGGCGGGAGCGCGAAGCGCGGGCGGAGGCCCGCAAAGCGGGCCGGAGGAGCCGGCGGGGGCGGAGCCCCCAAGAGGCGGTGGCTTTATCGGCGAGTTTTTACCCAGACGTGGTGGCCGTGGGAGCTTGTTAAGACAGTATTGAAGTTAAGAAAGAAGGTTAAAACGCGCGCGCGTGTTAAGGGTTTGCAAGTCCTTGTCCCGTAACGAGAAAACTCTGCTTCTTGTGGGTGATATACCAAGTCGAAGCATGGGTGATGTACCAAGTCCGACGTAATTTTTCATGGGTGATAGAACGTGTCCATCCACAGGGCGCATGGGTGATAGAACGTGTCCATCCACAGCCTCATTGGCTCGCATGGGCGCCCCAAATTCGGGAACTTGGGCATCGAGGATGCGAAATCGGCCCTTGAGGACGATCAACGGCTACAGACCGAGCGCAATGTGATGCAGCCCCTACATCACGCCGCATGGGTGAAATAACGATAGTGCGGTTCCACCCTGCCCTGCGCAAGACGCGAACGTTCTAGGCTTGGCTTGCGTCGGCTGAACCGACTTCTGAACTGCACGCTTCCCGGCGCTTGAAGGCCACTTGGTCCTTGGGCCAATCAGGAACGAGTCGGTAGTCCGGCAGAAGGTCGTCCTCGATGATCTCGCGCAGCATGCGTCGGAACTCGTAGAGCGTGCCTCGACTGCCGCACTTCTCCTGCAGCAGCGCCGTACCGATCGTGAAGCTGTCCTGGCTGCCACAGTGCTTCCTGGCCAACTCGTACAACCGGCGCTCCAGAGGCTTTCTGAGGCGGAAGTAGTCGCTGCTGATGGTCAGCACCTCGCGGGCCTGGACGGCGTTGAACAGCCAGGCCGAGATCGTGACTTCGACGCCGATCATCCGGTCGTCGTCGGGTGCCTTCTCGATGATCTTCCAACTCTCGATGATCCCGAAGCCTTCCTTGACTCGGGTGCCACCGGTCTTGATGTTGGTCTTGATGGACGTGCCACGCAGGCGCTCCAGCGCTTGCTGCAAACGCTCGTATTCCTTGCCACCGACCCGCTTGTTCGTCGAGACGAGGTAGTCGTAGACACGGAAGCGAACCGTCCGATGGGAAGCATCAAGCCGCCCGCGGTTGAGTGCCTCCGTCATCTGGCTAACTACGTAGATAAGTAAATCCTTATCGTGTTGGGTGGCTCGCCCCAAGACACTGGGAGTCACCGTGACCGATCGACTCTTGTCCTTGCTTTCCCAATGCCAGACCGAGGTATCTGGCTTGGTTGCCAGCGTGAAGATCGGCGCCTCCATGCTGACGCCGTCGTCCTTCATCGTGTAGTCGAACAGGTCGCAAAGGAAGAAGTCTCGGTTGGGGTGGTGAACCGGCAGCAAGCCTCGCTTTGCATTGGATTCGCCCAAGTCAACGCCCTGCGAAACGTCAACGGGCGTCTCTTGCGTCCTCGAGCCAGCGCCTGTCGCCTCTGACCCGACCGCCTTGCGCGGTCGTCCGCGCGGTCGCTTTGGCGCCGATGCCTTCTCCGGCGGGAAAACATAACGGTCCGCGTACGCCCTTGCCTGCTCTGGCGGAACCCCAGCTGCGACCTGCTTGGCAAACAATGCCTCGCGCCGTGGATCCGACGAGGCTGGCGCCTGAAATAGCGGGGACTGCTCGGTGCGCTGCACGATCTCAACCGATCTTGGCCAGGTACGCGTCCAGCGCCTCGACAAAGATCTCCTGGCTCTTCTTGTCCAATTTCACTCCGACGTTCTTGAGCGTCTCGTAGCGGTTGCGGTCCAGCTTCACCGTAAGCGCTTTGTAGTACGCCGCTGGAGCCGCTGCCGGCGCGGCGGCTGGCTCCGCGACAGGGGCGGGCGCGACCGCGACAACAGGTACCGCCTGGCCCTTCTTGGCCACCAAACCAGCCGTCAGTGAAGCCGCTTTACTCATTTACGCATCTCCGCTCATACGCATCTACACACTATATCAAGCCTTGCGCAGTTGCGCAGATACGTATTTCCACAACGACAGAATTTCCTCGGCTGAACGCCCCTTGGGATCGATCTCCTGGACGGTGCGCCCATCGATCATCGAGCTGGCGAAATCGGTCCGCTGGTACACCGTGACCGGCGCGACGGTCCCATGCTGCGATAGGGCGACTGCAGCCTCCCCGGCAATCTTGGCGCGGGCAGCTGCCCCGTTGATCACGAACACCATCCGCTTGCCGGCCTGCTCGACCAATTCGACCGTCGATCCCACGGCGCGCAAATCGTGCGGGCTGGGACGGGTCGGAATCAGCACAAGATCCGCAACCCGAAGCACCTGCCGGATCAGGTCCGTCACCGCAGGCGGCGTGTCGATGATCGCCAGCTTGATCCCCGCCGCGTCAAGCGCCTTCAAGTGCTCCGCCAGTTGCGCGATCTGCACGCTGGCAAATAGCGGTGCCTCGGCAGCGCGCTCATTCCACCAGGACGCCAACGACCCTTGAGGATCGCAGTCGATCAAGGCCACGGGCCCGCTGCCGCTGTGCTCGGCGGCCACGCCCAGGTGACCGGCGAGAGTTGTCTTGCCGACACCGCCTTTTTGGCTGGCAACCACAAGTGTGCGCATTTACGTATCTCCACCTATACACCGGTACATTATCGCGTAACTACGTATCAAAAAGGCGGCCTGAGTTCTTTGCTCCGCTGCCGGGTACCCCGTCCTGGACTTCGGATGTCAGCGCCCTCAAGGCGCCTCGTCGGAGTTGAACAACTGCTGAGCCGTTTTCACCGGCAAGAAGAAACAACCCGGGCGGGAGGGCAGGGGAGTGAACTGGTGTCGCACGTAGAACGCGGCAGCCGCGTCATCGATCGCATCGGCACACAGAGCGTGCGCACCCACCGGCGAGCGCACCACCCGAGTCAGTGCATCGGCCAGAAGCAGTTCTCCCAGACGCTGCCCACGAAATCGCTGGTCCCGGCCCATCCAGCCGATCAGCACGGCCGGCACGCTCGGATAGCGGGGCAGCTTGCGCGCCAGCGCCTCCGGCACATCGGCAAGCCTCACGCTGCAGGCCGACAGTGTGTAGAAGCCCGCGACCTGGCCGCTGTCGCGTTCCACCAGCACGAAGCAGCCGGCATACCGGCGCTTCACGTCTTGGGTAACGACCTCCTGGAAGTACCGATCGATCCGCTCGTGCCCACTTGAAAACCCGCTCCGGTCGTGGCCGCCCAGGGCCTCCGAGAAGAACCGGCTCACCGAACCTCGACCAAATCGCGATGTCGCCGGACCGCCTGCTGCAGCGCTTCATTGGCCGGCGGGGGATTCAGTAAAGCCGCCGCGAAGCGCTCCTGATCTTCGGCGGAAAGCTGAATCACGATGGCTTCCTCGATGGCCTGTCGCGCCGCTTCATGTGCAGCGGTGATGACGAAGTCGCTCAGCGAGCGACCCGTGAGTTCAGCGGCTCGCTTGAGCGTCGCGTAGACACTGGCAGGTAGTCGAGCCTCGAGGCGGGCGGTAGAAGTGGAGGGCATGCGTTAATGTACGGCACTTTACCTCCACTTGGTCGATGACACGGGTTCACAAGCGGCCCGTCGTCTTGCAGTCGAGGGCGTATGCCGCCCCGTCACACAAAGCAAAGCCCACGCGCAATCACTGTATGTACTTACAGCCAAGCTCGTAGAATAGCGGCGTAAGTTAACCGTCAGACATGCAACAAGCGCCGCCCAAAACACTACCTGTAGCGGGTTGTTGGTGTCACAGACCACAGATATAGTGTTTTACGGTTTTCAGTCTTCCAACGCAAAGAGCCGAGTGGGGACTCGGCTCCAAGCGCCCCGATCCCGTACCGGGTGGGGATGGCGCACCACAGCGGATGCACCCTCTAACGCGAGGACGATCTTGCCATGGAACGCCAGTTGAAGGCCCGGTACTTTTCCGATGGCGCAAGCCAGAAAGGCCTTTTATGGCTGACGTTCGTATCGCCTGCATCACCAAATCTCAGCCCTACGGGGGCCACGAGCACATCACGCACGCCGGAAATCCGACAAGCAACTGGATGTGGACCGTAGCCCAGATCGTCGCGAGCATCGACAGCGGCACCAATACCTTCTATGTCCAGGACGATAGGACCGGAAGGCGAGCCACAGTCGGTGTAGTGCGCGAGACAGGGAAACGCCCGTACATCCGCACCCATGCGGATGGCTACTGGAACGACAACCTGTTGTCGCTCAACGCCTGCCCCTGGCGGGCAGCAGCGTAATTCCACGATAGAGCGCGAAGACGCAAATCTGGGGGCGGCTTCGGCCGCCCTTTTCATGAGCAGACCAGATCTGCCTCCAGACACCAAGCCAGCATAGCCCGCTTCGCCCACCGGTCATGCTGACTTGCCATACAGGTGCTGCTGAAAACCCGCGAAAAGCCCGCGCACCTGGTCAGCCCTGCCCAAATCAGCCAACGCATCAGAGATCGCCCCGCCGTACTTGAGCTTCAACAGCGGCGACAGGTTGTCGAGATCGAGCTCGCCAACGCCGCGGCTGGTGTACTGCTCCAGCACGAAGTTGATGAATGCCTTCTGCTTGTCGGTGACCGAACCATCGACGGCTGCCTTGGCAGCTTCAGCCCGGGCCACGCGGGGCTTCATGCCAGCTGCGAAAGCCACGTAGGCCAGCACGTCGAACAGGTCGCACTGCTCGGCGTCGACGAGCTTCTGCATCTCCGCCAGGTGGATGCTGTCGAACCCTCGCTCTTCCAGGCCAGCTAGCAGCTGCTTGCGGGTCATCGGGTCCTGCCAGAGCTGCCGAAGCTCCTCCTCGTCCTTGAAGAACGAAGGCAGTGCGCCGTAGAGCGACTCCAGGAACTGCGCGGCCGACATCGGACGGCCGTCCGCACTCCAGAAGCTCGTGGCTGTCATGCTCTGGATCGCTCGAGCCTTGCCGTCGGCCAGCTTGATGATCGCCTTGTCCGGGCGCGGTGGAGGCGGTGGTGGTGGTGGAGGCATTGGCGGCCCGGGTGTGCCGGGCGGCGGCGGGAGAGGTGGCGGTGTCGGAGCCACCGGATCTCCATCCCATTCCGGGTCGTTGAACAGCTGATGTGCCCGGACGAAGTCGTAGATGGTGAAGTAGTCCTTGCCGTCGTACAGCCGGGTGCCACGGCCGATGATCTGCTTAAACTCGATCATCGAGGTGACCGGTCTTAGCAGCACGATGTTCCGCACGTTGCGCGCATCCACACCCGTGGACAGCTTCTGAGAAGTGGTCAGGATGGTCGGGATCGTCTTCTCGTTGTCCTGAAAGTCGCGCAGGTACTGCTCGCCCAGCGCGCCATCGTCGGCCGTCACTCGCACGCAGTACAGAGGGTCCTTGCTGGTCTTGGCCTGGTTGATCAGATCGCGGACAACCAAGGCATGTTCCTGGTTCGCGCAGAACACCAGCGTCTTCTCGCGCTGATCGATCTGCTCCATGAACTTGCGCACCCGGTAGGCCTCGCGCTCGCGGATCTCGATCACCCGGTTGAATTCCTTCTCTTCGTACCGCTTGCCCTGCTGGACCTGGCCAGCGATGACCTGGTCATCAGGGGTGTAGACGTAGTCGTCCACCGTGGTGGCAATCTGCACCACCTTGAACGGCGTCAGGAAGCCATCGTTGATGCCCTGCTTGAGCGAGTAGCTGTACACCGGGTCGCCGAAGTAGGCGTAGGTGTCGACGTTGTCTCGCCGCTTCGGCGTGGCGGTCAGGCCCAGCTGCACGGCCGACGAGAAGTGGGTGAGGATGTCGCGCCAGCTGCTCTCGTCGTTGGCACCGCCGCGGTGGCACTCATCGATCACCACGAAGTCGAAGAAATCCTTCGGGTAGTCGCCGAAGAACGGCGTGCCCCCGGGCCCGCTCATGAAGGTCTGGAAGATCGTGAGGAACACGCTGCCGTTGGTCGGCACGCCGCCACGCTTGCGGATCTCCTCCGGCGTCAGCCGCACCAGCGCGTTCGGGTCAAAGGCCGAGAAGGCGTTGTAGGCCTGGTCAGCCAGGATGTTGCGATCAGCCAAGAACAGGATGCGCGGCCGGCGCGAAGGCGCCGTACCGGCTTTCCAATCCACCAGGTTCCAGCGACTGTGGAACAACTTCCAGGCGATCTGGAACGCCACCGAGGTCTTGCCCGTACCGGTGGCCAGCGTCAGTAAGATGCGGTCATCGCCGGCCGCCACCGCCTCCAGCACTCGCGAGATCGCGATCTCTTGGTAGTAGCGGCTCTGCCAGGTGCCGCCTCGGTCCTCGTAAGGGACGGCGGCAAAGCGGTCGCGCCAGTCGTTGGCGACGGCAAAGGTCCTATCCCACAGCTCATCAGGGGTCGGGAACGCCGGCGCATCGCCCTCCGCACCGGTCTCCATATCGATGCCGTAGATCTTCTGGCCGTTCGTGGCGTAGGTGAAGCGCACGGCCAGCTTGGCCGCATAGACCTTGGCCTGGCCGACGCCCTCGGTGTACGGCTTGTCCCAGGCCTTGGCCTCGATCACGCCGATCTTGGTGTTGCGATACACGAGGATGTAGTCGGGGATGTCCGGCTCACCCCGCTTGCCCCCTGCGCCCCGCAACCGCCCCAGCGTGATCGGGTGGTCACGCAGGATGCGGCTGCCTGGCACCACGCCCCAGCCCGCAGCGGCGAGGGCAGGGTCGATGTGGTTGGCGCGGGTGTCGGCTTCGGTCACGGGCTGTGTTCCTCTCACAGGTCGCCGTTGAAGGCGCGGAAAAGCAGAGCTCTCTTGAGCTCCTGGAGGGCCACCAGCTTCTGTGTCTGTGCCCGGGCCAGGGATTGACATTGATCGTCGATGTCCGCCAGCTTATCGATTGCCTGGCGCTGAACCTCCAACGACGGCACGTGCGAGATTTTGAAGGCGCGGATGTCTTTCATGTTGATGTGCTCGACGGTTACCCCCCGCGAGTGCGCCAAGAGCCGCTGCTGACTCCGGCGCTGCAGAAGCAGATGGGCCAGGTACTGCGGCTCGAAGATGCCGCGCTTCGGTCGGATTAACACGGTTCTCTGCCCCAGGCAGACCTTCAAACCTTCAGGGATGACTGCGACGTTGCCGGCAGGCGCCTCACGCGCCAGGATCAGATCACCCGGTAGCGGTTGTGCTCGCCGTGTCCATGCTTGGTAGGTCTCCTCGGATACGCGATTCACGTCGTCTAGGATCAGTAGCCCCCGCCCAATATTCGGCGTTCGGATTGATGGATATCCCGTCTCTTGCGTCGGCGCGGTCTTGTGTTCGCAGTCAACGATCAGCTCGCACAAATCGGCAAGTTGCTTGGGTTCAAAATCTTGGTCGACGTGCAGATCAAAGCACGCCTCCTCCAGCGCGCTGCCAAGCTCACTAGCATTCTGAAGGTGCCTCTCGGTGTTGGCTTGGGTGGCGGCAATACCTCTAAAGGCCTCGTCCAAGACAGAGACGACGCGGTGCTGCTCGTGGATCGGAGGAACAGGAAATTCCACGCGCCGCAGTGCATCGGCATCGATCTTCAGAGTCCCGTGCGCCGCTGAACTCAGCACCCCCTTCCCGCCATTGGCCAAACTACGGCGAAGCGCCAGAAGCAGAAACCTTGCGTTCACCGTGGCTGGTGGAACGATTGCCCGGATGTCCTGGTTGAATGCCACGGGGGATGTGACTTCCCCGATAGGAAAACCGTTGGCGAGGCCCATTCCACGAACAAGCATCAGCAGCGCTCCAACCGGGGCCATCTTTGCTGCCGACTCGTCGCACGCCTGTTGCGAAATGTGGAGCTCTGCATCGAAGACTTGGTCAGCCTTCAAGTCCTTGGCTGACACCCATGGAATGGTCCCACGCCAGTAGTTGGGATTGCCCTTGGATGGGGTACCCCCGCTGAACACCGTGCAAGTCTCACCGACGGTCGTTATTGGCCAGTCCCTCACACCAACTCCCGAAGTCTTGCCAAGACATCCGCGCTCTCGGCATCCAGCGCGGCGATCTCGTCAAGGATGTCAGCCGGTGTGCGCAACAGCACCTCGTCACCACCATTTGGATTCTTCGCCGACAGGTCGAAGGTCGTAGCATCGACATTGGCCACATCCACCGACCAGCTCAGAGCCGTGTCGGCGAAGGTCTTCTGCTGCTTGATGAAGTCGAGCAGGTCATCGTCGTTGAGCGGGTTGGTCTTGCCCATGTTCCGGCCCGGGTTCAGCTGATAGAACCAGACCTTGCGCGTGGGCGCGCCCTTCTCGAAGAACAGCACCACGGTCTTCACGCCGGCGCCCAGGAACGTGCCGCTTGGGCAGTCCAGCACCGTGTGCAGGTTGCAGCTCTCCAGCAGCAGCTTACGCAGGCTCACCGAGGCGTTATCGGTGTTGCTCAGGAAGGTGTTCTTGATGACGATGGCAGCCCGCCCGCCGGCACGCAGGTACTTGATGAAGTGCTGCAGGAACAGGTAGGCCGTCTCGCTCGACTTGACCGGGAAGTTCTGCTGGATCTCCTTGCGTTCCTTGCCACCGAAGGGCGGGTTGGCCAGGATGATGTCGTAGCGATCGCGGTCCTGGATGTCGGCCAGGTTCTCGGTCAACGAGTTCGTGTGGATGACGTTCGGCGCCTCGATGCCGTGCAGGATCATGTTCATGATCGCGATCACGTACGCCAGGCTCTTCTTCTCCTTGGCGTAGAAGGTGCATTCCTGCAGCGTCTGGTGATCGGCCGTGGACAGGCCCGGCAGGGCCTTGAGGTAGTCGAAGGCCTCACACAGAAATCCCGCCGAGCCGCAGGCGGCGTCGTAGATGCGCTCGCCGACGCGGGGCTTGATCACCTGGATCATGGCGCGGATCAACGGGCGCGGCGTGTAGTACTCGCCGCCGTTGCGCCCAGCGTTGCCCATGTTCTTGATCTTGGCTTCGTACAGGTGCGACAGCTCGTGCTTCTCGGTCTGTGACCGGAACCGCAGCCTGTCCAGCTGGTCGATCACGTCGCGCAGGTTGTAGCCACTCTGCACGCGGTTCTTGATCTCGCTGAAGACCTCCCCGATCTTGTACTCGAGGGTGTTGGGTCCGGTGGCACGATGCTTGAAGCCCTGCAGGTAGGGGAACAGCTCGCCATCGACAAACTCGCCCAGGTCGTCGCCCGTCATCGTGGCGTGCAGGTCGGGCGTGCCGTCGGCGTTCTTCGGTGCCGCCCAAGTCTTCCACTGGAAGCGTGGCTCGATGATGGGCGTGTAGGGACGCCCATCCAGCTCGGCCTCGGCCGCCTTGTCGCCTTCGAGGTCGTCGAGGTACTTGAGGAACAGCAGCCACGAGGTCTGCTCGGTGTAATCGAGCTCGCTGGTGCAGCCCGCATCTTTGCGGAGGGTGTCGTCGGCGTTTTTGAAGATTTGTTCGAACATGGTTTCAGTCCAGTTGCCAAAGGCTGGAGGCCTGCAGGGCTTGCTCGTTACGCAGCTGGGTGATTTGGCGTTCCAGCGCGGCCTCAGCTTCCAATGCAGCGATGGCTTGCTGCTGCGTTGCAGCGTCCTGGACGATGACGGGCAACTTGCGCAGTTCCTTCAGCTGGATCAGCGGGATCGTGGCCCCGGACACGATGCCCTTCAGCAACTGCTGCCCGAGAGGCGAGCGCAGCTGCATGAACAGGGCCCGCGGGTCGATGCGCGAGGGGTCTCGCACTCGTAGAACGATGGCGGACTGCCCTGCGATCCAGACGCAGGCCTCTTCGGGCTCGGCATCGCCAGTCGCTATGCCGATCTTGCCGACGCTGCCCTTGACGATCAGGATGATGTCGTTGGGGCGAAGGAACTCTGCAGCGGCATAGGCCTTGGGATCGATCACGACGCGTCGGCCAGGCTGGGTGACGTAGCCGAACACGGGGAGATCGGCGGCGCCGATCTCAAACACCGGCAGCGCAGGGGTGTCAGTACTCTCTTCGCTGCTTGTCGTGTCCGCTTCGCCTGAGATTGGTGGCGCACGCAGAAGCTCGACCACCTCTTCAAGACGTACCGTCTTGGCTGAAGCCAGGATGGCCTGCGCGCGCGCAATGGTCTCGTGCAGAACGTAGCGGTTGACCTGCAACTGCGCGCCGTTCTTTTGCAAGTCCTGCACGCTGACAGACACGGCGTCCGGATCGTCATCCGTGGAGAAGCACAGGTTGGCGAGCGCACGGGGATCAGTAATGGTGGTGCGCGTGCGCGAGACCACCGTCTTGAAGCGCGCGGTGTCGGCGTTGACGAAGCGGACCTGGTCGATGCCCCCGCACAGTTCGATCACGATCACCGACAGCGCAAGCTGGGTACCGCTGAGCAGTCCGGCAGGCAGTGCCACGACGGCGCGCAGCAGGCCGCGCTTCAACAGGTCTTCACGCAGACTGGCTTCGGCACCGCTGCTGAACAGCAGGTTGTTCGGTACCGCCACGACGATACGGGTGCGCGTCACTGCCAGGAGCTGTCTGACCCCCAGGACCGCTGCTGAGCTCGTACGCTCCGGGAATCGACCCAGTACGGCGCGGTCGAGCCACTGCGTATCGAGTCTCACATTCAAGGGCAGGATGGCGGCGGAGCGCTCATAGAGCGTGTTCGGCGCCTCGCGGGTGCCCCCCTCTGTGATCGGATTCATCGACTCGATCTGCCACTGCTCGCGGTGCAGAAGGCTGATGAGGATGGTGACCGCTGCTGGGGAAGGCATCTCGACCACAACATGGGCACCATCGGCGGCCAAGGCTGCGCCAAACTGGCCTGTGACATCCCATGGCAGATAGACCAGATCGCCGGGTGCGACACCAGTCAATGCTCCGAGCAGAACCGGCAAGCTGGGGTCACAAGCGAAGGTCAGCCCCAGCAAGTAGGGCAGGGCCACAGGTGCTGTGCCGATCGGCGCCAACTCGCAGGCCGAAGCCTGGATCACTTCGACAGCCAACGCAAGAGTGGCAGGCGTGACGTGGCGCAGCAGCCCTTGATCGCTAAAAACGCGTGCCAGCACAGGGTGGCTGTTAGCAAGGCTCTCAAGCTCCTTGACCAACTGCTGGGGGGAAATGTCCCTACCTCGAGAGGTTTGGCGCACCCACACCAGCAGCAGAAGGATCAGCAGGCTGGCATCGTCCTGGGCCAGTGATCCACGCAGAATGTCGCGCAGGCGGAAAAGAGTCAGTTCGTCCACAGTGCCGCCTTATTGCCAGTGGTTCTTGCTGTCGCAGTTGTAGGCGGTGATCAACGCGTTCCCGTCGGCCACCACCGCAACACCGCCCTTGTCGAGGATCTTCGTGAGCACGCGGCGCTCGCTATCGAGCTCACGGAGACGCCGCAATGCCTCCTTGCGGCCGACGACGTACTTGTCGCCGTCGATCACGCCATGGGCGAGGACCAGGTTCACCATGTCTTGGCTGATGCCGCGCTGAGACATGCGCTGCTTGATGTGTCGTGTCGATTGCATGAGCCGGCTCCGATTTGCATCCACAGCCGCAGAATAGCATGCCGATCATGAATTTGGTAATACCTACTGTTCAAGGTCGGACATTCAATTATTGGCTGTAGCTTTGCAAATTATTTGGCACTAAAGTTGGCACATTAATTGGCACCGCGGGCGAGATGAGGTGCGCGAGCTGGTCGAGTTGGACGAGCGATCCCGAGCTGAGGCGTTAGCTCGCTTCGCGCTCTTGCGGCCGCACATCGAGGATGGCGCGGCACTGTCAGGGCTGGCTCGCGATGTCCAGATCCCCCTTCGAACAGCGCGCCGCTGGGTCCAGCTGTATCGGGCTCACGGCCTCGTGGGATTGGCCCGACAGGGCCGTGCCGATCGTGGTTCTCGTCGCATCGCCTCTGCCGAGACCATGGAGCTCGTGCAAGGACTCGCTTTGCAACGGCCACCGCTGTCGGTGGCAGCGATTCACCGAGAGATTGCCGCCTGGGCATGCGCCGGCGGACATCCCGTTCCCAGCTACTACACGGTGCGCCGCATCGTCGTGTCAATCTCACCAGCCCTGCGCACGCTCGGCCATGAGGGTGAGAAGGCCTATCGTGACGCTTTTGACCTCGTGCTGCGCCGCCAGGCCGGCTCTCCCAACGAGGTCTGGCAGGCCGACCACACACTGCTGGACCTGATGGCTCTGGATGAACGCGGCCGGCAGCGCCGACCGTGGCTCACGCTGATCACCGACGACTACAGCCGCGCCGTCTGCGGCTTTGCGTTGTCCTTCGACGCCCCCTCGACGATTCGCACGGCACTGGCACTGCGCCAGGCAATCTGGCGCAAGACCGAACCCCGTTGGGGCATCTGTGGCATCCCCCAGGCCCTGTACTCGGACAACGGCAGCGACTTCACGTCCGAACACCTGCAGCAGGTCGCCGCGGACCTCAAGATCCGCCTGGTCCATTCGACGCCAGGCGTTCCGCGCGGGCGCGGCAAGGTCGAGCGGCTCTTTCGGACCGTCAACCAGCGGTTCCTGTGTCACCTTCCGGGCCACCTGCGCGGCTCCCAGCGACGCGCCGGTGAGCTGCTGACCCTGCAGCAGCTCGATCAGCGCTTTCGCCTCTTCCTGAGCGAGTACCACGACGAGGAGCACTCGCAGACCCGGCAGGCGCCCCTGGCCCGTTGGCGGGGTGACGGGTTCCTGCCGCAGATGCCGGACTCGCTGGAACAGCTCGACCTCCTGCTGCTGACCATCGCTCGATCGCGCAAGGTCCGCACCGACGGCGTTCGGTTCGCCGGCCATCGGTACATCGATCCAGTCCTGGGCGCGTACGTCGGCGAGGAGGTCATCGTGCGCTACGACCCGCGCGACATCGCCGAGATTCGCCTGTTCCATCACAGCCGCTTCCTGTGTCGGGCCATCTGCCCCGAACTCGCCGGCGAGGTGGTCACGCTCGGTGAGGTGGCCGGTGCGCGCAATCGCCAGCGGCGAGCCTTGCGCCAACAGTTGAAGGACCGACAAGCCACCGTCGAGCAGCTCCTCGAGTTGCGCCAGGGATCGCCAGCCCCGGCCCAAGAGCCCCAGCCCGCCACCGAGCCGCCATCGCCTGCGCGCCCGAAGATCAAGCTCTACCGCAACGACCGGCCATGACCTCGCCACGCCTGTTCGTCTCGACCAGCGAACACGAGCGTTTCGAGGAGTTCTGCAGTGCCTGCCGCCGAGATCGATACATCGGCCTTTGCGTCGGCGCACCCGGAGTAGGCAAGACCATGTCGGCACGACGCGTCTGTCAGGCCGACCGCTTCGATTCCCTGCGACCACCGTATTCGGAGCGCCCTGATCTCCTTGAGCCACTGCGCGGCCTCGATGCCCTGCTGTACACGCCGGACGTGATCAACGGACCGCGCGCCGTCACCGACCATGTGCTCGGCTTGTGGAACCGGCTGCTGTTCGTCCAGGCCGGCGGCCTGCTTGGCCCATCCAAGACGCGTCGCGACCAGAAGAACGACGAGGTCGCCGCGATCATCGGCACGCAGTCGCGCACGGTGCGCGACGCCGACCGCAAAGTGGCCACCATTTCCGAGACCCTCAGCCCCGAGGCGTTCCTGCACCCCCTTGCGCTGCTGATCGTGGATGAGGCCGACCGTCTGAAGACGCAAAGCCTGGAGCAGCTGCGCCACCTCTTCGATCGCGGCGCCTTCGGCTTGGTCCTCATCGGGATGCCAGGCCTGGAAAAGCGCCTGGCCAGATACCCGCAGCTCTATTCGCGAATCGGGTTCGTTCACTTCTATCGGCCGCTGCACGCCGATGAATTGCGCCTGATCCTCAAGGCCAACATCGCACAACTGACCGGCGCACAGCCCAGTCCCGGTCTCGATGCGCCCGAGGTCATCGCTGCGATCTTGCGCATCACCGCCGGCAACCTTCGTCTGGTGGTTCGGCTGCTGACCCAGATCGACCGCATCTTGGACGTCAACGGCACCGACACGGTCACGATCCAGATCGTCGACGCAGCTCGCGAGGCACTGGTCATCGGCGGTGCCTGAACGCCCGCCGAGGGTGCCAAATAGCGCGCAAAGAACGGTGCCAAATAATTTGCAACGTCATAGTAAGTTCAGGGGCCTTCTATAGTGACTGCTAAAGGACGTTATCAGTCACACTGGGGCAGATGATGGTGCTGTTCGATGGCAGATGGTAGATTTCATGGCATGAACCTGCACATCGACAAAGCCGGCCGCATCGTGCTACCCAAGGCCGTACGCCAACAGCTGGGCATCACCCCAGGCACGACCCTGGAGCTCGTGCCCAGCGCCGACGGCGTGCTGCTGCGCCGCGCACCCGAGCGCGCATCCATGCAGCAAGTCGACGGCCTGTGGGTCCACCAAGGTGCGGGCCCGCCCGCCACCGACTGGGGCCGCGTCATCGACGACCTGCGTGATGAGCGCGCACTGTCGGCCTGGAACCCCGAGCGCTAAGCCGCAGGCCCTGCATGCAGGTCTTCTTCGACACCAGCGTCCTCGTGGCCGCCTCGGTGGCCGATCACCCCCACCACGCCCGCGCGCTGCCCACACTGCGCCGCGTCGTCGCCGGGGACGACACCGGCTGCATCGCCATGCATTCGATCGCCGAGACCTACGCCGCACTGACCCGGCTGCCCCTGCAGCCACGCATCCACCCCAGCGAGGCCGGCCGCATCATCCGCGACAACATCCTGCGCCACTGCACCCTGGTGCCCGCCGGCCAGGCCGAGTACCTGCAGGCCCTTGCGAGCGTCGAAGCCAACGGCTTACCCGGCGCCAAGATCTACGACGCGCTGCTGCTCAGCTGCGCCGAGTGCTGCGGCGCCGAGCGCATCTACACGTTCAACCTCGGGGATTTCCGAGGCCTGGCGTCGGCACATCTGCTCGAACGCATCTGCGCGCCATGAATCCTGCGCCCTGAAGGCGCCTTGGTACCCCAGCCGGCCGGCCAACCCCATCGAGTTGCCTGGAACGCCATAGTGATGCAGAATTTGCGGCAATCGCCTCGTAAGATGCATCAAAGCCTCACCGACGTTCTCTTACCCGCCTATCGCCGTCAGGTGCTGGGTCTGCTGCTGCTACGCCCCGACGAGGAGTTGCACGGCCGGGAGGTGGCGCGCCGCATCGGGCTGCCGCCGGGCAGCGTGGCGCGCGAGCTGACCCGGCTCACCGACGCCGGGCTCTTGCAGCGGCGCAAGCAGGGCAACCAGCAGGTCTATCGGGCCAACGTCGATTGCCCCATCCACGCCGAGCTGGCCAGCATCCTGCGCAAGACCTCCGGCTTGGCCGATGTGCTGACCCAGGCGCTGGCACCGCTGGCGCATCTCATCCGTGTGGGTTTCGTCTTCGGCTCGGTGGCGAAGGGCCGGGCCAACGTTGGAAGCGATGTGGATGCGATGCTCGTTGGGAACGTGGGCTTTCGCCAGATCGTCGAGCTGCTGCATCCCACCCAGGCCCAACTGGGGCGCGAGGTGAACCCAAAGGTGATGACCCCGGCGGAGTTCACGGCCCAGGCGTCGAGCGCCTTCCTGCACGAGGTGCTCACGCAACCGAAGATCTTCCTGATCGGCAACGACCATGACCTTGAAGAACTTGCTGGGCATAAGCCTTGAGGCAGTACCGCCCGACAAGGCCCTGATCGCCAAACTGCTGGCCGCCGCGCAGCGCAACCTGGCCGATGCGGGTCTGCAGGGTTTGAGCGCCGAGAACCGTTTCGATGTGGCCTACAAGGCGATCCTTCAGCTCGCGATGCTGGCGCTGAACGCCAACGGCTATCGGACGCTGACCAGCAAGCCCGGCCACCACATGACCGCGCTGCAGACCCTGCCGCTGACGGTGGGGCTGCCCCAGGCCTCTGTGATCGTGCTGGACGCGCTGCGCAAGCAGCGCAACTTGTCGGATTACTCCGGGGACCTGGTCACCGAAGCCGCCGCCCGTGATTGCGTGGACAGCGCCCAGGAACTGCTGCGCCATGTGCAGGGCTGTCTCACCCGCCAGCATCCCGAGCTGATCTGAGGCGACCCGGGAAATCCATCAAGGTTGCGCCTCGACGGCTACCGACTGGGCCGCGTCATCGACGATGTGTTCGAGGCGTGCTCGAAGTCGGCCTGGGAATCCGATGGCTAGACCGACGGTATATATCTTGATCTTGATCTCGTGAAATGGTATATATCTTGGTCCCCATCAGGAGCGCGCCATGAGTCAGATCGCCAAGGTTTTTCAAAACGGTCGCAGCCAGGCCGTGCGCCTGCCCGCCGCCTTTCGCTTCGACACCAAGGAGGTGTTCGTGCGCCGCGATCCGGCCACCGGGGACGTGGTGCTGTCGGCGCGGCCGTCGGACTGGGAGGATCTGTTCAAGGCCACCGAGCGCGTCGGCGCCGAAGGGGCTGACTTCCTGGTCGATCGCGGCGATGCATCGGCCCAGGTGCGCGAGCTGTTGTGATGAGCACCGCACCGCGCTACATGCTCGACACCAACATCGCGAGCTTCATCCTGCGGGGCCACAGCGACACGCTTCGCGCGAGACTGCGGGCCACGCCCTTGTCGGCCACCTGCCTGTCCTCGGTGACCGAGGGTGAGCTGCTGTACGGCCTGGCCAGGAAGCCCCAGGCCAGCGCGTTGCGCGAGGCGGTGGCCTCGTTGCTCAAGCACGTGCCGGTGCTGCCCTGGGACAGCGCCGCCGCGGCCGCCTATGGCCGGCTGCGGGCAGCCCTGGAGGCGGCTGGAACGCCCCTGGGCAACCTCGATACCCTGATCGCCGCCCATGCGCTGGCCAGCGGCTGCACGCTGGTCACCAACGACCAGGCGCTGCGCCGCGTGCCGGGCCTGCCGACCGAGGACTGGACGCTGGCATGACGGCGCTGACCACGATCACCCCGGCAGGTGCCTCTGGCGGCGCTGC